>OHUE01000193.1_pt1 | contig 38141 bp, 28 predicted proteins | sample 1579111 | NCBI WGS metagenome assembly OHUE01 (sample SAMEA3879524, study PRJEB24766) | human gut metagenome | biome: human-associated habitat; feature: feces | place: USA | collected 1985/1987 | reverse complement strand
TGATAATCAGGTATTGTTTATTTTAAGCGTGGATTTCCGAAGATTTTTTGGCCACCAATCCACATCCAATTTCATAACTCTATATGAATCAAATCATTGCAAAAACCGATGTGGCACCGTCCCGACAGAAGACATAACGCCGGAGACGATTGAAGATAACAATAGTCCGTCAAGACGTAACTCTGGAGACGCTTACCAACAAAAGCACGGAACAGCAGAACACTGTGGTCTCCCCATTACCATGCAAAATTTGCGTCCCGACCCGGAATATAGGGAGGGACGCAAATCATATAAGGTTATTTCTACGCCGGGCAATATGCGTCGGCGGACAAAACTATTTCACGGAGAATTTATAGACGGTATGTTGGGTATAAACGTCCCCTGGACGAAGAACGGTATCAGTAAACTCCGGATGGTTTATGGAATCCGGCCATTTCTGGGTCTCCAATGCCAAAGCCTCACGGTGACCTATCGGCTGGCCTTCAACCTTACCGCAGTAAGAACCGTCGAAAAAGTTTCCGCTATAGAACTGAAGTCCAGGCTGATCAGTCAGTATTTCCATGAGACGTCCGGTAGAAGGGTCATATACTGAACATACGCTATGCAGACTTCCATCAGATGGAACATTGAGTTCCCAGTTGTGGTCATATCCGCCTCCCGTGAGCAGCTGAGGGTGATTTTCAGCGATTCTTTCTCCGATTGCATGCGGCTCACGGAAATCGAATGGAGTTCCGGCCACAGGCATATGCTCGCCAGTAGGAATTAGCACCTTATCGACAGGAGTGATGGAATCTGCATTGATAGTCACTACATGATCCAAGATGGAACCACCCCTGCTGCCGTGCAAGTTATAGAACGCATGATTTGAGAGATTTACCGGCGTAGCCTTGTCGGTCCGGGCACTATATCTTATATCAAGACCATTGTCATGAGTAATGGTATAGGTAAGGTCAATGCTGAGGTTACCAGGAAAGCCATCCTGACCATCAGGTGCTGTGTATGTGAGAGTTACTGAAGAGTCAGTCCGCTCCTTCAGTGACCACATGACCATATCCACTCCGAGAAGTCCACCATGCAGAGTCTGGCCGTTGTTGTTCTTCGGAAGATTATATGTAACACCATCAAGCGTGAATCTGCCGCCGCCGATACGATTGGCTACCCTGCCTACTGTAGCACCAAGGAAACGTTCACCGGAATTGTGGACATATCTTTCCCCATCACCATAGCCAACTATGATATCGTCAATGATGCCGTCTCTGTCAGGAGCGAAAAGACTGATGACACGAGCACCGAAATCCGTCACCTGCATCGTGATATCTCCATTGCGCAAGGTATATAGATTCATATGATTCCGAACACCTGCGGACTCATCCTTATAATGGAACGCTGATGGGCGTACTATTGGCACAGGAGCCTCCAGAGGAGCATTGATGACAGCCTCATTGGCTTCTCTCACACGAGCCGCATCCACTTTCAGGACTTCACGGTCGTATGTGTACAAACCATTAACCTCTCCCTCAACGTCAGTCGTCTGAGTATAGACTGCAGCCGCACACATATCCCTCTGTTTGATGTCGATAAGGTCACGGGCATACAGACAATATGTATCAGTAACCTTCTTTTCCGTATCATACTGGATATAACCCCATTTGCGACCGATATCCCACGTATGGCCATCTATTGGACGACCTATGCCGCCATATTCGCCGAGTACATTGACCATAGCGGTGTCAAGGATACGCATCGCCGGATTCGGGTAGGTATGTGTGTCCAGGATATCGCCTGCACCCTGTATCCAGTTTCCGCCCGAGGCAGCATTGACAAGACGGGAAGGATCCATTTTTCTGGTGAAATCGACCACTTCTTTAGTGTCGAACTGGCCCCACGCTTCATTGAAAGGAACCCAAACGACAATGGACTGAAACTTCTTAAGCTGGGTAATGATTTCACCCCACTCCTTATAATAGTTGGTCATATTCGACTCATTACGTGCCCAGTAATCAGTTCCGGCGCCATAGCAGTCTTCCCCCTGCCCCCACTGTTCAGGGCTATTGTAGCATCCGATACTTGGCATATCCTGCCATACCAGCATTCCGAGACGGTCACATGCATAATACCACTGAGCCGGCTCGACTTTGATATGCTTGCGTATCATATTGAAGCCCAAATCTTTGGTCGCCTTGATATCCCACGTGAGCGCCTCAACACTCGGCGCGGTATAGAGTCCGTCCGGCCACCATCCCTGGTCGAGCGGTCCGAACTGGAAAAGAATCTCGTCATTCAGCGCAAGCCTCTTGACCCCATCGGAGCCGATCTGCTCTGAAATCTTGCGCATAGCTGTATATCCCTGAATTTTGTCAATGACTTTTCCGTTTCTTATCAATGATATTTTGACTCCATAGAGATAAGGCTTGTCGGGGCTCCAGAATTTAGGGCTCCGGACCTTTATCGTAGCAGTCCCGCCTGCAGCAACTGTCTGACGTCCCTTGCGGAAGATGCTCCAGCCTGGTTTTTCAGTATCGTAGCCTATCTTTGGGCGGAGGATATCTACCCGAACCCTGTCCCCCTCTACAGCACCATGACACACCGCGGTAACGGAGATTTCTCCTGTAGCAATATCAGTTTCGACATTGTAGTCTTCGATATGTGCATCAGCATTGACAGGTTCCATCCATACACTCTGCCAGATACCGGTAACAGGTGTATACCATATGCCGTTCGGACCAGAAACCTGTTTTCCACGCGGAATCGAATAATCAGGGTCATCCGTCGGATCCCATACCTTCACTATCAGTTCAGCAGGGGTATCGCTCAGATAATCAGTCACATCTACGGCAAAAGCAGTAAAGCCTCCGGTGTGGGACGTTATCTGTTTCCCGTCAATGAATATATCCGCACGCCAATCGACCGCATCGAAGTGAAGAATGATTCTCTTTCCATCCCACTTGGCAGGCTTCACGAGCTTTGTCCTATACCAAAGAATCTGGTCCTCACCAATGCGTTTGCAGACGCCTGAAAGTGAAGATTCTATGCAAAACGGCACCAAAATCTGACCGTCAGCGTTTTCCGGCATCGAAACGGCATCTTCAGAACTGATGGCGTAATCCCAAAGTCCATTGAGATTCTGCCATTGCCTACGAGCCATCTGCGGCCTGGGATATTCGGTATGGCATTCCCGGGGATTCACCTCAGAAGCCCACCTTGTACGGATGTTCTCTCCGGCCGGAGCCCATTGCTGGGCAAATGAAACGCCGCAAGCCATCAAGAACGCAAATAAAAATAAAAGGTTCCTTTTCATGAGTAAATGATTAAGTATGTAAAGGTAATCAATATTTTTTACACTTATCCCATCAATTACAAAACTTGCCCGTGATGTATCAGTTGTCCACTGCACATCACGGGCAAGACGGCTATCTTAAAAACTTAGGCTTTGACAAGATTGATTGAAATCCTGAATGTCTGGGTGTTTTGCCAGAGAGGAACGAAGTCAGACGGCTTCTCGAGTCCGAATGCTTTCATAAGCTGCATGATGGCAGCAAGCTGGGCCTTTTCTTCGGCTGAAATGTCAGGATTGTCTGCCATACCTGCAAGAAGTTCATCCAGCTTAGGAAGGGTAGGGAGGAAGGCATTGATGATAGGATCGCACATTTCCTTGTCTGCATAAAGTTCGAGCGCACCGTTCTCCTGTGAATACTTGAATCTGAAACCGCTCTTCATAATCTCCTGAATCTGAGGCATCAGGGCCTTTACATCCACGCCAAGTTCCTTGAGGTCATTGAGGAGGTCCATAATATCTGAAAGACTTGAGTCTCCTGAAGGAAGATTGGCTCTCGTCATGAAATCGGCATTTTCATCGTCACCTGCAAGAGCAGCCACGTTAGGAACCATATAGAAATAGTCCTGCGCATACCAGAAAGCCAGATTGGCCTTTGGAAGAGAGAGCCACTCGGTGTGCGAGGTAGCATTGAAATGATACTTCCCGTCAGGTCCGATGAGCGCTTTCAGAAGTGTCTGGACATCAGGCATCTGGAAACCGCCTTCATCGTCAGAGTCAGACTCCCAGTACTCTGCTGTGATATTTCCGTCCTCGTGGAATGTCATGCTATTGAAACTGTCCGCAACATTGACACTACCCAAAAGGCTCAGCGCCATCGAAAGGTTGGCAGCAGAAGCGGCATAATTACCGCCGGCTGTCCAGGTCACCTGCATAGGATAAGCTGACGGGAGCATGTTGCTTCCGGGAGCGACGGTGCGGAGAAGATTCCATGTACCGGCCAGACCAGCCTGCGCCGCATCAGAAACCCTGGAAGATGCTGTAATAGTGATTTTTCCCTCAGAGGTAATCCTGCCTTCAGATGTAATCTCATAGATTGCCGGACGGGCAGTTGTCGATAACAGCGAAATCATTGACGGGCTGGCTACCAGAGAAGTGTTTCCACTGAATGTCCATTCACCTTTGCCGGCAGATTTCAGGTCAACATCCATTTCCACCTTGTTGTAACCGGGAATGATATTGTTCAATGTCAATGTGGCGGCATTGCCAGAAGTGGCTGAAAGTTTCGCATTGCCGACCTGCACCGGCACTGCATTGACAGTAATCACTGCATTTCCGCTCTCGGCGGTGATTATCTCTGATGGTATCTCCTTCCAACCATTGTTTTCGGGACTGTCCTTTTTGCAGGATGCCGAACATGCCAGTACGCAAACCAGCGCACAAAGCGACATAATTTTCTTCATCATAATTCTTAATAGTTAAAATCAATGGTTCCGCATGTGCAGAACCCGATAATAGATGCAAAATTGATGCAAAATGTTTCGCGTGGCAACGGACACAAGATGTTTGGCAGTCTCAGGGCGCATCGCTTCTTCCAGACTCATGGCAGGCGGAGTTACAGCCCAGACAATACGGAAGCCTCTATCTCTCAGCATCTTCTCATCCCGTACAGCCCCGCTTACCAGAGCCACCGGAATATTCAGGCGCTCAGCCCTTTCCAGCACACCCACAGCCGTTTTTCCTTTCAATGTCTGATAATCGGAACACCCTTCGCCTGTTATGACAAGGTCTGCCCCGGCAATCACAGAATCGAAACCTATCTGGTCCAGAACCAGGTCCACGCCCCGCTTCAGTTCCGCGCCAAGATATGCCCGGAAAGCTCCTCCGAGACCACCGGCAGCACCGGCACCAGGCATATCGCTTACGTCAATGCCGGTATCTTCTGATATTTTCAATGCATATCCGCGCAGTCTTTCCTCCAGAATCTCCACATCCTGTCCGGAAGCACCTTTCTGAGGACCGAAAACCCGACTTGCTCCATTCCTTCCTATATATGGAGTATCCACGTCACAGGCAATAGTGAATTGAAGTCCTCTTGTCTTTTCGAGAAATCCTTCCGCACCTATCATTCCCATTCCACCGTCATTGGTGGCACTTCCGCCAAGTCCTATGAGAAATCTCCTGCAACCTTTGTCAACAGCTGCCAATATCAGTTCTCCAAGTCCTTTCGTAGTGGCAATCAATGGATTGCGTTCTTCCTTCGTCAATAGTGCAAGGCCGCAGGCAGCGGCAGATTCAATAATGGCCAGGTCACCTGCCACGCCATAGGCAGCTCGTACAGGCCGTCCCAACGGATCCGAAACCTCAGCCCACTCCAGACGTCCGCCAAGAGTATCGACCAAGGCCTCAACCGTACCCTCACCTCCGTCAGCCACGGCAAGACGCACCACTTCACAGTCAGGATATACCTCGGACACGCCTTCAGCTACAGCGTCTGACACTTCCGAAGAAGACAGACAACCCTTATAGGAATCGCATGCAATGACGATTTTTTTCATACGTATACTAATCTTACTGATGCAAAGATAGAATATTCAGGAGTATTTCTTACTTTTGCACAGGAAAACGCTTATCATGGAAGAAAAAGACAGACAGCTTGAAAGGAGGGTCTTCATCATTATTTTCTTGGGAGCGCTGAGCGCTTTCGGCCCTTTCGTCATGGACATGTACCTGCCAGTTCTGCCGGCAATGGAAAAATGGTTCGGATGTTCTACAGCATTGGTACAGCTAGGACTGACGACCGGACTGGTCGGTCTGGCGGCAGGACAACTCGTATTTGGACCTATAAGCGACAAATACGGGCGACGTAAACCATTGATATGCGCCATGTTACTCTTCATAATCGCCACTACTGGCTGCATCTTCGCAGCAGATATACATCAATTCGTGGTGATGCGTCTTTTCCAGGGAATCTCAGGAGCAGGAGGCGTGGTACTCTCCAGAAGTATCGCGGCAGACAGATACAGAGGACGTGAGTTGACGTCAATGATGTCAATCATAGCCGCGGTCAATGGCATCGCTACAGTTGCGGCACCTATCGTGGGAGGCCTCATAGCATTGATTGGAGGCTGGCGCGGAATCTTCTGGAGTCTCATCGTCCTGGCTATCGTCCTTCTGATTGGAGCGTTCCGCATGACGGAATGTCTCTCATTCAAGAATCTCAGCATGATGAACGAATCTTCAGGCAAGGCAATGGCCGACGGATTCCTGAATGTCCTGAAAAACAGGAAGTACCTGCTGTACGTACTTATATATATGTTCTCCATGGCGTTGCTGTTCACCAACCTTGCATCCGCCCCATTCATCATACAGGAGCATTACGGACTGACAACACTTCAGTTCAGCATAGTATTCGGATTCAATGCATTGACCTTCGCAATCGCCTCTGCCATAATACCTTTATTCAAGACAAGGGACATCGCGATAGCATTCGGAACCGTCGGGCTGGTCATCCTTTCAGCCGCAATGCTGGCCGCCTTCGTCATCGGATGCGGATTCTGGATATATGAAGCCATTGTCTTCATACTCATGCTCATGGTCGGCATCGTTTCCACCACTGCCAATGTCGCGGCCATGGATGCGGGAAGGGACAATGCAGGAGTGGCTTCCGCACTGCTCGGAGCCATCGGACAGTCATTCGGAGGAATCATACCGGTAATCATCGGACTGGGAAACATATTCACAATGACAGGCATCATGTTCGTCTTGTGCGCCATCCTCACAAGCGGATGCGTAGTCTATTTCAGGAAATCGGACAAGATTCAATCACAAATATAAAATGGAACTTTACGAATACGCCAGGCCTGACATAATGGCAGGCAAGACAATACTTTACCTTCACGGATTCGCTTCAAGCGGACAGAACGGCACAGTCAGGGCAATGACTACCCTGCTTCCGGAAACAAGAATCATCGCCCCGGACATTCCGGTAGAACCCCAAGAAGCATTGACATTTCTCAATGACCTGTGTGCCAAAGAGAATCCCGACCTCATCATCGGAGCCTCGATGGGCGGAATGTATGCCGAGCTGTTGCGCGGTTTCGACAGGATTCTTTTCAATCCGGCGTTTTTCCTCGCCGACACTCTCCAGAAGAACAACGGTTTGGGGCGTCAGGAATTCCACAACCCCAGACGCGACGGACAGACCTCGTTTCTGGTAACGAAAGGACTTCTGGAGTCATTCAGGGAGGTATCTTCACACTGCTTCGAAAACATGCCTGACAATGCCTCCGACCCGTCGTCTTTTGGAGAAATGACCGATGAACGCGACCACGTATATGGAATGTTCGGAACACATGACAATTTCGTCACCGGAACATTCGATGTTTTCAGAAAGTACTATGCCAATGCCATCCATTTCGAAGGCGAGCATTATATGGACGACAGCGTATTGCTCCACTCTGTGCTTCCTGTCATTGAAAGAATCGATGACAAGCAGGAGAAGAGGAGCAAGCCGGTGATGTTCATAGCATTGACAGATGTTCTGCTCGACCTCAGGAACGGGGTCTCAAGAGGCAAGAGCATTGATGAGATGGAGCCTTACGGCAGCGCTGTCAAGGCCTTTGCGGCATTGACAAGAAACTATTCGCCCTACGTTCTCATCACGAATGATTTCAATGAACCTGAGCGCATCCCGGCATTGACCCGATGGGTGGAGAAACGCATCGGCGTCCCTGCGTGGAACAGGGTGGTCATCTGCAACAGGAAGGACATGCTGCTGGGAGATTATCTCATCGACAGGTATCCTGAGAGGCTGAATTCCGACGATTTCATGGGGACGGTGCTTCATTTCGGGGAGGAGCCGTTCAAGACCTGGGAGGAGGTCCTGACATATTTCAGCAGGCTGGGAGGCCAGTGATTCAGATAAAGCTATAATGAAGTTAGTTACTCAAGTTCAGCAAGTTTGACAACTTGCTGAACGTTAGTGCTAAACTTGAGTTAATTAATTTTTTTGGAGAATTTTTCCACAAAAAACGTATATTTGGGAAAACCATTATAGCTTATGAACTCAAACATTCTCAAACTAATGGTCTGCGCGACCATCCCGGTCGCTCTTCTCTCATGCAAAAAAGACGAAGAGCCAGTAAAGACTGACTATATCATCAGCCAGTACGAAAACAACGAACTGCCGGAAAAGATTTCATTCAACGGAGGGACATTCAAAGTCAATGTCAAAGTCGATACCCTCACGAAATCCAACATCGAAGTATTCCTCCCGTGGCAATACCGCCTCGTCATCGGCGGAGAGGCGCAGGAGGCAGTGAAAATCGAGAAACCGACCAAGACTTTCGAGGTCAATGTCCCTGAGAACTACACGGAAAGCACAAGGACAGTGGCAGTGGAGGCCATGTTTACCGATATGGAAACTTTCAATGCCAACGGAGACGCCACCCCGGGCGAATGGAAGCAGATTGCCTCAGCAGAGCAGGACTGCGGACTGTTCCTGATCGAAGACTTCTGGTGGGCGAAGGGCAACATTGACCTGAAAGACGGCAAATTCATCATCGCGGAAAAGATGTCAGACCCTGGACTTTTCTTCAAGAAAGGCTCAAGCTACGGCATCAGACCGGTGGACGGCGCCTACGACGGAACCGCTTATACTCCGGAGCCAGTCAAGATAGAGATGAATGACATCCCGTCCGACAGTGACAGCGACGACCCGTGCACCAAGATGAGTCCGGAACTCAGGCTTCCGACATATATGGAAGCATATTACCTTTATTATCAGGAAGATACCGACAGCGAACACTCTCTCGACGGAGTCAAGGGAAGAACCTTCAAGGAGGCTCCGGGATATTTCCTGCCATACACTGGCGTCATGTTCATAGACACCGGAAAGATGGACCATCAATATGACAATGCTTACGGCGGATATTGGATAGACGGAAGAAGCTACGACAACGAGCACATGGTCTATGTCATAAGTGACACATATTCAATGATTTTCTATGACGTGACCAACAACGCGCTCGGTTCCGTGAGATGCGTGAAGAACATACGGCAGCCAGGCTATGTCTCACACAAATTGACACCTGAAAAGCTGGAGGCCAATACCGGATTCGAGCTGGAAGTGGAGACTGACCCGGGCGAATTCGCTCTCTACGAGGCGACACTCATCTCCGACACTCAGGAAGAAAAAACAAGCACCTGCACCCAGAAAGTGACGAAGGCTTCTTTCAATGTCAGTGCGAACACCGAAAAGGCGGACAAGACATGGAAACTGTTCATAAACAACAAGTTCACAGGAAAGACCTTCGTTCAGCCTGCCATTCAGGACTACGCGTTCTATGTATCACATACGCCTGCGAAGAACGACTACAAGGCATTCACACTCATTGTCAATATAGACACAGACCTCGGAAAAGTCGCAGTGGAGGCCCGCGGTTCGGACGGCAACACATACAGCAAGGATGCCTCGAGGTTCAATCCTGTAGCCGAAATTCCTATTCCGGAGAATACCAAGACTACGGACAGGACATTCAGCATCTTCATCAATGGCATTGACACTGGCAAGAAGGTGGTTCAGGCCGGTGCACCTGCGGCAGACGGCTGGTCTGTAATCTGGAGTACGGGATACCTTACGATAAAAGACGGGGCCTATACATTTGCAGGACCTAAGGAGCACGGAATGTACTTCAAATGGAGAAGCAAATACGGCATTGACCTCGGACAGGACATAAAAGGCACGAGCAAATATCCGGGAAAGGCATATGGACCGAAAGAGGAAACGCTCTCATACACAGCCATTTCCAAAGACGATACCGACCCATGCTCACTCGTTCTGCCTGCCGGCACATGGAGGCTGCCGACTGCCGAAGAAATGACAGAGATGACCAAAGGCGGAAGTGTTGACACCAAAACCGGAGAATATTATACATGTACCGACGGAGAACAGACAGTATGCCTGATGGCCGGCGGACAACTGAAGAAAGACGGTTCCGGAGTGTCGTCTCCGAAAAACGTCTTCGTATGGACAGGAACAAAAGCCTCAGACGGGAAATGCCAGTATCTGATGTGGATGTCATCAGCATCGGGAGTTCCTAAGATTGCCGGACTGACATTGAACGATGCGGCTTTCCAGGTACGCTGCGTAAAGAGCAAGTAGGCATCAGACGCATTATTTTTTTCGGCGAATATTGGAAATGAGCCCCAAAAAACGTAAATTTGCGATACATGGATTGAAATGCGCTGTTCGACATGCTGGAAGGTATAAGAAATAATATCGAAAAGTTGATTGCTCTGTACGAAAGCGAGAAGAAACAGAATGAAAAGCTGGTTCTCGAATTGGAACAGAAGGACGCGACGATTGATTCATGCAAGAAGCAGATTGCGGAACTGGAAAGACAAGTGGATAATCTTAAGCTTACAGAAGCTTTCACCGCACCGTCAGGAACGAACTATGATGCGCGGGAGAAGATAGATAAGATGATTACGGAGATAGACAGATGTATCTCCTTATTGGAGAAATAGTTATGGGGCAGAAGATTACGATTCGGATAAACGGGAAGGTATATGAGCTTACAGCCGAGTCTCCTGAAAAGGAAGAAATCTACAGGCAGGCTGCGGTTTCTGTAAACCAGATGCTGGGCACATATATGCAGAAGTTCCCCGGAAAGGATCTCTCAGAGCTGATTTCTCTGGTAGCGCTGAATGAGAGCATCGGAAGGCTTACGCTTACGAGGAGGCTGGAAGCAGTGGAGAAGGAAACGGAAATGCTTAAGAAACAGACAGATACTTATCTTGACAATATTGAAAATCAGCCGCCAGCCATAACTCGCTGAAAACAACACGTTCTACGGAACCGGGTGTTCTCGAGCCGGGGATGCGCGGGCCTAGATAACCCTCACGGGGATTCTGCTACGGCAGGACGTAGGATTACTGAACCGGCACGGAGCTCAAATCTTAATATTTAAGATTTTCTGACGGACATGCTGACGGCTTTTTTTTATGACTTACCGGACAAGATGCTTCTACAGACAGCAGAAGTGACTTGTCCGGTTTTCTGTTGTCCGCGATGAACAGGACTGAAACTTAAAATTATAATATATATTCACGTATGAACAACATTTTGATACTCATAGCAGTAGCCTTACTGTCAGCTGCATTCGGAATTGCAGTTTTCATAATGGTTCACAGAATGATTATGAAAGGACGCAAGGACAGCATCCTGGAGAAGGCCGAACTGGAAGCCGAAAACATAAAGAAGGAGAAGATCCTTCAGGCAAAGGAGAAGTTCCTCCAGCTCAAGAGCGAGCACGAAAAGATGGTCAATGAGAAGAACGCACAGATCAAGGACACTGAGAACCGTCTCAAGCAAAAAGAGAACAATCTGAATCAGCAGAACAACGATCTGCTGAGGAAGATGAAAGACCTCGACAACACAAAGGCAACCCTGAAGGCTCAGAAAGAGAACCTTGACAGGAAAGCTGAGGAATACGAGGCTCTCAGGGTAGAGGCAAACAAGCAGATAGAGAATATCGCCGGCATGACCGCAACCGAGGCAAAGAACCTTCTCATGGAGAACATGAAGGCCGAGGCGAGAAGCGAGGCTCAGGCTTACATCAATGACACTATGGATGATGCCAGACTGAATGCCGCAAAAGAGGCAAAACGAATCGTAATCACCACAATACAGAGGACAGCAACTGAAACTGCCATTGAAAATGCAGTTACCACATTCCCTATCGAGAATGATGAAATCAAAGGAAGAATCATCGGACGTGAGGGACGTAACATCAGGGCTCTGGAGGCTGCTACAGGAGTGGAAATCGTAGTCGATGATACACCGGACGCAATCCTTCTCTCAGCATTCGACCCTGTCAGAAGAGAGGTCGCAAGACTTGCGCTCCACCAGCTGGTAGTGGACGGACGTATCCATCCTGCAAGAATCGAGGAAGTCGTTGCCAAGGTTCAGAAACAGCTTGAGGATGAAATACTTGAGACAGGTAAGAGAACTTGCATTGACCTCGGAATCCACGGCATGAACATCGAGCTCGTGAAACTCATCGGCCGAATGAAATACCGTTCATCTTACGGACAGAACCTTCTCCAGCACTCACGCGAAGTTGCAAATATCTGCGCAATCATGGCTTCAGAGCTCGGTCTCAACCCTAAGGTCGCCAAGAGAGCCGGCTTGCTCCATGATATAGGTAAGGTCTCAGAAGACGATCCTGAGCTTCCACACGCACTTCTCGGTATGAAACTCGCCGAGCAGTACAAGGAAAGACCTGAAATCTGCAACGCTATCGGCGCACACCACGAGGAGACCGAGATGACTACGCTTATCTCCCCTATCGTAATGGTCGGAGACGCCATATCAGGAGCACGTCCTGGAGCACGTCGCGAGGTCATCGAGTCCTATATCAAGAGACTTAAGGGTATGGAAGACCTTGCAGCCGCATATCCAGGTGTAACAAAGAGTTACGCCATCCAGGCAGGTCGTGAGCTCCGCGTCATCGTAGGCGCGGAAGAGGTCAGCGACGATCAGGCAGCAAAACTTTCAGCAGACATCGCTCTGAAGATCCAGAACGAAATGACCTACCCTGGACAGGTGAAGATTACCGTTATCAGAGAGACAAGATCTGTCGCCTACGCCAAATAGCGGAATTTGCTTAAAACATACATGACAACTCTTCAATAAAAATGATCAGGAAATCATTGAAATTCATTGCAGGCATTGCACTATCCATCATGAGTGCAGTGCCTGTTCTGGCTCAAAATTTCGAGCCTACAGTGACCTGGAAGGTATCCCAGGGAAAGAATGACGGTAATCTTACCGAAATCATCTTCGACGGAACCATCGCTTCAGGGTGGCACACCTATGGCATTGACCACAAGGCCTCCCCTACAACGGTTGAGTTCACGGATCTCACAGGCTGCACCCTTGAAGGCGGACTGTATGAACTTCTTCCGAAGTCAGACTACAACGGAGACGAGGTTTTCTTCGACCGCATCAAGATCGGTCAGAAACTTATGCTTTCCGCTGATGCTGAAGTACTTAAGGGCACTATCACAACATCGAGTTGCAAGGACCACAACTGCGGCGCCCCGGAAGACTGGGACTTCGAAATCAAGCTGAAAAAGCCAGAGACAGTTGCAGTTGCACCGGCAGTAACCGGAACCGAAGAAGAGCAGAAGGCAGGAAACTCCATCTGGGGGCTCATTCTCGAGGCCATCCTCTGGGGATTTGCTATGCTTCTGACACCTTGCGTATTCCCTATGGTACCGATGACCATCTCTTTCTTCATGAAAGGTTCATCGTCGCCTGCAGCAGGCCGATTCAAGGCATTCATGTACGGTCTTTTCATCGTTCTGCTCTACACACTGCCTATCTCCATCATCATCGGCCTCACCTATCTCTTCGGTGGCGAGACCGTAACGGCAGACATATTCAATTGGCTTGCAACGCATTGGCTCCCGAACATCATCTTCTTCATCGTGTTCATGGTCTTCGCGGCATCTTTCTTCGGAGCATTCGAAATCACTCTCCCGTCTTCACTTGTAAACAAGAGTGACAAGAACTCCGACAAAGGCGGCCTTGCGGGAATCTTCTTCATGGCATTGACACTCGTCCTGGTATCATTCTCATGCACCGGCCCGATTGTCGGCTCCGTACTCATAAAATCCACACAGGGCGAGTTCTGGTCACCAATGGTGACAATGCTCGCATTCTCAGTGGCATTCGCATTGCCTTTCACAATCTTCGCGATGTTCCCGTCACTGCTCAAAAAACTCAAGAGCGGAAGCTGGCTCGGTTCCGTAAAGGTTGTCCTCGGATTCATAGAGGTGGCTCTCGGATTCAAGTTCCTCAGCGTAGCTGACCAGACCTATCACTGGGGTCTCCTCGACAGAGAAATCTACCTTGCCATCTGGATTGTAGTATTCACACTACTCGGACTCTATCTCCTCGGAAAAATCCGTTTCGAAGCTGACAGCGAGGTAAAACACATCGGAATATTCAGGCTCTTCCTCGTAATCGTGGACTTCACTTTCGTTGTCTATCTGATTCCTGGAATGTTCGGAGCACCGCTCAAGGCTATCTCAGGCTATCTCCCGCCTATCGAAACGCAAGATTTCGTAATCTGGAGCAAAGCCGACGGCCAGATGACTGCGGCCACTGTCAATGTCAATGCAGATGTTAAGTCTTCAGAAGGTCTCCACCAGCTACCTCTCGGCCTGACAGGCTATTATTCAATAGATGAAGGACTTGCAGCAGCCAAAGCGGCTGGAAAACCTGTATTCATCGACATATCAGGTCTCGCCTGCGTGAACTGTCGCGAGATGGAGCAGAGAGTATGGAGCGACCCGAAAGTTCTCCAGATGCTTAAAAATGATTTTGTAATCGTGGTCCTCTATACAGACGACAAGGCTAAACTTCCTGAATCGGAATGGGTTACCACAAAGACAGGAAAAGTTCTCAAGGACAGGGGCAGGGTCAATGCCTACTATGTCCGCGAGAGATTCGGGGTTAGTGCCCAGCCTAATTATGTAATTCTGGACACAGAAGGCAACCAGTTGACACCGGTCAGAGGATACAACCTCGACATCGACGGTTTCGTAGAGTTCCTCAACTCCGGATTGAAATAAATCATCATATCACATAAAATGACCACGGAAACTGACGTGAAATCTCACAAGTTTCCGTGGTCGTTTATTTAATTCAAGACCATTCGTGGATTATTCGCCGAACAGCAGAGTCATGTCCTTGTCTATAGCTCGCGCGGCAGAGACCGGAACAAATTCCCAATGTCCGATGCGCTGAGTATCATTGATTTCAGCCGCATGGATGCCATTGGACTTCTGAATATAATCGTAGAGGATGTTGCGTATGTCATCATGACGCGCCACGATACGGTCATCCATATTGTCGGTGTCAATGCCGGCGCCCTTGGACAGGATATAACCGCCTCCGGCAGCACGATAAGATGTCATGGCCACATTGTACCAGGCATCTGATGAGAACGGAGTCCCGTCAGCCAAGGAGGTGATGCTGACACGGCTTCCGTAAGGCCTGGTTACATCTACTGTATAGACAAGTCCGCCAGCAGAGTCGAAATTATATGGCCTGTTTATGAAATGCCGGTTCTTCTGTCCGGTACGCTGGTCCTCTCCCTCTGCAATCTTCAGGACATGGCCGCCCGGAACATAAGTATTAATCCACGAGTCATAGGAATACTCCAGGCATTTGCGGATTTCATCGCCGGTCAGTCTGACCACAAACAACTGGTTCTCATACGGATAGATACTGAACAAATCATTGTAGAGAAGCCTTCCGGCATTGATATCCTTATTGAATGTCAATGGTGCTGCGAAAGAAACCTGAGCCGACTTCGCCGAAAGGCTCAGTGTATGGATGAGATTCATATACGGACACATGCCGGCATAAGAATCGCGGGTTCTAAGGTCAATGTCAAGGTCGCCCACTTCCCTGAGTGTAAACCTCTTGACAGCCTCGTAATCTGAATGGAAGGCGGCCTCCATCTTCTGGTCAACCCTGTCGGCATTGACCTTTATGAGATCGGCGTTCACGGATTTTGCCAAAACTTTACCGTCTTTCAATGCCAGACGTATGCGGCCATGCCCGATGTTCTGCGCACGGCTGCCGGAATTGATAAGACAGATGCTGTCCTGCTGTACGACAACGGCAGAATGGTCATGTGAGCAAACTACGAAATCGACTCCTCTGAGAGATTTCAGAAGGTCAAGCCCCTGACTTTCATAAATGGACCCGTCGCCCTTTCCTGTTCCTGAGTGAATCGCCACGATGACAACCTGAGGCTTCTCTTTGGCAGAAATCAGGTCCACCTCATTCTGTACCAATGGAATAAGAGATTCGAACTGCATTCCGGTCCAGAGTTTCTCATCCAGCCAGGCCTTCATGTTCGGATTGGTAAATCCCAGTATGGCTATCTTCACTCCATGCCGTTTCAGGATACGGACACTGTCGAAATAAGGCTTTCCGTCAGGCTTGACTGCATTGCCTGCGAGAAATGGAATACCATTGGCCTTCAAATCCGCTGTAACACGGTCATAGACATTGTGCCCTGTCTCTACGTCATGATTTCCGACACAGACAGCGTCATATTTCATGTAAGCCGCAAGGCGCGGAAAAAGGTGCGGTGTAACAGTGTCCACATAATTATAATAGTAAGGCGCATTGTCGCCCTGCAGGCAGTCGCCGGCATCGACAAGTATGACATTGTCAATGCCAAGAGAATCTCTATAAGCATTGACATAAGTATTCACGGCCATCAGCGACGTGCGCCTGGGGCCATCCACATAAGTCGAGTCGAACCACGCGCCATGCACGTCGTTAGTAGTAAGCAGGTCGAACTGGAATTCGCCTGTCGGTCTGTTGCCGCACGATGCGGCAGCGAGCATTGCGGCCGATGTGGCAGCAAGTATTTTCGATATATTGTTCATGTCAAATGATAGTATAAACTTCTCACGTTTCGAACTTACAAAACACAACTTGTACCGAAGTGTGCCTCTAGCTCATGGATAACATCTGCTCGACCTATTCAAAGGATATATGAGGTGTAGTTATCTTTTACAACAATGATTTTCATACAGGTAAAGCCAATGCTGATTGAACTTTTCCCGTGTAAAGTTAATACAATTCCATCAAACCAGATAATCGCACGGACATTCTGGCAATATTACCACATATTCGTGTATAGAATCATACAAACAACTAATATCATTTGCTGTACGTTAAAAGTCCGGACTTCTCGCGCATGGTACAGAAGGTGACGCATTGGTTAGGCGACAATACAAGACAACAAAGGCAAGACAAAACGCACCCGGGATGGGCTGCGAATTTGCCTTGCCGTTTGTCTTTTCGCCTTACTTCGCGGATTCCTACGGAGGAAAAGGATAATGATTATTCTTACACTTACTCAGATCTATGGATCAATGTATTATCGAAACAATGATATTGGCTAATATTAAGACTGACACAACAATAGTGGACACAATAAAACTCGTCCGTGTTTTAGTCCAAAACGAAATAAACTCAGCGCTTATATTACTTCTGAAATCTGAGGATACAGAATTGAGTTTGCTTGTAGCTGCATCAAGAGCGACAAGAGACTGTTGCTGTAACTCATTAGCTGCTTTAGTAGCCTGCGATATTGCTTGTCGAGTTTCGCCTGCGATATTAGATGCAGTAGTATTCAATTCCAGAATCTGGTCTCTTGTTTCCTTTGCGCAATTTGCGAGAATATTGGAAATATTTTCAGAAAAACGAACAGACGTTTGTTCTGCTTTTTCCAACGTAGCATTTACCCTTGTATCTATATCTGAAGAAAGCGTATCCTTATTCTGGATAATCAGTGTTATCAATTGATTGATTCTATCCGAAACTAAAGATAGTTGATTTGAATATGATGCAATATGTGATGACACTCCGTTATAAGCTTCAATGGTTTCGTCGACCATTTTACGAGCACTATCAATATCTTGAAGGCTTCTCTGGAGTTTTGTTAATTGCTCAAATAATTCTTGATTTTCCATATATGCTTACTTATTGATTATCTGTATTATTATCCACAAATCTGTCTCTGAAAGATTTCAGCCAATCTGCGTATATCTTAGCTTCTGCTATAATATCCCACTCTTCGAATTGTTTATAATCTTTTCTGGAAATGACTTTCTTTGCAAGAAGCGTGTTTTTATATTCTTGCATTTTTTCAAAGAACTCTTGTCTAGAAAATGTTCTTTTACCAAATTCACAGTAGCCTTCAATATAACTACGTTTCATTTCGTCGATGGCGTTCTCAGTCGTATTCTTAAGATACTTTATACAGAATACATTTAGCAGGTCGAGAGCCGGATTAGGTTCAGTCAAAGCACGACGGATGAGCCGGACTGCGCCCTGCAAGTGCATTACATTATTTTTGGGAGTGTCTTCATTGACTAAATCATCTTCGATGACCTTCAGATACTTAAATAGAATGGCAAATGAAGACTTCGCTCCTCTTTTGGTGTCACTAGTCAGCGAATATGGCGTTTCTACACCATTTATATCGACCGAATATCCTTCTCTGGCATATTTAGAGTTAAAGTAATAGAAGATTTCATCTTTTAGATCTTCGTTGACCTCTAACCAAGGACGCATATCCATAATTGCACTGTTGCAGAAGCGCTCCATGTCATAGATAGCCTGCTTACGTTTAGCCGCAATCTTCTCATACACAAAACTCGTTATGTAGCCAAGGCACTTTTGAATTTCGTCATCTCCTTTGAATGTGTAAGCGCGTTTAATCTCTATTTGTGCACGCTCCTCTGTATAGTATCTCATCAGGAAACGCTTTAGCTCATTGAAATACTCGCCATCACTTTTTTTTCTTGTAACCACACGGAACGTATGCGTCGTATAATCTCTGGTAAAATCATCTACTACGCCAATACAACACATTCTATAAATAGCCTTCTCAAGGGCAGCTTGATAATCATTATCTTTTCTTAACGGAGGTAATCCGGCTTTGATTAGCCTCTGATTTAAAGATTCATAGTCCTGACTAGGAGTCTTATATGAAATTGTAGAAATTATTGTTTCTCCCACAGGAGCATCATACAATCGTGTCATAAAGCCATTAATGCTTTGAGTCGTATGACTATTTCCCTGAATTGTTACTGTCGTATTCTGGTATGCCATCAAGAAGAACATCACGTGTTTTTCAAAAGAAGCACCCTTAAAACTATCGTCAAAAAAGAATTGATGCACCTCGTAGTCAGCGTGCAGTTGATTTGAGTAAAGAATAATTGAAAGTGCCATTTTTCTATCACGTCCCGCGCGTCCAGCTTCTTGGACAAATGCTTCAAGAGAACCAGAGTGATTAACGTTCAATGTGAAACGGACGTCAGGTTTATCAATTCCCATTCCAAAAGCATTTGTGGCCACCATTATGTTTGTACGACCGCTCAGGAAATTATCGATTGAAGACATCGTCTCTCCACCAACAAAAGTGCTGATTCTTTGACAATTCAAAGACTCCCTTATGGAAGTGGCAATCCCCTGCTTAGAGTCGCTGTCATGAACGCCAATACTACCTTTCCTATGTGGACAGAAGACTATGGCTGCGGCACCATTGCCCATATACCAGTTTGCAGGAACGCTGACTGATAAATCTGCATCTTTGATCTTCTTTTGCGCGACCGGATCAGTAATGTTTTCCCTCTTAATAAAACGTTCTTTGATAGTCTTTATTGATTCAGGCCTCTCAAGTTCCTCGAGCATAGATTGGGCAACACGGAGAATATTAGGCGTTTCAATATTTTTCCTATCGAACACATCCCATTTGTTGCGAGCTCCTGAAGCGTCAATAGGAATAACTCTGTATTGCAATTCTAGATGGTTCGTATTCTCAAAACGTACAGTCGCATCTGAACCAAGAGGAAAGGCTGACTCCCCTGACAATTCACGTTCAACATCTGCCAACACATCAAAAGATGCAGTTGCTGTTAATCCAAATAGCGATATATGTTCTTGCCCTTCTCCCCTCCTCTGCTTTGGAAGAACATAGTTATAGAGGTTCCTTCCAAGATGAAGATAGGAAAACCTAAAGTCATGACCCCATTCAGACACACAATGGACTTCATCAATAACTCCATATGCAAAGTATATATGTCCCTCTGCCATTGCCCTAAGTTTCTGACGAAACCGGAAAATACAGAGCCTTTCAGGTGACACAAATAGCATATGGACCTTAGACTCTGATAATTTCGACTCCCTTGCGAGCACTTCATCTTTACCTATTGTAGCATTTATGAAGGTACAGTTATCTATTCCATTTTTAATCAAGCCATCGTATTGATCTTTCATTAGCGAAGCCAACGGATCAATTACAATAGATACACCAGGCTGTAAAAGTGCAGCCAGTTGGTATGTCAGTGATTTACCTCCGCCAGTTGGTAATAAACCTATAACGCTATCTAACTGAACCGCACGGTTCAAAATTGGGAGTTGCCCCTCGCGGAAATCTTGTTTGCGGAAAAGAAGCTGAAGAAAATATCTTAAATTGACCACTTCTTCTTCATTTGGCAAGTATTCTCCTCGTTTATTACGTGTAGTTAATGGTCTATACTTTATACGTTCTGTAGTGTATATAGTTCGTTCATCGTAAACAGTCTCGGAAGAACGCACATTGAAATAACACCTGTTCTTCGCTTTAAATTCTGAGAACTCAACATTTCTCGAATCGCAAAAATCTTTGAACGAATAATCGATTACCAGATCATATTCTTTCGCGGTTATTGCTGCAGATGGACGATGTAAGACAGTGGCTTCCAAATGAAGTGGAGAATCAGGATGCTCCGTAATGACAGTTAATGAGATAGAGGGAAACCTACGCTTTGAATAATCCACAGTCAGAGCGGTCAGATGATTGTACATTTGCATTAAATCCTCAATTGCCAGAGCCGCACATGGGTAATCTCCTTCTTTGACCAAAACGTCCCAATGTTTTGCCGAGCCATCAAGTTGTCCGGAGAGGACAGCCTCGACAATAATCTTCTGAATTCGGGCAATGGAAATAGGAACAGAATAAAATGTATGGGGTACCGATATCGAAGAATCCTTTAACTCATATACGATAGAGCCTAGAGGGTTCTTCTCCTGAGTACAATTATATGTATGCGCAAATATTTTTTCGATAAAAGGACTGACTTTAGTCGGAAGACCACGACTAATCATATTGCTCAATACCGACCACACCGGATCAGGGTCATCGTGTACGCTGGCTCCAATATCAAATGGCGCCAGGACCTCAAAAGCAGCAAAGGCGTTAAAATCTTCTTTATATTGACAATCAAGACGATAGGCAGCAAAGAACTGTTTCGGCGGATAAAAGGAGTAAGGGTTAAGAATTGGATGTCCTTTGACAACATCCAACCTGAAGCACCGAATCTCTGCAGTATATGTATGACCATTAGGATAATGACCAAATTCCAGGTCATGTACTTTCGGTTGAATTAAATTGTCCGGCAAGTTAAAATAACTCATAAATGCATCATATCGTGATGCATTATATGCCGGTCCCATACACATCACGAAGTGCGTGCCGATAGTATTTCCTAGAATTCTGGCAACTCCCCTTAAATCAACATCTCCAATATCCAAAATGTTTGAAAACAAGTGGATACATACAGGGCTAGAAACGTCAATATTTTCTATGACCTTCCCATCCATTGGAAACTCAGAAGGCAGGTATGCCTGTTTGGTCTTAATCAGGATGTTGGATTGTGAACACGCCTGTTTAACATTAACGGAGGCACGTTTCAGTATAAATGAGGAAGGCTCTATAAGAGTTATTTGTCGTGGTTTTGAACAGCAGCCGACTTTACGGAGCAAATCAAGAAAACAAAGACTTGCCAAACCTTGACCACAAGCCCAATCAATTATCTCATATCCATCTCGGAGATAGTCGAATGGAAACTTTTCGAATGCTTTTTCAACCTTCTTACGATGTGCGTCTCCATATGCCACAATATAAGCGCAAGCTTGTTCATCAGTTTGAAGCAAAGCCCTCCCCCTATCTAAATCAGGATATGTCCATGCTTTGTCTCTGTACATAATTGGCAAGCGCTCAATACTCACCTCTCGAATAGCGTCGAAAGTGAGCGGACTGATGCACCGTATTTGTTGCTCGTATGTTTGCATCCTTATTTCCCTGTAATAGTATCAGATTCGAGACTGTTAATATGCATATGCCAATTCCTCAGAGCAGCCTCTTTTGAACTATTGGCGTAACAATATTCGCAAAGATGTGGACATGTATTATATTCTCCAATATCCTTACTGATGATACAACCACAGAACTGACGCTGTCCTTTATCCTTATTGTTCTTCTTTTTTATAGCATAATGACCTTCATCCAGAACAATGGCACCTTCCGGGATGTTGGCATCTCCGAACAAACTGGACTCTAGTTCACAGATTTCCACCCCTAAGAATCTCATCAGGACCGCATCACGCCATGCGATATGAATTATTAAATCATCATCGACGCAACGGTTGTGTGCAATGTGATATTTGCTCAAGTCTATTTTTTCTCCACATGTGGCAACGGTGAATCCCCATTTTTTGTTCAGTTCGCTTAATTTGAAGGCGAATTCTTCCATTTCCTCAGTCGTCCATTCCCTATAATGTATTTGTGATGCTTCAAGGTTGGCTCTGACCTTTCTATAAGCCATGATATCGGCAAAACTAAAGACAAGTTTATCAGTATATCCAACTAATTGTTCAGCAATATTTTCAATCTTCTTCAGAAGAAGGTCAACATCAATGATATCTGTGAGAATCAGAGGATCGAAACGCCATATAACGTGGCCTTTTCCAAGGGTCTCTACCAATTTTTTAAAAGTATGAATCCGATCTGCTAACTTGGGAACCCCTTTCTCCAGACACTCATCATCATAGTCATTCAGCGTGTATTGAATATAGCAGCTGACGCTATGCTCTTTAAGATAGTCCAAATGAGGAATTAACTTCTCAGGATTTTTGGACCAAAAAATGATGAAACGCGTCTTCTTATAAGAGACATAGCTCTTGACACCATTGAACGGATTCGTCCAAGCTGAATATCCTTTTTTTAGTCTGGAGAAGAACCAATCTGAATAGAAAGCCGGAATGTCAGTACTGCGACTGGCAGAGACAATCTCAGGCGCCTGTGCATCAGCAAACTCGCCGTTGTCTAATTGTATTCTAATTTTTTCCCAAGCCATGAGAGACAATATATATCAGTTAATTATTAATTCTTTTGCATAAAATATCCTCAAGCAGCACATTCGGTCATACATGCCAGTCGTCAGTCATTGTCATCGACAAACATCATGAAAACCTCTCTGCACATTTAAATATACAATATTTTCATGGTTCAACAAGTATATTTCAATATTTAGCTGTCATTAAACTAAAGACTGAAATAAAAAACATCGTTAAACAATACGTATAATAGCTTTATATCTAAGGAAAACGAGTTCGATTATTAGCTTGAGAGTTGCGGACGATTACCATATAAGCATTTCGTCAAATCCCTATTTAGCGAAATGCCTTGCATAGACAGAACGGCGGATAGTTTGATGCCCTTCCGCGTCTCAAAGAGCCGTATTGTCGGATACGATATCTTCAGGCGCAGTTCCTTGCGTTCATCAGCATTTAAGCCTGCCTTGTCCGTATCAGATTCCACTTTGTAGATCTTGCGGGTAAAGCACAATGCTTCTGTCGCCAGTCGATTGTCCTCATTGAGGGCATCAACGAAATTGCGGCAAGCATGTGCCCAGCAACCATAGACGGTTATATTCTTATAGTTGGCTTCCTGATAAAGATAATAATGGTAATAACGATAAGATTGATAAGACCATTTATCGCTCACATATAGAGTCTTGGCTAACATCGCTTTTCCAATCTGAACATTTGTCACTGCTTTGTGGCTCTACTCTGGCATCACCAATGCCATCAGTTTTTTAGCGGGAGCAATAGGTGGTACTACAATGGGACCTCCATATTATGAGTAAGGCAGAATGATATTTTGTGATTTTTTAATATCAGGAGTTTGGGTGATTACCAAATAGTTACTATCTTTGCGGCAGTTTATGATACCCCATAAAACCCCGTATCAAAACGCCTCTGTTTTCCCATTGTTTTCCCAAAACAGAGAAAAAAGTAAAGTTGAGACCTCCAGACTATTGACCAAAAATGGCAAAGAAATTATTCCCGTCGTAATGCGCTATACCATAGACAGAAAGTCGTGGTACAACTTCGTGGCTGGAGAGTTCACTGAAGAAGATTTTGCAAAGGTGTGTAATTCAGGCCAAGGCTGTCCGCTCAGAACTCTACGATAAGAAATTGGAATTTGATGCCATCTTTGAGGCGCAAGTGGAGCTGATTGAGCGTCTGGGGAATAGTCTGACGCTCGATAAAATAAAAGCAGCCATCACGGGTGTTGACACTTCCAAGGATGCCTCCTTCTTTAGCGTGTGGCAAGATAGGATTAATTTCTTTCGGACTAACAACAACGGAGAGCAATACACCACTGCCGAGTCATACGAGTGCGCCATGAAGTCATTCCAAAAGATTCTCTGGGACAGGCCGATTACTGGTTTTAAGGTAGGGAAAGAAGATATTGAATACTGGAGTAACGGAATGCAAAATGGTGTGCTGAACGAGAATGGTGAGTTGATAGGTCAAATACGTGAGGCAACAAGAGGCCTTTATCTCCGAAACTGTCGTGCCGTATGGAATGAATGCGTGTCACAGGGCTATCTTACCAACCAAGAATATCCATTTTCGAATGTCAAGAAAAAGAAGCTCGTTGCAATACCTGTGGGAGACACGAGGAAGGACCACTACCTGAATGTTCAGCAGATGACAGAACTATATCGGGTGTTCGTTGAGAAGCGCTATCCTGACACATGGAAGAAAGGCTATGCAGAAAAAGCGCATTATTCTCTTGGATTGTTCCTTGCCCAATACCTGTGCAATGGTTTCAATATGGCAGATGCGGGTGAATTGAAGTATTCGCAATTCTATTTCGACACTGGGCGAAAGGCATTTAAATTCAAACGAGTGAAAACCAGAAATCGCACAGAAGGTGGTGGCGAAGTAATACTCCCCATCATAGAACCACTACAGAAAGTTCTTGATGATATAGCAGCAGAACCTGTCCTCAATGGTTTCGTGTTCCCAGATATTCTGCAAGGTGCTACACATAAGGCTGACAAACGCAAGCGTATCTCTCAGGAAAACTCAAATGTACAAGACCGTGTCATTAAAATCTGTGAGGATGTCTTGCATTGGGAAGTCCGTCCATCTGGAACATGGTGCAGACATTCATATGGAACAAACTTAACTCATGCCAAAGTGGAGGATAGGTATATCTCACAAAGTATGGGGCATGCGACCGACAAGACCATTACAGAAAGATACATTGCCCAATACCCGTTGGAAACCATGTTCGAGTACAACAACAAGTTGTTAGACTTGCAGCCAAAGGTGACCGAGGAAGACATTAAGAACATGACAGAGGAGCAGAAAACCGAAATGCTTCTCAAACTATTGGCAAATAAGTAACACGATACTGTATTATTCACGATCATATTTTTCAGATGAGACCCTTTGAAGATTTCCAAAAGCATGCCATGAGAGAGGCAATGGACAAAGTGTATTTCTGGAAGCAAGAGCATCCAGATGAATACTCACGTTTCTCTGTGAGAATGATGAAAATGGAACGTAATGACTTCGGTTGTCTTGAACGTATCTTCAAGATGGCGGTAAGCTTTGTGCCAACACACGTCCTTATAGAATGCCGAAAATTGCTTGCACCCGATTCGGAAGAGCTTCTGTCTGCTGATGAAAGGGCTGCTGCCAGCCGAGTCGTTGATGAATTGATGGGATTGAAAGGCTATCTGAGGTTTGGAGTGTACACTGAGACAGTAGGGGATAAAGATGCTCCCGACCAGACAGAGCAGTTCCTGATAAGGGAATTTAGCTTATCAGACAAGGACATGAGTGAGGAAGATGACGAACACATCTATGTTCCTCATGTAACTGCTCAGGAGTTTTGGGAGTCATTGCCGTCCTTTATTCAGATGGCAATATTCACTTTTGGGAAGGGACACTCTGCTGATGAACTTGCGACTCTGTCAAAGAGAATCATGTTGTCGGCTATACAAGCGTTACCGGAGATTTTCGTCAAACTCCGTGACCAAATCCATGATGGTAGCAATTCTCTGTTGATGTGTACTACATCTGCTTCGACCACGGACTGCCAAGGAGCGCAATGGCATTGAGTAAGGTCAGCCTTGGTGCCAAACAAGTGTCATACATTCGCGAAAGTGTTAAGGCTATTGTAGAGAAACTTATGGAAACGAGCGTAGATAATGCTCTTGATAAAAAATCAGAGTGGACAACGCAGGCAAAGGATATTGAAGATGTCGAGTTGAAGCAGGCCATCAAGACCACCCTTGCCAGCACAAAGGGTAAGCATGGGCGCAGAACCATCCTTCAAGAAGAAATGAGTCTTGATCAAATACTCATCTCTGACGACAAACAGGCATTGAAAGAAACCATCCGCACGGCACTCAACGAAATGGAGCACGAATACAAAACCGCTTACATCAAGGCTGCGCTCATCCGCTCACATCACCTTGCCCCTCATGCGTCCTTTTCTGTTTCTCTTCGAGCCATTAGCGACTTCACGGGAAGGGAGTATAAATATGACCCTGCCCAACGCGTTGACTCCTTCATCTATCATAATGAGAAAGAGTTTCAGACATCCAAGAGTTCAAAGTGGCAACGTGGAAGAAGAATCGTTTCGTATCTAACAGACATATTTGACACAATACAATAGGTAAACCCTGACCAAGAATGGCAAAGACTCATGGATTGTGATAAAAAAGTGTGAAAATATAGTAAAAAAATCAGAGTTTATTAATTCTGTTTTATAGAAAATGCTTAACTTTGTAAACCAAACTTTATAAAATCATACAACTATTATTAAATATAATTTATATGAGTATCAGTAAAGATGTCATCAAACAGTGCCTAATTAGTAAGCAGCGCGAAGTGGATGAGGCGGTGATTGTGAACCGTCCCACTGACTTTGAAGAGAATGGCAATTATGTGATAGTTGGCGTGAGACATGCGGGTAAGTCGTACCTGCTGTATCAGCGTGTGCGTCAGTTGCAGGCAGCAGGAAAGGGATGGGACGAGATTCTGTTTGTGGACTTTGAGGATGAGCGTCTGGCGGAATTCCAGACGGAGGACTTCAACAGTCTGTTAGAGGCTCATCTGGAACTGTATGGTAAGAAGCCGGTGGTGTTTCTGGACGAGGTGCAGAACATTCCTCACTGGGATAAGTTCGTGCGGAGATTGGCTGATGCGAAATACAGGGTGTATGTGACGGGCAGCAATGCGAAGATGCTGAGCAAAGAGGTGGCAACTACGCTGGGCGGACGGTTCTTTATCTATGATGCATACCCATATTCATTCAAAGAGTATCTGGCAGCACAGCAGGTAGAACTGAAGGAGCATTGGGAGTATGACACTATCCAAAGAAGTGAGGTGAAGCGGCATTTGAATGAATACTTCTATTACGGCGGTCTGCCAGAAATCCAGTCGTTCAAGAACAAGCGGGCTATGCTTTCGAGTTTGTACCAGAAAATCTACCTTGGTGACATCTGTGCGCGAAACAACATTAAGAACGACAGGGTGCTGAACATCTTGATTAAGAAGATGGCAGAGAGCGTGAAGCAGCCGCTGTCGTATAACAGACTGAAGAATGTGATAGTGGCAACGGGGTCGCCCATTAGTGTGCCTACTGCGATAGACTATGTGGATTACGCCTCTGACAGTTGGCTGATACTGCCCATGGAGAACGAGGTGGGTAAGCTGACGGAGAAAGAGACGCAGAAGAAGTACTACTTTATCGACAACGGTTTATTGAACCTGTTCCTAATGAACTCGGAAACTTCGCTACTAGAAAATATGGTGGCGGTGGAACTATTCAGACGATACGGCAAGGAGAACGTGTATTATCTGAATGCTGATAAAGAGATAGACTTCATAGTGCCTGATGAGAAGCTAGCCATCCAGGTTTCGTATAGCATCAAGGAGGAGTCAACCTACAACAGAGAGGTGCCGCCACTGACGAAATATGCCAAAGCTCACGAGGATTGGAAATGCCTGCTGATTACGTATGATGAGGAGAGTACAGAGGAGGGAATACCTGTGGTACCGGTGTGGAAGTGGTTGATGGGGTGTGAGAGTTTCTAAAGGATGCCGAGCCAACGGAATAACGGAACTACGGATTGAGGGAGGAAAGAATAATAAACAGACAATAGCATTATATGGAAATATTATCAATTATTCAAGATGGGTTGCTGAACGCAAACAATGTTTTGCTACAGATGACCATAGGTGAGTATCTTGATATCGGTTTGAGAATATTAAAAAGCAACCAGTATCAAAGAAAACGCGTAAGCCGCTCCAGCTCAATATATTCTTTGTTGGGGAATGATTTAAAGCGCCTATGTACAATACCAACTATCGTATTGGCATTAACAGACGAAAGTAAACGAGATATTCTTCAAAAAGGAATGAAAAGCGAACAACTAATGGCAGTATTTAAGTCAGAAGATTTGATTATATTAGATGGTCTTCAACGGACATATACTCTTAGGGATGTGAGGAATGAACTTGTCCAAGGCTTGATTCCCGATATTGTTCCAGAAGTCTTTTTGAATCATCAGTTAAGGGTGGAGGTTTATAGTGGATTAAGTAAAACTGGCATTCTATACAGAATGTTAACCCTGAACACGGGACAGACACCAATGTCAAGAAGACATGAAATAGAAATATTATATTCAAGCTATAAAGAGCGCGAAATAGATAGTATAAGATTTAATACACAAGCGGCACAGGAGTATGAACAGGGAATAGATGTGTATGATTTTGACAATGCAATAGAAGGTTTTAGTTCTTTCTTGGATTCGGATGAGTCGCCTATTGATAGGTTTGAGATATTAGATGTTATACAAAGATTGGAAAAGATCACAGAGGATGACTATAGAAAGGATTTGTTTGAACACTTTATTAAACTATACAATAAGTTTGCACACCATATTGATGAGCAGACAAAACATTGGGTACTTAATGAAGAAGAAAGGCGAGAGTTAGGAAGCATATATGCAAAGGATATTATTGCTTTCTTTAATAAGGCTCAAACCATTTCTGCTTTTGGTGCGGCTATAGGAAAGATACTCTGGGACAAGAGCGACCGAGGTTTTGGTAATATTATGGATAGAGTTCAAAGTGTGAGAATTGAAAATAATTCCAAGGATGTGATGCTTTCACTGCTAAGAAAACTGAAAGAGGTAAGGGAAGGAGCCAAAAAGATAGGAGTGTCACAGCGATTGTATTTAAAATTGTTTTTCTTGAACCTATTAACCGAGGGAAGTGAAACCTATCTGGCATTTGAGCAGTCGATAGAAAAAGCAAAAAAAGATTATAGCCATGCAAATAATATACAACCACGACAGGAAAGCCTTTTTGGTTAACGAGGGTGATGAGGAGTTAGCTTGCGTTGACTTCAATTTTTCTGACCTAGACCATAATGGAAGTATTTTGACTATGGAAGAGGCTAGTAACTACACCTATGCCGAATACTATAAGAAAGACGTAAAAGAGCTTGCTTATAGGATTACCAACGTAAATGTAGGTGAAGGAGGTGGAGCCCCACAACGAGTAGGATGGATATTGCCAATAGCCATGTTAACTACCGAAGATGAGGATACTCTTGGCCAAGAGCATGTGAACCAATATGTGTTTTTTGCATATTGTTATCTGCTTGGAAAAGAGACAATAGTAGACGAGGTGATTAATGGCAAGGAACTGGATGAGATATTAACAGAGACATACCCAGACGGATGTCTGCTAATTGTTAACAATACAAGAATGCCAGAGGGTGTTACGTTGAAGAGACTGGAACTTTCATTAGCTGGGAATGGCTATTTTTTGAAACCGACAGAATATGCCAATCCATTAATCAGCGAAGATGGTAACCTTAACCTTACACCGGCCCTCGAAATTTTGAAATCTGATAATTCGTATGTTGACAATTATTTGGATACATATCTACGTTGGCATGTATATAATCCTAATCCGTTTATACGTTTCTTTTATCTATATCAACTTGTTGAAGTGCTACTAGACATGGAAATGATAGCGATATTGAAGGATTTTATCTATTTGCTGGAGAATTCGAAAACATCTTACAGAACAGCAGAAACAGCACTTCAGAAACACACAGAATCGGAGCGCTTTTTCAGAATTGTTCAAAACTCTGGTTTAAAGGTCGCAGATTATGCCGCGTTTGATAATTTGTGTTACACTTTTCTTAATTGGGGTGAAGATGAAGAAAAAAAACCTAACCCGGAGAGCATTTACCAGGTGAGAAACCATATAGTGCATAGATTTAGAAAGGCCGCGAGCGATGAGGCAACAGTCAAGAGTATTTGTGACCATTTAGAGTTGTATCTTTACGATTTATTGATATGCTATAAGTTGCCTAAAGTGAACAGACCTACACCAGCATCCTAATTGTAAAATCGTTACACAATGGAAGAAAATGAAGTAAATAACAACGAGGGGCATATAGAGATGAATACTCCAAAGAAAGAGTATAGAACACTACTTTCACCCTGTAATATACCAGAAGATGATACATCTCACCTTGCCGTAGATGACCTGAAGTTCGCTTTAAAGCAAAGTGACTCCAGGAACATTGCTATTACCGGTCATTTTGGTTCGGGTAAAAGTTCTGTTGCCAATACCTGCATAGATGAAATGGGAATAGCGGATAAGGTACTTCGCATTTCCATGTCAACATTCTCCCTGCCTACTGAAGATCAGAATCCCAACGAGATAGAGTATAAGATAGTACAGCACCTGCTGTATAAATGCGATAAGAATAAGATACCACATTCTGGGTTTAAACGCATTCATGAGCCAGAAGAGAGAAATTATGGACGACACATCGTTTATATACTGATTGCATTAGCTTGTTTTGTTATAGCATTTGAGCCTTCCTTTTTGAGAATTGATAGTTTCTACGATGGTTATTACAGACTCGTGGGAGACAACGCTGGATGGTGGATTAATCTTATTGCAGATGCTTGTTCTGTAGGTTATTTGGCATGGTTCCTATTCTGGGCGGGCAAAATAATAGCCTCGAAGCTAAATCAAATCAGAAATATAAAGATTGAGACAAAAGGTGTTACGCTGGAAGCATCGGCAGATGTGAATGTGTCAGTGTTTAACAAGTATCTAGATGAGATTATCTACATAATACAAGAAAACCAATATGATTATATCCTGTTTGAAGACTTAGACAGGTTAGACAATTCTGATAAGTTGTTCCTGAAGATTAGGGAACTAAACATGTTGATTAATGAGTCGGAAATGTTTAAAGGGATTGGGCGCATTGTAAGGTTTATATATGCTATTAGGGATGATGTCTTTACGAGAGAACTTAGGACTAAATGTTTTGACTATATTGTGGCGGTTGTTCCTGTGGTAGATCATTACAATGTGACCGACTATCTGATTAAACAGTATAAGAGTAAAGGTCTATTTAAAACTGTAGATACACCGGTGTTGGAACAGTTGTTGAGCAGGGTTGCGGGACTGCGTGAGTTGAAGAACATTGTAAATGAATATACGCTTTTCCAGAAGAGTCTAAAAACGCATTTAAGTGGTGATGACGAGAACTACGAACAAAAACTGCTTGCAGCTATTGTTTATAAGAACCTGTTCCCACAAGATTTTGCTAAGGCATATTTAAAACAGGGATTGTTTTATGCGGTTTTCAAGAACAAGTCATTATTTAGTGAAGACGAGACAAAGGAATTAAGGGAAAAAGTAAATGCCTCTATTCTGAGTATGAATGAGGCACGGGAGAAGATTATCAATATTAGAAAACAATACCTTGAAAAAATCAACGATCAGGTTGAAGTTACGGCTCTGATAAAAAACGGCTATGATTATACCTTGGGGCAGGTGGCAAGTAGAGATGATCTCTTTGAACTGTTTATTAACGATGAGTTTGATAGATATACTTACACTGACCACAACCATGAGGAAACTGGCAGCACGACCTATAATTTCGTATTTGATGAGATAGAGAAGAAGGTCACGGAGGACATCGACTATTATGAGGCCATTGATAAGCATTCACAAGCATATAATAGGAGCAACGATGAAAGGCTAAAACTCGAAAAGGAAATAAAGGTAATAGAGAATACTGCTTTACGGGAAGTCTTAAGAAAAATAGGGGGAGAAAAAGCCCGTGCGGTTTTCAATAAGATATACGTCAAAGAGTACTCAGCTAAAGAAAATGAGCTTCAGACCGTGAATGATGAAATGGTGGATACTCTATTAACCATGATTTATGGCGGGTATATCACTGAAGATTACTATCTCTATATTTCAAAATTCTATGAAGGATCTACATCAGAAAGCGATTATCAGTTTACCAATGCTGTTTTACAAGGTACTGAACGGCCGTATGATCAGAAACTAAATAATGTCAAAAGTGTAATACGCAAGTTCAGAGTTGAAGATTTTAAGAATAATAGTATCCTTAACTATGATATTCTGAACTACTTGCTTGATAACAAAGAGGAACATTTCCTACCAAGTTTCATAGAAACCGCTCGAAAGAATCCTGAGTTTATCATAAGTTATTTCCAGATGTCGGAAAAAGTTAACGACCAGTTCTTTACTCATGTGTTTGACGGCTGGAATTCATGTGTTAACATCATTAAAGGACAAGAAAAGACGGAGAATAGCGATGCGTTACTGAAACTATTCTTCAGAGAGGCACCTGTTTCTGTAAAACTGAGCGATGAGGAGATAAAGTATCTTGAGGGTAAATATGATTTCTTGCATTCTAGCATTAAGTTTTATAAGCTTGCCAAACTTAAGAAGTTTATTAATAAGTACAATCTATGCTTTGATTCACTCGTAAAACCCAGCAAAGAATCACAGGAATTATATGAATATTGCTTGACTAATAAGAGATTTGTGATTAGTAAAAAAAATCTTGCTGTTATTTTGGGTGATAGTTTGACTAAAAAACCAATGACGGCTATTCTTGAATTGCCAACTGATAGGTTAAAGAAATACCTGTTAAATAGCCAGGAGACCATAACTACATGGTTTGAAACGAGTTGTAACGAAGAGAGTAAAGAGGCGCTGGTGTATATGATAAAGGAAGCGGTTGGCGATGATGAATGGCTAACACAATATCTTAGCCAGCAATTATATGATTTTGATAATGTAAGTAACCTTGACAAAAGAGCAGTGGGCTTGATTCTGGCTGCGGATAAGCTAGCAGTTGCTTGGCATTGCGTTCTTGGTGCTTATCAAGTGTTAGGAACGCTGGATGATACTCTAAACGACTATTTGACAAGACATGCTGCCGTACTGTCAAAAGAAAGGTGTACGGGGGATGAGAACTTGGTAACGTTGATGCATAAAGAATTGTTTACTGGTGAGAAACAACCAATGCTTGAATTTGTGAAGTTGCTGCGTAGCTTTGATATGACATTTTCCTTAGTTGAACTTGGAGAAATGGATGATGAAAGAATAGCTGAGGTAATAAGACAGAAAAAAGTGAGTGCAGATTCCGAAATATTTGACCATTTGAACGTTAACTGCTCTGATCAAGTAGCGGATGATTATCTCATTCTTCACTATGATGCACTCATGGATGATGAAACAATTGAGTGGGAAAAATATATGAGGAATAGTATGGGGATTCGTATCCTTAATAGCAAGTTGACTCTTGCGCAAAAGAAACGATTCTTAAATGAATGTTTGTTTATAACGAAAGAAAGTCCGGACGCATGGGAGTTGGCCAAACTAGTTTGCTTCTATTATAACCAGTGTGGTGTTGACGGGGCTGACAAGGATTTAGTAGTAATTGCAATAGCTATTTATCAAGGTGAAGATAGTTGGGAACAAAAGATAACCCTCATTAATAAGTGCAATTCTGCATGGGAGTATAATACTGAACGAGAAAACAAACTTCTAGATGGATTAGGAGGTGAGTATCACAAACTAACCTATGCTCGTGGTTGGGCTAGCTTTGATATAAACGAACATAATTTCAAGTTGTTGGACTACCTGAAAGGGAAAGGACATTATATCAGTAAGGTGGAAGAAAAAGAGAGTCAGTATTATGTGACTTTTAAACATAGCTAACATGGAATAGGAAGAATGTTGGTTAGTAAGATACAATGAAGTGCTAGCGTTCATGGGGCGCGAGCACCGTAAACCTTTAAAATACTTTCGTCCTTCTGTGAAGAATAAACAGACGAGGTTCTTAACCTGAATATCCAGAATATTGATGAAGGTGAATGGCCGCTCTTGCATGAGTTATACGACCATGTTGCTAGGGGATAGAACAAATCCTGTTTTTGAATAGAAAAACGATACAAATCGCTCTGTAAAGTGAACAAAATTCACTAAAAACACTCAATTTAGCAACTTTTAAGGGCTATCAGACCTTTGGTCTGAGATAAATTGAGTAATTTTTTGGGCGAATAATAAACATATTGCAATGGCAAGTAACAAAGACCTCAATCGCCTGAAGGTGATACTGGCAGAGAAAAAGAAGTCCAATCTCTGGCTGTCCAAACAGTTGGGATGTGCGCCAACGACTGTTTCTAAGTGGTGTACCAACTCGTCACAACCGCCGTTGGAATCGCTGATGAAGATAACGAGACTTCTTGACGTGGAATTTAAAGACCTTGTCAGGTATGAAGAGCTTGATAATAATGAAGAGAAAGTTGATTCCCAGGCTGAAACAGGGGTGGAAAGTAAACATCCTGAATTCTGACGTTCGAATTATAATACATTTTAATTTGTAAAAGATATGCAGATTCCTCAGTCGGACATATTGTCAACCAACGCCATGAATCGCTGTGTTTTCCCATTGTTTTCCCGAAACGAAAAATCAGCAACTCGAATTTCTTCTAAGTTGCTAATTATCAGGGTGGACCAGATAGGGCTTGAACCTATGACCTCCAGATTATGAGTCCGGCAGAACAGATCAATCCAGTCCCCGATGTGAGGGATTCAGTGAACGTAACGTGCACATACATGCTATATGTCGCGATGTTGACAAGGCAGTTTTATCAACCATGTGAGGGATTCACGAACGCAACGTGCATACATGCCGGGATCAGATTCCGAAGAGCGGGCCGTTATATTCAGAAGTGCCGCGTCTGCGGTCCCGCCTGGAAATATTCCTTCTGACTGCATTTCCGGCCGGATGGGAAGGGTTCATCAGCTTGTCCAGGCTGAAAATCAGGGAGAGTTTCTGCTGCATTCCCGCATACTTGAAACCATCCGGGAAATGTGAGACAATTGAGAGCCTGAGATCCATGAAATCAGCGATATGCGGCTGCCAACACACCTCAAGTCTGTCATACAGATGCCATCCGTTGTCATTGACCTGAGTCACCCTGTAGAAAGGAGAACCGGAATAAAGGTTATTGCCGTATTTGAATCCGCCGTCGTCCACATAGTTGTAGAAAGGCATCAGGTCCTTGCCGTAGTAAAGCCTGTTTTCAATGCCAACATTCCAGTTTCGCAATGACACTGTAAACTCCCCTCCTCCGGGATTACTCTGACCATCCTTCTGACGCCTGTCCTGCTGCAATGACTGGTACCAGGCCAATGTTGCAGAAATGTCCTGCCAGCCGCATAATTTTTCGAAACCAAAACGGACAAATGGCTGGACCATAGCATCATCCACCACGCTTCCATACTCGGCGGCATTGGCATAATGATGATATTTGAACGTCAGGCCGGCGGACACGAAGTCATTGAAAATATACTTTCCGTACCCGAAGGCATTGAACTGTTCCCTGCGATAAGAACCGTACTGGCCGTCCCAGTCAAAGGCAAGTTCAAGGTAAGTCTTTGGTCCATAAGCCTTTATCAATGCACCTTCGAGATTATTATCATAGAATTTCAAGGAATCCGAGAAGAAGGCCTGCGAATAATCGCCTTCCGCAAGATGACGCGGAAAAATACCGGCGTAGCCCTTCACGTTCCACGCCCCAAGTTTCGCGTCAATGCCATAGTACATGGTAATTTCCCGGAAGAGACGCGTGTTCTCCAGCCCCCTGTCGCACTCCGGGCTGGCCGCTACCGCAGAAGGATGACGACCGAAGTCTTTCATCACGTCAATGCCGGCCATCAGCTTATGTCTGACATTGGCGTTCTGCCTGACCTGAAGGCCCACTGAAGGAGTGAGTCTGGCACCGTAAAGTGTCATTGACTCAGTGAATTGCTCTTTTCCGCTGTCGAATTCGCGGTTGTCGAACTTATAGTCGAAATAGGCGTCGTAAATGAACTTCACTCTCTTTTCTTCTCCTGGGGGCTCAGGCATTCCGAACCCCCAGGAGAAGAAATCCTGCGCACTGGCATTGACACAGAAAAGGATGGTCGCAGCCGCAAAAATTTTCAAATTCATGATATGTTTTGTCATATTGCACAAAGTTAGTGAATCCCGACTTGTAGGTCAATGATAATTTGAGTAATTTTGTTTGATTTTCACATACGTGTCGACAACCGCAAAACACATCTCGCGGGATATCGGTCCGGTGGCATTGAATGAAGACGTAAAAACAAAACGACATACTAAACACTCTAAATATCTATTATCATTTTATGACAAGAAGCAAATTATTTTTGGTCACACTGCTCATGTCCATTTCAGCATTGGCATCGGCAACAGTGAAAATCATACTGGAGCCATTGGAAATCAAGGAGTTGTCCGGAAAAGTATCTCTTCCATCAGAGCTTACTGTCTCAGCACTTGAGAATGACAACATGGTCGATACTTATATCGGACTTTCGTCCAAAATCCTGAAAAACAACGGAATAACATTGACAAAAGGCGGCCGCAATTCGGTTGTGAGACTCGCGGTTTCGGATAAAATCAATGACATAGGAGCATATCTGCTCAATGTCGGCAAGCGCCACATCGACATCATGGCACATGAGCCTTATGGCGGATTCTATACTCAGGATGAAATCAGGGAGGCCGCATGGTCTGCCCCTGCAAGTCTTTCCGGATATCAGGATTTCCTCAGCCGTCTGACAGGCGCGATGATTCCCCTCTATACTTCTGCGGGATGGCCTTTCGCGGAGTATTATGAAGAAGATTTGAAGTAATAGGTATTTGGTATGATCAAGTTACAAACTCCGGTGGAAATTAAAGAAAGCAGCATTAAGATAGGTTTCGGTGATGGAATCCTGCTGCTTGGAAGTTGTTTTTCGGATAACATCGGCAACATAATGAAGGACATGGGCTTCAACGTCATGGTGAATCCTTTCGGGACGCTGTACAACCCGGTTTCCGTCTGCAATTCGATACGACGTCTGGATTCGGCCGTCCCTTTCAGCGAGGACGAGTGCGTCCAGATGGGTGCCGGTTCTGAGCTTTTCTGTTCGTTCAGCCACCATACCGCAGCGGCGAGGAGCACGAAGGAGGAGTTTATCAATGATGCAAATGCCTCGCTATCAGAGGCTTCTGAGTTTTTCAAGAAGGCGTCCACCGTCATCATCACATTGGGCACCGCCTGGACTTTCCGTGTCAATGCTACCGGGGAGATTGTGTCGAACTGCCTGAAGCGTGATGCCAAGGAGTTTACCCGGGAGTGCCTTTCTATGAAGATGTGCGAGGTTCTTCTCAATTCCCTTGTGGAGAAGTATCCTTCCAAGCGTTTCATCTTCACGGTCAGCCCGATACGTCACATGAAGGATGGTGCGCACGGCAACCAGCTGAGCAAGAGCACTTTGCTCCTGGCCGAAGATTCAGTCATCAGAAAGCATCCTGACCAATGTTGCTATTTTCCGGCTTATGAGATTATGATGGATGAACTGCGTTCATACAGGTTCTATGCTGAAGACATGGTTCATCCTTCTGCTCAGGCCGTAAATTACAGCTGGGAGAGATTCTGTGAGTTTGCATTGGCAAAGGATGATTTTCCTCAGCTTGAAAGGAACCGCAAATCTTTTCTCCAGTCCCGTCACAGGCCTATTACGGATAAGTAAATCAGGCTTCGCACTTGGGAAACACTGCTTTTGGAGCCCGCATGGGCGAGGGCAAGGAGGGTGACCAAAAAGTCATTTGTTCCCCCTCCTCCGGACTTCCTAACCCCCGCAGACTAACGTCTGCGACCCCTATTAGGGGTATCTCGCGCCCCGGCGCGGTCCCTTCGGGACTTT
>OHUE01000189.1_pt1 | contig 38973 bp, 43 predicted proteins | sample 1579111 | NCBI WGS metagenome assembly OHUE01 (sample SAMEA3879524, study PRJEB24766) | human gut metagenome | biome: human-associated habitat; feature: feces | place: USA | collected 1985/1987 | reverse complement strand
GGCGGCAAGCTGTCAGCGGCGCAAAAAGAGTGGATAGATGCGCTGAGAGGTCAGGGCTATAAGGTCATTGTCTGCTACGGCTTTGACGAGGCGAGAGAGGTTATTATCAGCTACTTGGAGGGAGCAAAATGAAGTACTGTTTATCTGAGCAGAAGGCAAGAAGAGCGTGGGAACAAGAAAAAGCAGGTCAGAGCCGCACGAAAGTTGCAATGCAGTTTTATGTTTCCGAAAGGACGCTGCAAAGGTTGTATAAATACTACGGCTTAGGCAGTCCTAAGCGTCAAAAGAGGGCGAAAAAGTGAAAAAAGCCTGTCCTTATTGCAATCAGTTGCACGAAATAAACTATGTTTGTCCGAAACGTCCGCAGTGGCAGCGAAATAAAGCAGCAAACGCAATAGTCAAATTTCGTAACTCAAAGCAGTGGCAATATAAACGTGCGTATATCCGTATGCGTGACCGCAATATGTGCCGCTTGTGTGCTATCGGCTACGGCAATAAGCCTATCGCATACGTCAGTGAAGTCAGCGTTCACCACATTGTGCCGCTGTCGGTAGACTTTGGCAAGAGGCTTGACGATGACAACCTCATCTGTTTATGCAGCTATCATCACAAGCTTGCGGAAAACGGGAAAATACCTGCAATTTTACTCAAAAAATTAGCAAAATCCGAGGATTTATCCGAGATGCCCTAAAAATCAAAGTAGTACCCCCGGTATGTCACGCTTCTTCGGGGAGGATCTCGGACACCTACTCCTGCCCTTCGTGAACAAAAAGCTCCCAAAATGAGCAAATTATTTTTTTGTAAAAATGCATTTTGCTCAAATGTCCGTTTTTGAGCGGCGGTGTATGCTATGATAAAAACAGGGTAAGAGTGGGAGGTGAGCAGATTGGGAAGACCGTCAAAAACGGCAGGCGTTATAAAAGCTGAGGGGAAAAGTCATCGAACAAAGGCGGAGCTTGCAGCGAGGGAGGAAGCGGAGAAATCCGTTCTGAGCGGTCAGCCCTTATGGGAGCGGAAAGAGGTTCGCAGCAACAAGACTGCTCACAAAGAGTTCCTGCGCATATCGAAGCTTATGGCGAACATCGAGAAAAACGATGCGCTGTACTCTTCGGGGATAAACACTTACTGCGAGCTTTATTCGGAGATAGTCGAGCTTGAAGAGGACATAGATCATCTTCGTGAGCTCACGAACGAGCTTGAACGGGAGTTTAAGAAGCTGGAGGTAAAGGACTTCGATGCGATTATGTCTTTTTCAAAGCAGGTCGCAAAGCTGAAATCACAGAAAATTAGCATCGGTGCGGCTATCGACCGAAAGCGGAATATGATGCTTGCTATCGACAAAGAAAACGTTATGACTATCTCGGCGGCTTTGCGCAACATTCCGAAAACACCGCAGAAAGCAGAAAATCCGCTGCTTGCGGCTCTTATGGACGATGAGGAGGATACAGACACTACCGATGCAGGCAGTGAAAAATAACTGTCCGTTTCTCCGCTTGGTTTTATGTTAAGATAAAATCACGGAGGTGAGCAGGTTGACGATAAAAGAGAGTCCGGCATATAAGTATGCGCTATGGTGCATTGACGACACAAACAGAAAAGCGCCGAAATATGTTAAAAAGCAATGCGCCGCCTGGCTGACTATCGTTGACGGAGCAGACCCCGATGCTTATGTTTGCGAAAAGACTTTCCACAAGATATGCAAGCTTTTAAGGCTTATAATACACCCCGATCTGCACAAGCCGCTGATAAGCTGTATGGAGCGTTACGCCTGGCTGCTCATTGTTGCTGTATTCTGCACGAAGAACAGAGCGGACGGCACTCGGTACTATCGGACGGCTTTGTTGGAGATAGGCCGAAAGAATTTCAAGACGTTTTATTCGGCCGTGATCTTCATTATCGGAATGCTGACGGAGGGGAGATTCGGACGCTTTTTCTCGGTTGCACCCGACCTTAAGCTATCAAAGGAGCTGCAGGCGGCGATCCGAAAGATAATAAAATCATCTCCTGCACTCAATGACGGAGAAATATTCAAGCCGCTGAGAAGTGAGATTCGATGCTTGCTGACAGACAGCGAATACACTCCGCTTGCTTATTCGGAAGATAAAATGGACGGTAAAATGGCGAATATTTTTCTTGCGGACGAAGCCGGGGCAATGGACGATTACCCCGTCGAGGCAATGCGCTCTTCGCAGATCACGCTGAAAAACAAGCTCGGTATCATCATTTCCACGCAGTACCCGAACGACAACAATGTTCTGCTGACGGAAATTGATATGGCGAAGAAAATTCTTGACGGCTTCGGGAATGAACTGTTGAGCAAGAGATATTTTGCACTGCTGTACGAGCCTGACGATGATCTTCTGACGGGTGAACAATGGCAGACGAACGACCTTGTGATCTATCAGAGCAACCCGGTTGCAGTTGACTACGAATACATTTTCGATGACCTATGCGAAAAAAGGGCAACTGCGGTTTTATACGAAAGCAAGAGGGAAAATTTTCTTTGTAAGCATTGCAATATCCGATACAAGGGACTTGGCGTTGAGGGCTTTGTTGATATTACGCTGGTTCGGGAGTGCCGAAAAGAGGAAGGCCTTGATTTCTGGCGTAACCGCCGGGTATGGCTCGGGCTTGACCTATCGCAGACAGAGGACAACACGGCTGTTGCAATGACCACGTTCGAGGATGATACTGTTTACGCTAAAGTGTGGGGCTTTATCCCTACGGACAACATCGGTAAAAAGACGGACCGTGAGCAGGTCGATTACAGACGGCTTATCCGTGAGGGCGTATGCTTTGACTGCGGTGACAGAATAATTGACTATGGCTTTATAGAGAATTTTATTTTATCAATTACCGAAAAATACGGTGTTGATATCGTACAGCTCGGATTTGACAAATACAATGCGATATCGACGATCCAAAAGCTTGAAAGTGCGGAAAATCCGATAGAGTGTGTCGAGATAGGGCAACATTCAAGATTTTTGCACCGCCCGACCAAGCTTCTGAAAGAATCCATACTGCACAAGACGTTCCGATACGACAAAAACGAGCTGCTCGAAATAAACTTTGAGAACGCACGATGCACCGAGGACACAAACCTCAACAAATATGTCAACAAGAAAAAAAGCGCAGGCAAGGTCGACTGTGTTGTTGCGCTGATAAATGCAATGTATCTGATGCAGCTTGAAATGGAATCGTCCGTTTCGTGGGTTGCGCAGGTATTCTGATGAAGAGGAGCTAAGAGAATGGGTTTATTCAGAAAAAAGGAAGAGAGAGCAGCAGAAACTACTGCGGTAACGGACGAAGAGAGCCTTCTGAAAGCGTTCATCGGAGGCACGTCGTATATCGATAAGACTTCGGCTATGGAGATACCTGCGGTTCAGGCGTGCGTTGACCTTATTTCCGATGTTATTTCGACTTTGCCGATATGTCTTTATGAAGAGAAAAAAGGCGAGGTAAAAAAGATAACCGATGATATCAGAGTGCATCTGCTTAACAAGGACACGGGCGATGTGCTCAACGGAACGGCACTGAAAAAGCTGTGGGTACTTGATTATTTTCTCGGAAAAGGCGCATATACATACATTGACCGTGACATTTATGGCAATGTCAAGGGCTTATATTATGTGGACGAATCAAGAGTGAGTATTGTTCCGAATGTTGGCCCGATTTTTAAAGACTACACGATCTCTGTAAACGGAAAGGGTTACCTCAGAAGTGACTTTATCAAAATTTTACGCAAGAGCAAGGGTGACGGTAAAGGGACGAGTGTTATCAAGGAAAGTGAGACGCTGCTGCTCGTGGCGTACAACACTATGAAGTATGAAAATGCCATAGTGAAAAAGGGAGGAAACAAGCGAGGTTTTCTCACATCACAGACTCAGCAGACCAAAGGGTCAATGGACGCTGTGAAAGCGGCTTGGGGGAAAATGTTTTCCAACTCGCAGGACGCAGAGGACAATATCTGCGTTTTAAATGCAGGCATGGACTTCAAGGAAGCTTCGGCAACGTCGCTTGAAATGCAGCTGAACGAAAACAAGAAGACCAATTCGGACGAAGTATGCCGCTTATTCTGCGTTCCGCCGTCAATATTCTCAGCTGCGGACGAAAAGGCAAAACAAGCTTTTATATCCAACTGTATAACGCCGATGCTGAATATGATCGAGGCGGCTCTTGACAGTGACCTTCTGAAAGAGAGTGAAAAGACTGACAGATATTTTGCTTTTGACACAAGAGAGCTTACAAGGGGCAATATATCGGAACGATACCGTGCGTATGAGATAGGACTTAACAACGGATTTTTACAGCTTTCCGATGTGAGAGACCAAGAAGACCTTCCGCCTATTGACTTCCCGTTTATCAAACTTGGCGGACTTAACAATGTATTCTATGACCCGAATACAAAAACAATATACACGCCGAATACAAACGAAACGGCTGCTATGGGAGGCAATACAAACAAAATGCAGGAAGTTTCGGAAAATGTATTGCACAGCAATCCGGAAAGTGATATAATCGAAGAAAGAGCAAATCCATATCACGGCAAGGACGGAAAATTTACTTTTGGCAAGGTGAAAATGACAAAATCGGAATATAGCCAAGTGTCAAGCGAGATAATTACGAATTATCCCCAATTGCCTGCAAACGGTAAGTATTTTGACCATTTCTGCAATTCTCACTATTATGTTTTCAGCGTAATTGAACCGGGAACATATAACTTTGCCGCAAAAATCAGAATAACAGAAAAAAATAAAAACATAATAACGTTTTTAAAGGAGAATTATATCAGTGAAAAATAAAAATCCACTTGAAGGAAAACTGCTTGAACTCTTCGATGCACTTGAAACCCGCATAAAATTCAGTAAAGATAAAAAGCTTGCATTTACGATAATGCTCTGCGGAATTGACAATGATGATTTTTGCGATAAAATGTTGAGCATGATAAAAAGCAATCCCGAAATATCTGTTGAGGAACTTAACAAGGAAATTGGGGAAATCCTTGAACCTATTGGGATCATAGATGAATAAACAGGAGAATAAACCGTTTTGCAGTTAAATGCAAGGCGGTTTATATTTTTTATACAGAGTAAAACAACTGTCCGTTTTACTCTGTTTTTTTATGCTATAATGCAGGTAAAGGACGGAATGTCCCTATTAAGCGGTAAAAAACGAACAACATAGGAGGAGAGAACGCAATGAGCAGAACAAAAACAAGCAGAACTATGAAGAAGCGCACAGCTGAGTTCCGTGCGGAGCAGGTCAAGACCCTTGAAGAAAAGAGGGGCGCACTGCTCACCGAAATGGACGGCATCATCGGCGGCGCAAAGGCAGAAGTCAGAGCCTTTACAGAGGAAGAAAACAGCAGGATCACGGCTATCACAGATGAGGTCGAGAGCCTCAATGCGACTATTGCTGCGGAACGCAGGGCGGCAGATATCAAGGCGCAGCTTGCGGCTGAAAACAAGACCGATGACGGAGAAGCTCCGACACCTCAGCCCGAAAGCAGAGCCGAGAACGGCAAGCCGACCAATGCGGAGATCAGGGCGGTTGCAAATTATATCAGAAAAAACTGCAATGCGGCAGTAGCTGAAACAAGAGCGGACAAGAACCTTACTATCGGTGAAAACGGAGCTATTATCCCTACGTCTATAAGCAATATGGTAATTAACAAGGTCAAGGATATTTGCCCGATCTTCTCGGGAGCAACAATGTTTTCCGTCAAGGGTACGCTCAAAGTTCCCGTATGGGGTACAAAGAGTGACGGCAGCGGTATCACAGTAGGTTTTCATCAGGAATTTGACGAGCTTACAGCTTCCGCAGGAAAGTTTACTTCCATCGATCTCAGCGGCTATCTTGCAGGCGTGCTTGTAAAGATCGGCAAGTCGCTTGTAACGAGCAGTGACATTGATATCATTGATTTTGTAACAAGCGAAATGGCAAAGGAGATCGCATATTTTCTTGAAAAAAGCTGTCTTATTCCCGAAACGGAGGTTGAAACGGAAAATCACACAAAGGTCAAGGGCGCACTTTCCACAAAGACAACCGTTACAGCGGCAAGCAAGACGGGCGTTTCGGCAGATGATCTTATCGCTCTTCAGTCTGCTATCCCTGCGGTATATCAGGCGAACGCTTGTTGGACAATGAGCAACGATACATTCCTTTCGATCAAGAAGCTTAAGGACAGTACCGGTCAGTATCTGCTTATGCAGAACACGAGCAATATTTCAAATGCTTTTCCGTTTATGCTTCTCGGAAAGCCCGTGTATATCTCCGAAAATATGCCGGCTGCGGCGGCAGGCGTGCGTTCCGTGCTTTATGGCGACTACAGCGGTCTTGGCGTGAATATGCGTCAGCAGCTTGAAATGCAGGTGCTTAACGAAAAGTACGCAACACAGCACGCAGTCGGTATTGTCGGCTGGTTTGAATTTGACTGCAATGTCATTGACCATCAGAAGCTTGCTGCGCTCGAACACGAGGCTAACTGATGAAGCTCGGAGAGATAAAGCTTGACGATGTACGGAAGTATCTGCGGCTCACGGAGGACGAACACGAGGACGATGCTCTTATCGAGGGTATTATGTCCTCGGCAAAGTCCTTTATCCTCAGCTACACAGATCTGACGGCGGAAGAAGCGGACGGGATAAATGATTTTCAATACGCTTTTTTATGCTTATGCTCGGATATGTATAATATAAGAGATATGACCGTACAGCAGGACAAGCTCAATCCGATTGCGAAATGCACACTCGATATGCACCGTGCGAACTGCATAGGCTGATTTGTGTTCAAACACTTAAATTGAGGAGGAAAAAATGAAAGAAATTCCCGAAAACAAACAGGACGCAATAAAAATTCTGAATAATCAGTTAGGGCTAATAAAACAGGAAAGCGAAAAAAATCCTAATCAGCTTGTAGAACTCACAGATGCAATGTGCAAAGTGACAAGTGCCTTAAAATCTCTTTGCGAATCGGGGATAATATGGTGAATTCTTCATCGCTTCGGGAAAGAATAATGTTTCAGGTGCTTGACGACAACGGGGAGTGGCACGACCTTATAACGGTCTATGCAGCTCTTACGGGCTTGCGAAATTCGGAATACTGGATAAACTATGCAGGCGGCAATGCGGACGAATGCCTTAATGTATCTGTACGGTACAACAAGCTTATTATGAGCATTATTCCACAGAGAGGGCGGTTTGTCTGTAATGGCGTGATATATGAGCTTATAACGCCGCCCGATGATGTGCTTTTCCGGCACAAGGAGATCAAATTCAAGGCGAGGAGGCAGATAAGCTGATGAGTATTGATAATGTTCTCGAAGCTCTCAAAGAGTGTTTCGGGGAAATACCGTGCAGCCATGACGGCTTTATATCATTACCCAAAGACCATACTTTTGCGGTATGGCGCATTTCGCACCGCAAGGCAGACGGCGCAGACAGCTGGAATATGTTTTGGAAAGTCAGCTATGAGCTGCGAATTTTTTACCGAAACAATAAGACGGCGCAGGATATCGAGCGTGAAACGGAATTTGAAAATGCGCTTCGGGAATGCTCCGGTCTTGAAAGTGACTACGAATATGACGATGATGCTAAGCTGTACGTCACGGTTTACAGCTTTACGGATATAATTGATTTTTAGGAGGTTTTATAATGGCATACGAAACCAAGGAATACACGCTGGGCAGCGGTCATCTTCACGTTGAACTGCGTGATGCGAAAACTTTTGATCCCGACACATACGAATGGGATAAATTCTTCGCAAGTCAGACCAACCTTATCGGAAGAATAAAGGGCGGCGCAAAATTTGAATACAGCACAGAAAAGTACGAGGACGAGGACGATCTCGGATATGTTAAGATAAGCGAGATCACCAAGGAAAATGTCAAGCTCACTTCGGGTGTAATGACATGGAACGGTGAAGTTCTTGCTACACTCTGCTCCACAGCAAGAGTGACTGACAACAGTGACGGTTCGCAGCGTATCAAGATCGGCGGCCTTGCGAATCAGAAAGACAAGGTTTACATCATCGGCTTTGAGCATAAGAGCAAAAAGCTCCGTGTTATCATCGTTGGTAAAAACACCGAAGGTTTCTCGTTTGACTTCAAGAAGGATTCGGCAACGGTCATTGACACAGTATTTACAGCCGAAGCTGCGGATGATGAGGGTACTCTTATCATCATTGATGACTTCAGAAAGAAGACTTCGGCAGATAAGAACACACCAAGCGGAGAAGACAGCACACAGAATACTTAACGGAGAATAAGCGCTTATGATCAATCTCGGGCTGAAAGATATTCCGATACAGCTTATGTCGCAGAAGGTAACGGTCAATATCTGCACAAAAGCTGAATGGGACATTATACAAACATATGACGGCTCGGACAAAGCGGCACAAAGAATAAGCGGTATGCTGCTTGACGGCATACCGCTTAATTTATGCGACCGCAAGCTGCTTGCGGCTGTTTATATTGAGTTTATAAAAAAGCTGCGTGAAAAGCTTGGGTTGGAAGTGCCATATTATCCGACCAAAAGGGATAAGGAATATGAAGTCAAATACACGGCATATACCGTCACTGACAAGCTTGTTGCCGATTATGCGAATATGAACATATATGAAATTGACAAGCTGCCTATCCTCGATTACTGGCTGTTGGAGCGTGACGCCTTTATTGCGGCTCTTTCCAAAACTAAGGACGGCAGGAAATATCTCAACGATGCGTACCGCATAACGCAGGAAGATGCGGACGATGATCTTGAACTATAAGGAGTGAAAACAATGCAGATAGAAGTAAGAGGCGATAAGGTCGTAATTGATGGATACGTAAATGCGGTAGGGCGTGACAGCAGACCTATCCGCTGTCAGACAGGTGATTTTGTTGAGCAGGTCGAGCCGGGTGTTTTCAGGAAAGCGTTAAAACGCGCCAAAAATATAAAGCTGCTGCTCAATCACAGGGCAGACCGTGAGCTTGGTTCGACGGCTGACGGCAACCTCACGCTCACAGAGGACAGCATCGGTTTGAGGGCGCACGCCGAGATCGGTGACGAGGAAGTTATCCGAAAAGCCCGAAATCATCAGCTTTCGGGCTGGTCGTTCGGAATGTATGTAAACGAAAGCGAAATGGAGCAGCGGAGCAATGCTATTCCACGGCGAAAGTTAAAGGACATTGATATGTTTGAGGTTTCGATCATAGATACAACGATGCAGCCCTGCTATGCCGGAACTTCCGTTGAATGTCGTGCAGAGGGCGAAAACGCAGCATTACTCGAGACCCGTGCATACGATGATGCGGTTGAGGTCACGGAAAAACTTCCCGAAAATTATTTTGATGATGCAGAAAGACAGCTTGCACAGCTCCGTGCCGAGAGTGCTTGGCTTGATGCGGAAAAGAGGTTGGAAAAACTGCGGTACAATCCTTATCACGACCCGACAAATGGGCGGTTTACTACGAGTTCGGGTGGCGGTGGTGGTTATCTGTTTGTAGGCAGGGGCGAAAAAGGCAAGGGGCAGTATGTTTATGACCGAGATATTGATTCCGAGTATGAAGAGTGGAAGAAGCAGAAAAAAAATTCAAAGCGTGAACTTGACGCAGCTCAGATTGACAGAGCAAACGCTCAAGGCTCAAATTTCTACGAAGCCGGAACTGCTATAAAAAATGCATACGACAGAGAATATGACGAAATTGAAAATCTGAATATTTCTGATGAAGAAAAGTCTGATGCCCGCAATAAAATATATGAATACTCTTCCGCAGAACTTGAAGCAAGGCAAAAGTATTTTGATGTTTATACGGCAGGCCCAGCCCGTAAAGTTTCCGGTTCTGATAAGGCTTTGGACAAATCACAGAAAATAAGAGGAGAACACGAAAACTATATGGCTTCGCTGCGTGACAAATCCTCAAAAAACACTTATAAAGCGCAGAAAGAGAAAGAAGCGGAGTTATTCATTAAAGCAGGTGCGGAGGCTGATAAAACAGGCGCAAGAGAAATAACAGTCAATGGAGAAACCTGGTTCAGAACCACCAAGACAAGCAAAACTTGGACAAAAGGGACTTTGAAAGACTATAAGGCACAGCAGGCGTATAATAAAACACAGAAAGACTTATGGATGGGTGACCCAAAGAGAAAGCCGTGGTCGAGCTTGACAGAAGAAGAAAAGAAACCGTTTTACAGATCAGAATATATTCATTCTGATGATGGCGGATTTTCTGAATTTGGCTGAAATGCGGAATTGAGATACCGCTCCGATCAGGCTCGCAATGCAGACGGCACTTTTAAAAATGAAAATAAATTGCTGAAAACCGTTGACAAATCAGAAAATAGTGGTATAATAAAATCTTCCGCTGAAATAAGTGCTGTTGGCGCAAATAAATTTGAAAAAGGATTTTCGGAACATAATCTTGCCGAACATTGGGGCGGTACTCACGACCATTCGGCAGAATATCCCGGATATACCAAAGAACAATATGCAGAAAGAGCTTTGGAGCTGGTTCAAAGTGCGGCAGACGGAAAGAATATACTTGGGTATAAACTCCAAGATGGAACTATTGCACGTTACGATGTAAAAACTAATGATTATGTTAAAGGTCATCCCAATATTGGTGTTTCAACAATGTTTAAACCTAAACGAAAAACGGCATATTTTCACGATAGGAAACGAATTGAGAAAGGAACAGTAAAATGAAAAATAATTTTAATTGTCCTGTTTGCGGAAAACACACATTTGCAAATAACAATACAGATGAAAAATGTCCTGTTTGCCATTGGTGGAATGACATTGTACAAAACACCGATCCCGATTATGACGGCGGAGCGAACGAAATGAGCCTTAATGAATATCGCCGTAACTGGCTTGAAGGCAAGCCTTGCAAATAATATTCAAATAACCGTTTTGCAGTCAAATGCAGGACGGTTATTTTTTTTATATCTTCAAGTGTCCGTTTCGGGCACTTTTTTTATGGTATCATAAAATCAGAAAAAGTGGGGAGCAGGTGAACTGGATGGAAATAAAAATAGATGCGGACGATCTTTCGGAAGTTATCATGGAAAATATAAAAAAATACGCATCACATAAATGTAGTGAAATCTCAAATGCAGTAAAGGAATGTACAAAAATTGCCTATAAAGACATTAAAGATGATTCCCCAGTTCGGAAAGATAAAAAAGTCGTATATGTTCACGGTGCAGCAAAGCCGAATTATCAGCCGGGAAGCTATAAAAAAGGTTGGGTAACGACCACCAAAAGCTATGAACGAGGTCGCACACAGGGCTATGTACGCAACAAGACAAATTATCAGCTCACACATTTGCTGGAGCTTGGACATAAAGCGAGGGACGGCTCTTGGGTAGAGCCTATACCGCACATTGTTGATAATCAAAATGAGGCTCGAAAAAAGCTTGAAGAAATGATAGAAGAGATACTGGAGGAATAAGCCATGGCAGGAAAATACGGATATATGGCGAAGATCGGTGCTGATACGTCGGGACTTACGGCGGCACTGTCAACAGTTGAAACCAGTTTGAGAAATACCTCTGCCGAGCTTAAAGCGGTCAACGAGGGGTTAAAGCTTGACGGCGGTGAGAATGCAGAAAATCTCACAGCGAAATTTGAACTTTTACAGTCTGCGATTGCAGATACCGAAACCAAGCTTGAAAAACTCCGCTCTGTTGAAGAAGCGGTGAACAGCGCCGCTTCCAATGGTGACATATCGTCAAGTGCGCTCAGGCAGTATCAGAATGAAGTCAGCAACACAGAAAGCAGTTTAAGGCAGTACGAACAGCTTTTGAAAAACACGCAGTTACAGCTTGACAATCTCAACAGAGTACAGCAGGAAAGCAATGACACGATGCAGTCGTCGACAACGGCTTATGATAAATACAAGGCATCATCTGCGGAAGTGGACGAAGCCATAAAAAAGCTTACAACGGAATACGGACAGCTCGACAAGGCTTTAGCATCGAATGCCGAAAGTGAAGTGCTTGCTTTGCAGAAAAAGCAGGTCAAAAATGAGCTTATCGAAGCCGAGAGATCAAAGCTTCAAAAGCTTGAAAGTCAGTATCACAGTATGCGCAGTGCTATGGACAGCGGAGATATCGGCGCAGAGCAGTTCCGGGAATATGAGAGAGAACTCGACAATACTGTTCAGAGGCTCGGAGAGCTTACAAAAAAGAATGAAGATGCTTCCGATTCCACCGAGGAACTTGGAAATTCGACAAAGGAACTTGGGAATCAGATCGAGAACGCAGGTCAAAAGGCTGTAACATTCGGAGATATTTTCAAGGCTAACATTCTTTCCGATCTTGTAATGGACGGTGTGCGCAAGCTCAAAGATGAATTTGTGGATTTCGCAAAAGAGGGCATAGAGCTTGCTTCCGACCTTACGGAAGTGCAGAACGTTGTTGATGTTACTTTCGGGGACAGCTCGGGTACGATAAACAACTGGGCGAAGCAGGCGGCGACCTCTTTTGGCATGTCGGAGCTTGCGGCCAAGCAGTACACGGGAACGCTCGGTGCAATGCTCAAATCGCAGGGCATAACAAGCGACAGCGTTGTACAGCTCTCGACCGATCTTGTCGGACTTGCGGGCGATATGGCTTCGTTTTATAACATTGACATTGAAACGGCATTTGAAAAGATACGTTCGGGTATGTCGGGCGAAACTGAGCCGTTGAAGCAGCTCGGCATCAATATGTCCGTTGCAAATATGGAGGCTTATGCGCTTGCGGAAGGCATCGAAAAGCCGTGGAAAAAGATGTCGCAGCAGGAACAGACCATGCTGCGGTACAATTATCTTCTGAAGCAGACGGCAGATGCGCAGGGTGACTTTGCACGAACTTCGGACAGCTACGCAAATCAGCAGCGTATCATGGAGCTGACCATGCAGAACCTTTCGGCGGAGCTTGGCGAGAAGCTTTTGCCGGTTGCGCTTGAATTTACGCAGATGATATCAGCATCAGCACCGAATATCATGGACAATATCGTTGATATCGGAAGTGCGGCGGCTACTGTGGCAACTTATCTTATTGAGCATAAAGATGCTGTTGTATCTCTTATAGCGGCGTATGGCTCGTTCAAGGGGGCTGTTGCGGTCGGTTCTGCGGTAACGGCTGCGATAAATGCATATAAGACGCTGACAACGGCAACGCAGGCGGCAACGGTGGCGCAGGAAGCGAACAACGTTGCTGTTGCGGCTAACCCGTATATACTGCTTATATCAGCCGTTGTTGCGGCAGGTGTTGCGATAGGCTCATATGTGATGCAGCTTGACAGCGCCATTGAAAAGGAAAAAGACATAAAAAAGGCTGCTGACGAAACTGTGAACAGTGCCAATGCGGAGGCGGCGACTGTTGAAGCCAAAGTGGACAGATACAAGAGGCTTTACGAGGAATACAAAAAAACGGGCGTTGCAACGGGTGAAATGATCGAGCTTGCAAAGCAATTGCAGGAGCTGTCGCCCGATACCATTAGCCTCATAGATGAGGAAACGGGAGCATATAAAGAGCTTGGCAACGAAATAGACAATGTTATCCAAAATATACGGCTCAAAGGCATTGAAGAAGCAAGAAGTAACTCGCTTAACAGCTACTACAGTAATATAACCGAATATTATAACAAGCAGGCGCAGGCTTATCAGGACTATTCGCAAAAAGTTTCGGGGATATCCGATAAAACGCTTGCAGAGATTGAAAAAGGCTCGGAAGGCGCTTATGGAAAGGTAATAGAGCTTTTGCAGGGCGGTGCTGATGGCATTGCGGCACAAGAGTATGCCGATGCAAACGGGCTTGACTACTCGGCTTTTGAAACTTATCAAAATGCGCAATACGATCTGCATAATGTACTCGATAAGACCAACGAAAAAATCGCAGAACAGGAAAAGCTCATTGAAGAAACCTCTGCAAGCTATGATAAGCTTGCAGAATCAATAAGCGGAGTGAGTGTGGTCGATACACAAAGTTCCGAAGGCTCATACTGGGGCGATTATTATAAAAAAAGAAGTGAGGAATCAGAGAGTTTCCTCGAAGATTTATCCCAAAAGCAAAAGGAAGAAGTTAAACTATATGAAGAAACTCTCCAAGCGGAAGTAGACAAGCTTGATGAAAAGCTCTCACTGCGGAAGATCAGCAAAGAAGAGTATTACGCCGAGCTTAAAAAGTATCTCGACAGTCATGTGAACGAGGAATCGGCTTTATACTACAAGCAGCTGTCCAACTATGAGAATTACATTGACCAAAAGGATAAAGCAGCTCAAAAGGATATTGAAAATCAAAAAAAACAGGCAGAAAAAGAGGAGGAAGAGCGAAAAAAAGCCGTCGAAAAGAAAATTGACGACGATATTGAAGCACTCAAGCTTAAGGCTGAGATCGATGATAATTATTCCACGGAACAGATGTGGGACGATATTGAAGACATTATCAACGGACTTGACAAGCAGAGCGAGCAGTACAAGAAGTATAACGCCGAAATTCTCAAAGGGCGTAAGAAGCTTGCGGACGATCTGGCGGAAAAAGATAAAAAAGCCGCAGAGGAGCAGCTTAAGCAGCTGAAAGAAGCGGCAGACAAGCAGGAAAAGGAGCTTGAAAGTCAATACAACGAGCTTATAAAGCAGAAAGAAAAGGCTAAAAGTGATCTGCTTGGCGTTGACCTGTCCGACACTGTTACTGACAAGGACGGAAACGACAAGGAAGTTCTCACCAATCTTGACGCAGAGATCAAAAAGATAGACAGGTATAAAAATTCGCTTGAAAAGCTGAAAGGTCTTGGAGCGTCCGACAGCCTTATCGAAAAAATAGAGTCCATGAATTACGAGGACGGCAGCAGGCAGAATTTTATAAACACGCTGCTTGGTCTGTCAGATGACAGCTTACAGCTTTATTTTTCCGACTGGGAACGATGGCAGGAAAAAGCGGAGGAAGTTTCGCAGGGCCTTATTTCGGACGATCTTGACGATCTCAACCAAAAGACGACAGATGCGGTCGACAGCATATTCGGTGACGTTGCCAATGGTGCATATGAGGACGGTGCAGAGGTTGCACAGAACTTTTTGCAGGGCATTATAGACAACATGGGTGATCTTAACGATGCGGCAGCTATATCCGCTATGCTTGGCATTACGTCCGGAACGGGAGCAGGTACAAATGCATCGGCAACGGATGCAAGTACAAGCAGTGGTGGAACGAGCGGCTCGACAACGGAGGTCAGCTCCAAGACACCCATTATCATTAATCTCAACGACAAGGAATACATCAAGACCTATATAGAAGACCTGATAGCGAGCGGAAAACGCTCGGGGGGAAATACGTTTGGCTTATAAAGGAGGCTTTACGATGGCGGAAGAATATGTTTTGCAAAAAGGTGAAGTGCTTAATGGCGGGTATTCCGTGACAATCGGCGGATATACGCTGCGGCTCATCGGCGGCTACAGCCCGACATGGACCAACGAGTATGACACCGAGAACCAGTTCACAGACTACAAGGGTGATCCGGTACGAATTCTCAGAGGCAGGCGTTTCAGCCTTGAAATTTCTACGGGGCGGCTTTCCGCTGAGGATAAGAACGCTTTGCTCGAAGAGCTGAAAAAGAAAACAATTGCTGTCAGCTGTCCCGATTTTACGGGGAATTGCTACACGGACGCTGTTCCTGCGAAGCTTGAACAGGCAAACTTCCTCGGCACACGCTACAGCACGAGCATCACGCTGACGGCGTGTGAGCTGGACAAGTCGGGACTTGGGGATGGGCTTTAGCTACTATCTGATTATTGATGGTGTTTTCTATTACACTTTCGGCGATCTGACGCTTATACAGAGTGCTGACGGAATGGGAACATCGGGCATAAGTGCGGCGGAATTCAGCTTTACGGTATCGTATGAAGAATATGCGCAGAAAAAGCCGAAATCGGGTGCAGAGGTTATTTTCGGTTTTCGTGACGATAACAAGATGTACTGCTTTTTTGTTTCGCAGAGGTCGCGAAAAGGCGGCACGGTATCTTTTAAATGCTATGATAGGACATTACTGTTGGAGATTTCATCTGATTTTGCCGGCATATCCTACTCCAACGTCAGCGAAAAGGACAAGGACAGCGGAGATATCTCAATGCTGTCCCTTGTAAGGCACATTGCAAATTATGTCGGATTTAACGGTTGTACAAACCACATCACCGAAAACATCAATTTTGCGAGCTCATATAAGCTCAAAAAGACAGATATAAAAGGCAAGTCCTTAAGGTCATTGCTTGAAACGATATCAACTGTATGGTGCGGATATTTCACCGTTGCAGCGAATAACTATCTTGATTTCGTGTTTTTTGGCGAATCGGCACATACGCTGTGTTCGGTTCAGACGCACGCTGCAATTGCTATGCAGTCGGAGCGCTCACCCATCACAAGAGTGATCGCTTATACGGGATCTGATTATTATTATGCAACGCTCAAAGATGAAAACGGTAAAGAAGTGGAAGCCGATGTGCTTTCGACGCTTACAGTGCAGACAAGCTTTGCTTCACAGGAGTACGCGGATAATCTGTTGTCGAGAGTACAGGGATATACATACAGAGCATGGCAATGCGGTAAGGCGGTTATCGTTTTATCAGAGTATCTGCCAACAATAAGTTTGAAAATGAATGGCTATCATTATCCTGATGGGGTTGAACCGCTTACTGAGTTTTTAGCAAACTACATGACGCTCAATTTTACAAGCACAGGCGTATATGCGACAATTGGCAGCAATGAAGTCACCGAGGACGAATGTGCTTATCTGGGGTATTTTTCCCGAAGACTTGGTGAAAAGATAACAGATGGTGAAGTGCTTGGAAACAACACGCTTATAACCCGTTATCAAGGCCTTATACATCTTGGCGAGAAGAAAAAGGACGAAAAGACGGGCGAGGTCACACAGAACCGATACGGATATTCGAGTGCTACTTCGGATGGGGTTGTCAAATTTGGTGGTGCAATGGTTTCGAAAAAATTCCCCAGAATAGCTTTAAAGTCCGATCTAAGCGGATTTACAGCGAATTTTGGGGAAACAAGTATCGAATACGAAGTAAACATCAACGGTGATAATGTAACGCTCAAGGAAAAAGGAAAGGACGGTGAATAAAATGGATTTTGCAACAGGGTTTGCTACCGGCTTCGCTATGGGTAAAAAGATGTTTGAAAGCGGCAGTAAACCCGAAGAAGATTGGACACCGCCTGCCGACTGGCCCGATATCCCCGAACCGAGCGATTATGAGATGTATTTCCTGATAGACGTGTCGGCTGTTCCGCAGACGTTTGCGTTTGTGACCACTGAACCGACAACCGCAAATTCGGGTGTGGGTGCGCTAAGTATTGACTGGGGGGACGGCTCGATTTCGGAATTTGCAGATAATGAGTGGAGGACAAGTAACTGCACACATGAGTATAATGCTACAGGCAAATATGTAGTAAAGGTTTCCACATCGAAATCAAGCTGTTTTTTACAGCAGATAAACCCGACATACGCAAACTCAATACTATTGGCGGCAAAACTCGGCAACGAGATACTTCTCAACAATGGTTCAAGCTATCATACGCAAGCGGCGTTATGCAATCAATACTATCTGCAATATGTAAAATTCGGAGGAAAAGGCGGTCTGCCCCGTCAGAATGCTTTTAGTGGAGATTATTCTCTTCATAAAATCGATATCTCAACTTTGCCTGTAGTAATACCGTTGGGAACTTTCAACGGTACCTATTGCCTGAAAAAGTTTGATTTTTCGGAAGCAGTTGAAATTAATAACAGCGGAATAAGCAGCTGCGGAGTTGAAAAGCTTTATCTGCCGAAATGCAAAACCATCGCAAGCGGCGGCATCGACAATAATTATTCGCTGAAAAAGGTCGATCTTCCGCTTTGTACATTGGTAGGAAAAAACGGCTTGAGCAATAATATGTTTCTTAAAGAAATATGCCTGCCAAGCTGCACAAGCATAGGAGATAATGGAATGAACGGCAATTATTCTCTGGAAAAAATAACGGTTGCCGAGGGCTGTTCTTTTGGAAAAAACTGCTTTGCATATTGCTATAATCTCATTCCGCACCCGGATGGTTCAACAAATTAAAATAAGAGGAGGAGAAAATACAATGGTAAAAACAGTAACACTCACGGCAGACACGCCGCAGAAAGTCACGTTTGAGGGAGCATATCCATATTACTGGATAGACAACAAAACCGCATCGGACGTATATGCATCGGTCGGAGTTCCCGAAGCCGACAAGGACGATACATACACTATTACAGCAGGCTCTCAGCTCCGCATTTCGGGCGGTGTTGGCAATGATGGAATTACTTTGCTCGGTGAGGGTAAGGTGCAGATAGTTGCGTCGGCTATTGCAGCCTGCCCTTTTAAGGTCGCCCCTGCTGTCGGTGGGGGCGGAGGAAGTGACACGGTCGATGAATTTCTGAATATTGCATCGACAAATCCTGTGCAAAATAAAGCCATAAAAGCCGAGCTTGACAAAAAAGCAAACAGCAAGCACAGCCACAACGTTGCGGATATCTCGGATTTCCCCGACATTCCCGATGAAACGGCAATAAGCGGAATGGGATTTACCAAAAACAGCGGCACATACTCCAAGCCCGAAAGTGGAATACCTAAATCCGACTTATCGTCCGATGTGCAGGCAAGCTTAAGCAAGGCAAATACTGCTCTACAGTCACATCAGAGTTTGGCAGGTTATGTACAAATTACTGACAGCAGGCTTACAGACGCACGTCCTGCAAATGGCGGTAATGCTGCAACCGTCAATGGTCATACGGTAGGTGCTGATGTGCCTGCAAATGCAAAGTTTACGGACACTACATACTCAAAAGCAACAAGTTCCGCAGACGGGTTAATGTCTGCAGCTGATAAAAAGAAGTTAGATGATATAGTAAATAGCGGTGGTGGGATATCCACTATAAATGAAATTCCGCCCGTGAACGGCAACATTGCGCTCACGCAAAGCCTTATCCCGTCGGACGGGACGGCTTATCAGATGCCATACTACATTCAAAGCGGTACGGTAACAACAACAGGCACTATGCATACAACAGGATTAGCTGTAAGCTTTAAAAAAGCTTACAAAACGCCTCCGCTGCTCTTTATAACGGCAAAGGAGCTTACTATCAATAGCAATCATCTTAATGTCATTGCAAATTACAGAGATCTGACAGCAACCGGATTTGTTGCAATGGCAAGATTTTTTAATAGCTCCGGCTCGCTCACTGCGTTAAACAGTACTAATTATGTCACACAAATAAACTGGCTTGCTATCGGACAATCGGAGGTATAAAAATGGTTAAACAGATAGTTATTGATGATAACAATGTTGTACAGCTTTGCAGCATTGACGGCATTATTGAGGGCGGCATCAATGTTCCCGATATTCCCGATGTGGTCAAGGCTTGTCCTGCAAAGTGGAAGTTCGAGAATGGAAAATTCGTGCCGAACGAAGCTTACACCGAGCCTGCCGAAGAGGAAGAATTAACGCTTGCCGATGTTGCTCTTGCGGTGGCGGAGCTTGCGGAAACGTCGGCTTCGGACAAGCTTGAAGTAGAGATGGCTATTGCGGAATTAGCGGAGGTGATGATGAATGGCTAAGCTTTATTTTAATCTTATCAAGGCGAACAAGAAAACGCTTGACGATGTGCCGCTTAAATGGCGAGAAGAAGTTAAGAAAATGCTGGAGGCAGAAAATGAAGATAACTGATGCTTTGCTCACGCCGAACAAGTATTCCCGACCGCAGATACCGCTTAAAAGTGTGAAAAAAGTGGTTCTGCACTATGTCGGAAACCCGAAAAGTTCGGCAATGGCTAACAGAAACTACTTTGAAAATCAGAAGAGTGGTGGAAGATATGTTTCCTCGCACTATATTGTAGGTTTGGAGGGTGAGATACTGCGGTGTGTACCCGAAAATGAAGTTGCTTACTGCTCAAATCAGGCTAACACATACAGTATCAGTATTGAGTGCTGTCACCCCGACGCTACGGGGAAGTTTACCGATGCGACGACTGCATCTGCGGCGGAACTTTGCGCTTATCTGCTTAAAAAGTACGGTTTGTCGGTCGATGACCTTATACGGCATTATGATGTGACGGGCAAGCAGTGTCCGCTTTGGTTCGTGTCGACGAAATATCAATCGGAGGCTGTTGCAAATGCGAGATGGACGGGGTTTAAGGCTTTGGTTTCGCAGAAGATGGAATGCAACGTACCTACAAAGCAGGAAGCATCGTTTAAAGTAAAGATTTTAGACGATGCGCTCAATGTCCGCAAGGCGGCAGGTGTGAAAAATCCGATCGTTGGCGTTATACACAAGAACGAGGTTTACACCATTGTCGAAACAACAGCGGTCAGCTCCGCAACTTGGGGCAAGCTGAAAAGTGGTCTCGGTTGGATAAATATCGGGACGAAGTATGTTAAAAGAGTTTAGGAGGTATAAAATGAACGAAAAAATGGTAGCTGTATGCAGTGTGGTAGGTGTGGTAGGAGCGACAATTGCCGAAGCCCTTGGAGGTTGGGACGATGCAGTCCTTACACTCATTATCTTTATGGCAATTGACTTCGTTATGGGTCTGCTCTGCGCAATGGTTTTCGGGAAGTCGAATAAGTCGGCGAACGGTGCACTCTCATCGGCGGCTTGCTGGAAAGGTCTTGTTAAAAAGGTCTGCACATTGCTTATCGTTGTAATGTCGCATTACATAGACGTAATCGCCGACCTCAATTTCGTGAGAAATGCAGTCGTTATAGCGTTCTGCGTTGCCGAAGCAATATCTATTATGGAAACGGCAGGGCTCATGGGAATATTGCCCGAGGGCGTTCAGCGGGTACTTACCAAAGCAATAGACGTTCTGAAAAATAAGAACGCGAAATAAAGAAAAAAGAGCAGGATTTAGTGTTCCTGCTCTTTTTTTAGTTCATTGAGAATATCACCCATATCCTCAGTATTATGATAAGCATTATTTTAGACATTATTATCATCGTGCTGCTGGTTACGGCAATTATTGTCGGATTTAAAAGCAATAATAAATAAGAAATGGAGGGAAACAAACAGTCTTTCTGTTGAAATAACGCCTCAATAGTAAAAATATACAAAAATAGGCAGGCAACTTAATGGTGACAAATAAACGAATTTTGGCCATAATGCGTTGATTATAATTCTCAAAGAGATAAAATCATATTGGCGTGTGACGGAGCTGCTTGGCATAAATCGGGTTCATTAAGAATACCTGAAAATATCGAACTTATTTTTATTCCGCCATATACACCGGAAATGAACCCAATTGAGCAGATATGGAAAGAGATCAGAAAACGTGGTTTTAAAAATGAAGTGTTTCAAACACTTCAAAAGGTCGTTGACAGACTTTGCGATACTATCTGCTCATTGTCTAAAGAAACTATAAAAAGCATTACCGGCAGAAAATGGATTTTGTCTATAGATTGATTTGGAATTAGTATTACGCGAGTACCTAATGTTAACTATCACAGTGGAAATAATAAGTTCTTTTACGGCACTGTTCTCACTGTTAATGATATAAACTATTTTGTGCCTGTTTCCTCAAAAATTCATTCAAAACAGGATGATTTGTTGATTAGAGCAAAAAACAGACCCGAACTAATCTATGGAACATTAAGGTTTGCATATATGATTCCCATACCCAAAGAATGTTTAAGTATGCTGATTCGTGACGAACTGAATGATAGTCAAAAGTCGTTGAGAATAAGAAACGAATTAGCATTTTGCAGAAGAAATAAAGATAAAATCGTATGTCAAGCAGAACTTACATATAATAGGATTATCAGCAACAAAAGCAGTGCATTAAATCATAACTCCTGTGACTTTAAGCTTTTGGCGCAAGCATACATAGAATATTGCATTGCCAATGATCTTGAAGAAGCCAAAAATTCCGAAGAAAAGTTATTTATTGAAAAGATCAATCATATTGCCGAATGGGCAGATGAAATAATAAATACAGCAAATGAACGTTCTGCTGAAACAAATAAGCAGAAAAACCTTATGTTAAAATAATTCCCCAATGGGGAAATACAAAAGCAGGACGGCACTACCGTTCTGCTTTTTGCACATATTAAAGTTCCTCTTGGTATTGATGATTCTTATTATAAATAATTGTAAATATACTTAACGGCAAAAATAATACCAGACACACTGCTCCTATAATCCAAAACAGAAAAATACGAAAGCACAATGATACAAAAAACCATATAAGTCCCAATACTCCCCCAATAAATATCGTATGACTTGAACCTGTTTTGGCTTGGTGAATACGATACACTATCCACCCCAAAATAATCGGGATCCCCCCCACACAAATTGATCCGGCATTATTACATATTGTGTGAATTAAATCGGGAGAAATATTAAAAACAGAAAAAAACTCAATGACTTTACTTTCAAAATAAACAGCCAGCAAAGACAGTCCAATAAAAAAATCCAATACAAAGGTTACAATGATAGTGGACTTTTTTAACAATAAAAAATCTATTATCCTCATTATTTTTATCTTCCTTTCAAAATAAATCACACCAATAATGCGTATATACTATTTTTAATTATACTGATTTTTCTTTAAAAGTCAATAAAACATTGTAATATTTTTCAACAATATTCCAAATTTGCCGACAAATTGGATTGAATATCAAGTAGAAAAATGGTATAATAAGGCTAAAACTATATAAATGTGGCAGAAAGGGAAGAAAAAATTAACATTGACACAGATGTAAAAATAAGCACCGATATGACCTTAAAAGAATGGCTCGAATACTGGTTCGATGTCTACGCAAAACGCACTGTAAAGCAGTCTACGGCTGTATCCTATCACGGATATATAAACGGTCATATCATACCGCATATCGGTCTGTACAAGCTCTCAGAGCTTAATACAGACATTTTTCAGAGGTTCTTTAACGAGCAAGGCGATAACGGCAGTCTTAAAGGCGGCGGTCTTTCACCGAAAACTCTATCAAATATCAGCCGTATGATACATAAGTCATTGCAGAAAGCTCTCGAATTGGAGCTGATAAAGAAAAATTATATAGAGTTTATTGAACTGCCAAAGCAGGAAACACCCGAGATGCGTGTGCTTACAGTCTATGAGCAGAAGCTTTTGATGAAAGAACTGCGCCACTCGGAAGAAAAACTGGCTTTCGGAGTGTATCTCAGTCTTGCTCTCGGTATCAGACTTGGCGAAGTTCTCGGACTGCGGTGGTCGGATATTGATACCCAAAACCGCATAGTACATATACGGCGTACCGTAAACCGTCTGCCGTCTTTGGACAGTACAACCAAAACCGAGCTTGTAGTCGGAACGCCGAAAAGCAAAAAATCCATAAGGGATATCCCCATAAACGAAGAGCTTTGCAGAGAAATAATATCATACAACGTCAAAACAAATCACCGAGCCTATAACGATAACTATCTTCTGCGTTCTTCGATAGGCGGACCTGCCGAGCCGAAAACATTGCAGGAAACGTTCAAGCGTATTCTCAAAGAAGCAGGCGTTAATGATGCAAACTTCCACGCTCTGCGACACACATTTGCTACAAGAGCCATTGAAAAGGGAGTTGATGTTAAGACATTGAGCGTTCTGCTTGGACACGCAAGCGTTAATTTCACACTTGACCGCTATGCGCACGTTTTGGATCGTCAAAAGCGTGAAACGATGGATATTCTTCTTAACGGAATAGCATTATAAAGCTCAAACTTTGCAGACATTTGACAAATTTTTATGAAAATTATAATAAAATATGCCGAACTGTCAAAAAAACTATTGACAGTTCGGCATATTTATGTTATTATGTTTTAAGAAATAAAAATGCACCCACTCGCAAGGCTTGTTTGGCGACAAACCTTGTGAACTATCACGCAGATGTAAGCTCATCTGAATGACTTAGTGAATGCTTTCTTATCCTGCATTTTATTATACAGGATTTTAATACATTTGTCAAGCTATTCAAGGCGAAATCTGTGTGAAAAGGAAGATTTCGTTTTACTGAATAGCTTGATTTTTTTTAATTTGGTTGCGGAGGCTGGATTTGAACCAACGACCTTCGGGTTATGAGTTATGGATCATAAAACCAATTACGCCCATTGTTATCCTCAAACTACGATTTTACGTTGTTTGAGGCTTTTTCGTTTTTATTTGGCATCTGTTGTTTTTGACTTTCCGAAACATTGTTGGGGTCAGAATTGGGGTCAATTATATTATTTATTGCAAATATCACAATTTTACATTTGAATGTTGACATTTTTAGTTACTCATATTTCTAATCTTATTTGCATTATTGTAAATATTTTTTATTATAATACTCTTCAAAAGATGGTGCTTCTTCGATCTTTTTTAGTTTTGATAGGTAATAATCGCGAGTGTTAATATTTTTTTTATATTTTACCAAAGTCCATACTCCCGGCACAATTAGAAAACAAGAAATAAAAGCAGCCAATAAAGTTCTTATATCGAATAATCCAACTATAACAAGACATAATGCAAATAATCCAATACCGCCAAAAATCAAACCTACCGCTGCAACTATATCTTTTGCAGATATTTGTTGTTGAACAGTATGTATATTATTCTTAACCAATTCCTCTTCCTTAAGATAGGAATACTCTTTATTATACTCGTTAAAAGCTCTGATTTTTGTATCTATTTCAGCCACCTCAGCATCGGTATTCTTATAATTCTTCAGCAGCATTAACAGCGCTTTTGACTTTTCCCAGATTCCTTCGTCATCAAAATTGTTTCTATGTTGCAATGCCTTATCGTATATATACTTAATACATGCTTCATATTTTTCTTCCGCATCCTTATAATCTAAAACTCGCTTAAACATCTCTATTGCTTTAAGATAATTATCCTCATTTTTAGCGGATTTCATTATTGATAATCCAGCCTTATATATACCAAGCTTAACACATTCAGCTGACTTTTCATCAGCATCTTTGTATCCTGATACATGATTATACAATTTCGCAGCTTTTTTGTAAGATATTTCGTCATTTGCCGTATCAAATGCTTTTTCTGCTAACCGATATGCACATTCCATGGCTGCTTCTATTGATTTTTCGACCTTTTCATCAGCATCTTTGTATCCTGATATATGACGATAGAGATCTGCGGCTGCTTTAAAAGAATTTTCATTATCTGCCTTTTTAAATGCACTTTCTGATGCCTGATATGCACATTCTTTTCCTGCTTCTATTGATTTTTCGACTTTTTCATCAGCGTCCTTGTATCCTAATACATGATTATACAATTCCGCAGCTTTTTTGTAAGATGTTTCGTCATTTGCCGTATTGAATGTTTTTTCTGCTAACTGATATGCGCTTTTCTTAGCGTTTTCAACACACTTTTCGGCTCTTGATGCGGAATCCTTATAATCAAATATTTTTCTAAAACGTTCTGAAGCATTGTAGTATTCGTTTTCGGAAGATGCGTGATCTTCTGCTCTTACAGCCTTATTATACAAAATCTCCTTTATATCATCATCAAGCTCTGCCTGCTTTCCAAATTTATATGCCTTCTTGAAGTTATTGGAACTCTTAATATCTTCAACATCTTTTTCTGTTCTTCTAAAATCCTCATGATTATTTACTTCAAACTCAGCATACAATTTTACAATATATGCATCTGAACACTCCGGATCAATATCAAGCACCTTTTCAGCATAATCATTTGCTGAATTCCATTCACCGTCTTCAAGGAACATAAATGCACGTTTAAGAAGTGGTGCTGTATTAGAATTTGCTGATTCAGCAACCTTTTCAACCATACGTTCTGTACTTGCTGCCTTCGGTTCGTCCTTGACAACCACTTTCTTAATACCTCTCACAAGGTCATTGATAAATCCGATCTTGGACATATCCTGCGCCTGGAGGTGAGAAAACTCCTCGGGAAGATCGTATGCGTCCATATCTTTATAACAAGGGAAAAGCATCTTTGAACGGTCTGCTTTCATCAATTTCAGATAACGTGACCACTCGTTCTTTACCCAGACTGCGCTGAAATACTCCGGCTTCGTACCTATAGCAAGCATTACTTTTGCGCTGTTGAGTGCAGCAAAAATGTACGGTTCATACTCCTGACCAAGCTTATCTTCAAGCGTGATAGCAGCATAAAACACCTTAAAACCTTCTTGAGTCAGCTGGTGATAAATATCATTTGCTATAACGCTATCCTGTGTGCGCTTGCCATTTTCATCGGTTTCTTTATAACAGATAAAAACATCAAATGGCTCTTCCTTATGTACAATATCAAGAATATCACGCTGAAGTTTGTCGATTGCCTTCGCTTCTGTTTCATATACAGACTTCTGCATAAGATCTGCATGCTCAATAGCAGCAAGATAATCTACATCTGTCAGAACGGATTCAAGCTGTGTCCTGTGGCAGGTCGGTATCTTCTTGAATGTTGCAGGATCCTCTACATATTCGATACCGAACTTACAAAGAACAATTCCCCAGTATGCTTCAGACTCGTTTTCATTGTTTGCAACGATCTTTTCGTATATCTCCTGTGCTTTATCAAACTCACTCTTCATACGAAGATTGTTTGCACGATTAAAGAGATTAGCTGTTACATCATCTCTTACAGTAGGAATAGTCTGCTGTGTGCCGCAGTATTCGCACTCGCACACAGTAGAGTTATCTATTATTTCAAGATTTCCCCCACACATTTTACATTTGAATGTTGACATTTTTTATTACTCCTTTTAAATCCGAACTATTGGTAATAGTATTTTACTTAATGCAGATATCTTTCAATTTAAAGTACATAGAACACAATAAGAAATACAATAATTATTACGATAACTATTGAACAGGCAATAAAAGCAATTTTGGCTTTTTTATCAGACTCTTTCTTCTCTGCAAGCTCCATCTGATTAGCTTTTTCTAAACAGATTTTTGCTTTTTCATTAGCATCTTTATATCCTGATAACATCTCATATTTTTTTGCTGTAAACTTATATGTTATTGCCGATTTAGCATTATTATATTCTTTTTCAGCTAACTGATATGAGCATTCTTTTCCTGCAGCAATAGATTTCTCAATCATTTCACTTGCATTTTTGTATCCAGAAATGTGTTTATAAAGCTCTGCTACCTTTTTATAATCATATTCACTCGTTGCCTCGTTAAACGCTTTTTCTGCAGCCTGATATACACATTCTTTAGCACTTTCAACACAAGCTGCTGCTCTTAAATCTGAATCTTTATATCCAGATAATTTACTAAAACGATCAGAAACATTATAGTATCTTCGTTCTGTATCAGCCTTTTTTTCAGCTTTTATAGCCCTATTGTAGAAAATCTCATTTATATCCTCATCAAGTTGTGCTTGTTTCCCAAATTTGTACGATTTTGAATAGTTTTTAGAACTTTTTATTTTTTCTACATCTTCTTCGGTTGTCCTAAATTCATCTCTATTCGCAAATTTAAATTCTGCATAAAGTTTATATAGATAAGCCTCCGCATTTTCAGCATCCTGATTAAGCACCTGCTCACAGAAATCATCGGCCTTGTCAAATTCACCATCTTCAAGAGCCATTTTTGCTCTTTTCAGAAGGGCAACCACATTTGAATTGCTTTCACTCTGCACAACTACAGTTTCCTGCTTTATAACCTTAGGTTCACCAGTAGCAGTTATCTTTTTGATTCCTCTGATAAGATCCTGCATAAAGCCAAGTTTTGCCATATCCTGCGCTTGAAGATGTGAAAACTCCTCCGGAAGATCATACGGATCCATATCCTTATATGCAGGAATAAGCATTTTCTTTGCACCGCTCTTTATAAGTGCAAGGTATCTGCTCCACTCATTCTTTACCCATACAGCGTTAAAATATTCAGGTTTGGTACCGAGAACAACCATTATCTTCGCAGAGTTAAGAGCTGCAAATATGTAGGGTTCATAAGCACTGCCGAGTTTATCATCAAGAGTTATCCTTGCAAAGAACACCTTAAAACCTTCTTGAGTGAGTTCGTGGTAGAGATCATTAGCAAGGACGCTGTCCGGAGTACGCCGACCATTGCTGTCGGTTTCCTTATAGCAGATAAATACATCAAAAGGTTCCTCTTTGCTGGATATTTCAAGGATTCCCTTCTGTATCTCATTGATAGTTTCTGCTTCTGCCTTGTAGACTTCGCACTGTGCAGCATCAGCATACTCGATAGCAGACTGATAGTTTGCATCGTCAAAAATCGACGTAAACTGTGCTCTGTTTACCGTAGGAACACGCTTGTGCGAAGACGGATCTTCAACATATTCAATACCATAACGACAAAGAACAAGTGACCAGTATGCCTCTGCATCGCTGCTGTCATCGTTGAGTATCTGCTCATAGATCCCCATAGCCTTGTCGAACTCGTTATTTCTTCTGAAATGATTAGCACGATCGTAAAGATTAGCTCTGCGGTCATCATCAAGTTTTGGAAGAGTTTGTACCATACCGCAGTATTCACATTCACAAACGGTAGAGTTTTCCTTTATTTCAAGATCTCCTCCACACATTTTACATTTGAATATCATGGATATTACACCTCTATGATTTATTACTTTTTAAGCGCCTTGCACCTTCTGTTTCGGTCGGAAAGAAGACGTTCAAGTTCACCAAGCTGTTTATCAGCTGTTTCAGCATCTTCATTTACAAGATCCGAAAGACGGTCGATACCGTCAGAGATTTTCGTTTCAATATCTTCAAGTTCGTCCGATGATACAGGATCACTGTACTTGAGTTCATCGGCAAATTTTTCAACTTTTCTTTTTAATTCAGCGTCTTTACATCTGTCAGCAATACCGCTCATATCAAGGCGAAAATACTTGATCGCTTTTGTCTGCATCTCAGTAACAGTTTCCTGTTCCGTAATAATATCTCTTGTATTATCTGCGACAATAACACCTATTCCTGCAAGCCCTGCAAAAACGACTGAAACTACCAACACTATCCACATAGGAACAACTGAAAAGAACCCTATCACAGCAATTATCAATGTAAATATCATCTGCGCAGCTGAATAAACCGCACCTAATCTGAATATTGGAAAACCATATACCTTAGATCTGAGATCTTCCCCCTTGCTAAACGCATAACCTGTCACGCCAAAGCCGAAGATCAATGCCAGAATAGAAAATATGTATGCTATGACCGGTGCCGCAGTTTTAGGAAATGGAATTACCCAAAAGATAACTGACCAAACAGCGAAGATTATCGCATAAACCACTATTAAAGATTTTCCTTTTTTATTCATATCAGCCACCCCTTATTCCTTTGACTTTCCACATTCGGGACAGAACTTGCTTGTAATATTTTTAGCACCGCATGGGCAATCCCATGTTGTTGGCTCTTCCGGTTTTTTTGCGCCGCACTCAGGACAGAATTTGCTTGTTATACCTGATGCACCGCAGGAACAAGTCCATGGTTTCGGTGCTTCGGGACGTTTAGCACCACACTCGGGACAAAACTTTGAGGTTATGCCTTTTGCACCACATGGACAGTCCCATGTGTCAGCTTTTACCGGTTCGGGTTTCTTTGCACCACATTCGGGGCAGAACTTTGAAACAATACCGGTCTTTCCGCATGCACAGTTCCATGTTTCATTCGTCGGAGATACGGCATCAGTATCCATAGGCTTAACATTGAATCCCTGCATCATTCCACCGATCTGCGGAGCAACAGCACTTGCTGCCGCCATACCAACGCCAAGGCCAAGCATATCTCCGACAATACTGCTTCCGCCTCCTGCTGTGACAGCAGGTCCCATATTGCCGATACCTTCAGCATAAGCCTTCTGAACATCAGCCTGAAGAACATCTCTCTGATTATATCCTTTAAGACGCATTTCCTCTGCCTCTATCTGTGCAGTTTGCTGTTTGCGCTCCATTTCAAGCTGCATACGAAGTCTGTCTGCCGCAACCTCTGCCTGAGCCTTGGTGATCTCTTTCTGTCCTTCAATCTGTGTTTCAAGGACGGCTGTCTGCCCCTTTGCAGCAACAGTCTGACGGTGTACTTCTTCAACTTCGACAGCATTTGCCTCATTACGGATATTTATTGTCTTTTGTGCATCCATTTCAGAAAGCTTTATGTCTGTTTCAGTAGCAATAACTGATTTTTTAAGATTAGCCTGACGGAGCTTTATAAGTGTCTGTACTACGTCATAGCCAAGTTCGCCCTGCTGCGGAAGAATAATGCCTTCAATAAGGAATTCTGTTATTTTAAGTCCGTAATCCTCAAAATACGGAGCCATTGCAGTCTTCATAGCCTCCGAAAAACGAAGCTTTTCCTGATCTATCTGAAGAATATCAATGTTTTCTTGCTTTATGATAGACGCAAGGTTAGTTGAAACGCCCAACTGAACGATCGAACGGAAATACTGCTTTATGAAACCCTGACCATCGCCTGTAAGGTCATTTCTGTTGAGTCCCGAAGTCGTTCCGACTAACTTCATAAGAAGTTTTCTTGAATTTGATACGGATATATTGAACATACCTCTTGCACCGATGCCGATAGGAGCCTGTGAGGTCGGATCAATGAGAGTGATTTTATCCGAAGTCCCCCACTTCATCGCCATCATCGGTGTAAGATTTATGAAGTAAACCTCTGAATGGAACGGCGTATCAACATTCGTCGGAAGTTTATACAACTCTTCAAGAAGCGGAAGATTCTGTGTTGCAAGAGTATAGCGACCTGCTCCAAAAAGGTCAAGCGCCTGACCATCACGGAAAAAGACAGCCTCCTGCGATTCGTGAACGATGAGCTGTGAACCGAGATTGAAGTCCTCGATAGGGTGTTTCCATACAAGCGTATCTACATTGCCTTCAAACTTGATCACACTTGCAAGTCCCTGATTTTTGATTTTTTCCTTTGCGACCTGATGCTGAATGTCGATTTCCGTATTACAAAGCGGGCAGGTGTATTTTGTTGCATTTCTGTCTGCGGAAAGTCTGCAGGAACAGGAAGGGCAGCTGAATTCAAGTAAATTGGTCATGCTCTCTCTTGTGTTGATCTTTTCATGACATACAGGACAAGCTGCATCTTCACCCTTGCTCTGGTCGAAAATCACCTCGTTTCCGCAATGAGGACATACTTTTGAGGTCATTTTATCCGTGCTGACATTTATGGTATAACCGCAAGTACAGGGTATCGTATGTGTACCGAACAGCTGTGTTCCAAAAATTCCTCTTTGGGCGGTGGTATATTTTCCGCAGGACGGACATTCAATTACAAATTCTGACATATTCAGTTCTCCTTTTCAGACTTTTTTTCAACAGCGCTGGAATAATTGCCTGATTTATTGCTAAGTGTTTTGCACAGCACATTGCCCCGATCAGCGCACTCTTTTAACTGTTCTTTTGTTACCTGCTGATTAAGAAGATTGTGAATAAGAACATTTCTCTGATCTTTCCATTCATTGATCTCATCCAGCATTTCATCTGTGATATACTTCTTCATGAGTTCTTTTTTGTTCTTAACTCTGATTATCTCACGGATACGATTGATCTTCTTGTTAAGCTTATTATGTTTATCGGGATTAAATACACCCGCATGAGTCAATATAGAAGTAGTTCTGTCTTCTATTATCGCATATTCAATAAATATTGCTTCAAGATAGAATTCATTCGTCAATGCACGTTTCAGACGTCCAAACTGCGCTTTGTAATTTTCGTATTTTTCCATGTTTGATATAGACATATTATTTTTCCCTCCCATTAATAGTCCTTCTTCTTACCGCAAGCGGAACAGGATTTGAAAAGTAAGCCTTTAAATTCACCGCCGCAGTACTGGCATACGCCTTCACTACGATATTTTGCCATTTGAGCTTGTTTTTGGCGTCTTTCTTCCTCCTCTTTGCGTCGCTGTTCCTCACGACGCCGGAGTTCTGCATTCTCGGAATGAGTTAATATTTTTGTCGTTTCAGGAATACCCCATTTTTTAATATCATTTCTTGTAAATCTATCGGGAATAACTACAGAAGTTAAACTTTTACAAAACTCAAATGCTGATTCACCAATGCTTGTCACACTGTCAGGAATAACTACAGAAGTTAAACTTTCACAAGACTCAAATGCTGATTCACCAATGCTTGTTACACTGTCAGGAATAACTATTGAAGTTAAACTATCACAAGAACTAAATGCTGATTCACCAATACTTGTAACACTGTCAGGAATAACTACTGAAGTTAAACTTTTGCAAGATCCAAATGCACTTTCGCCAATACTTGTCACTCTGTCAGGAATAACTACAGAAGTTAAACTTTCACAAAAACTAAATGCCGATTCACCAATACTTGTAACACTGTCAGGAATAACTACTGAAGTTAAACTGCGACAATACGCAAATGTTGCTTCACCAATGCTTGTCACACTGTCAGGAATAACTACTGAAGTTAAACTGGTACATTGATAGAATGCCATGTAGCCAATACTTGTCACACTGTCAGGAATAACTACTGAAGTTAAACTGATACATGTACTGAATGCATGGTTGCCAATACTTGTCACACTGTCAGGAATAACTACTGAAGTTAAACTTTTACATCTACAGAATGCTAAGTCGTCAATACTTGTCACACTATCAGGAATAACTACTGAAGTTAAACTGGTACATTGATAGAATGCCATGCCGCCAATACTTGTCACACTGTCAGGAATAACTACTGAAGTTAAACTGGTACATCCATCGAAAGCCCCTATACCAATGCTAGTCACACTATTTGGAATTTTTATTGATTTCAGATCCGAACAAAATAAAAAGGAATAACTGCCAATTTTGTCAAGCTTTTCAGGTAGGATTACTGATTCGATTTTGTCGTTATTGGTAAATGCGGCTTTTATTTCTTTTACTTCCTCAGGGACAACCGCTGTTCCATTTTTTATCATTGCAGAATTAGCGGAATACAGTTTTTTTCGGTCGGTGCTGTATAACGCACCATCTACAAATATAAAATTTTGGTTTTTTCCCAATTTTACTTTTTTTATTCCGCCTAAATAACTAAAATCTTTTAAGCTTTCCGGAATAAACAATTCGGTATTTTCAAGATTTTTAACACTCTCTAAAGCGCAATCTTTAATACTGGTAACGCCTTCCGGAAGTGCTATGCTTGTAACTTTTATTTCTTCATCTTTAAATCCAAGTGAACTTAAACTAACTCCTTTATTATCATTATCAGAAATTATGGCTGCGCATTGGTTTAGTTTATAATTCCAGTCCATCTGGTCAACAAGTTTAAACATATATTTCTGATCATTGATCATTACAGGCATTTTTACCGACGCCTCAATTAAGGCAGAAGCAAGATCGGAAACACTTGGTTTCTCTTTTAAACGCATAGCAAATGCATAGGTTTCTTCGCTTCCATACTTCAACATGTTGTTAATTATCGATATATAATCTGAAGAAAAATAGTTTGAAACATAGGCATTACATACATCATCGTCAGAAACTGAAGTGTTTGACCATTTATTCAGTGCAAGGAGCTTTCCGAGATAAGCATCTCCGCATTCTAAATTTTCATCAAGTACACGTTCAAAAAATTTATCCGCATCTTCCCATTTTTTCTGTTCAAGACTTTCAAAACCACGTTTCAATAAATTCTGTGCATTTGAAGAAACCGGTGCTATAGCGTTATTTACAGCAGGAGTAGCTAATTCCTTCGGTATTATTTTTCCGATTCCCCTTACAAGATCCTGCATAAATCCGACCTTGCCCATATCCTGCCCCTGAAGGTTCCTAAACTCCTGCGGCATATCATAAGCATCAATATCGGCATAACAAGGAATAAGAACTTTCGATTTATCCTTATTCATCATATCAAGGAAACGGCTCCACTCGTTCTTCACCCACACAGCATTGTAATACTCATACTTTGTACCAACAGCGAGCATTATCTTCGCTGAATTGAGAGCAGAGAATATGTAAGGTTCATACTCCTGCCCGAGCTTATCTTCAAGTGTGATCCTTGAAAAGAACACCTTGTATCCCTTTGCTGTCAGTGCATCATACATATCCTGCGCAAGAACGCTGTCCTTGGTTCTCTGACCGTCTTCGGCTGTTTCCTTATAGCAAATAAAAATATCATAAGGTTTCTCGTTCTTGGCTATTTCAAGTATAGACTGCTGTAAACGATCTATTTCCTTTGCTTCTTCACGATATACTCTCTGAGCAACCATATCAGCATATTCAAGAGCCATTTCAAAATTGCTGTCATTAAAAATACTGTCGTATGACGTTCTGTGGCAAGTCGGTATCTTTTTGGCTGTTGTGGGATCATCCACATATTCGATACCATATTTGCAAAGACAAAGTCCCCAGTATGCCTCTGCCTCTTCCGGAAATTCTGCAACTATGCTTTCATATACTGCCGCTGCTTTATCGAATTCATTATTGAACCGAAGTCTGTTTGCTCTGTTAAAAAGATTGAGTTTCTTTTCATTATCCAATGAAGGAAGAGTCTGCAGTGTACCGCAATATTCACATTCACATGTTGTATTGCCTTCCACAACTTCAAGATCTCCGCCGCACATTTTGCACTTAAAAACTGCCATAATAAAAACCTCCTGTTAATAAATAAAAAAACACCATAAGTATCCGAAAAATCAGACACTTATGGTGTGATTATACTTGCTTTTATAAAAGGGTATAATAACGTTATTTGTTCTGAAAGCATTATCATATGTATTCATTATCTTGTCAACCCCTTTTTATGACATTTTTCCAATATTATACTTCAAAAGTAATAATTTGTCAATAATATTAAGATTTTTCTTGAAACTTATCGAAAAATTTATGCACATGAATTACCGTAAATATGCACAAATTGGTCATACGGAGTTTTCCGTATGACCGATAAGTCTATCTGTAAATAACCCTCTCCAAAGCATCTCTCGGAATTCTCCAACTCCTGCCGATCTTAACCCCCGGCAGCTTGCCTGCACGGAGCAGGTTGTAAACGGTAGTGAGCGAAAGCGCAAGTTCATCTGCGACTTCGTATGGAGTAAGGTAATCATCATAATCTGAAAGCATAGCTTTGCCTCCTTTTTGTAGTATTTATTGTTTTGTTGCAATCTGTCGCAAATAGTGATAAAGCTGCACATTTCAAGTATATATAATATAAGTGTAAGAGCATGAAATAACGTTTAGAACCCCATGTTTTCCGGCGTTTGCCGGAGTGCATGGGGCTTTTTTCATGCTTTGAACTTATTCCGCATTTATGCCGATATCTATGTTTAATGGCAGAAAATGCACAAAATCTTATTCACGAAAGGAGAACGATTCTTATGAAGAAAATCATCGGTGTTACTGTGATCGCCATATTTTCGGCAGTCATAAAGGCTTTTATCGAGGATTAACAAACAAAAACCAAGCACGAAATGTGCGATACTTTGCGAAAGGCGGCGATACTTTATGTCAAGCATTACAGAGGATATTATCCTGAAGATCATTGCGGCAGCTGCAGGTGCGGCTGCTCTTGCGATTTGCAGCACCCTCGAGTCTAAGTCACAGGAAGAGATGCTGAAAATATGTCATTTAACGGACAGCGATACTTAAGAACCCGTCTTCACAAGCATATGCGCACGTCTTTTCGGCAAATTTTGCTGCAGACTGCGTTAAAAATCCTTGCCGGGCGAAAGCCCGCCTGCGGATTCTTGCCTTGTCTGCAACAAAACTATGCTCGAAAATCCGAACACATTTCTTATGAAGACAGGTTCTAACAAAAGGAGTTCAAGTGGAAATACCGTTTGAACTCCAACTTTTTATGTGGGCGTTAATAGCCCAACTCCCCGAACCGAAAGACTACCTGCAAGTCTTTCGGCTTTCTGTTTCCGAAAAAGGAAACCGGCATATAGTCCACGAGCAGGAAGTTCCTGCGTACAGCAGAGAATACGAAGTTCAGACAGATACACCTGTCAATGCCAAAGTCTATATCATAGATGATGGTGACCATAGCACAATGCTTTTAGCAGAAGAATATTAAACTTAAAGGACAAGTCTGTTGCGGCTTGTCCTTTTGTATTTTATGGAGGAAAAACAAAATGAGCGAAATAAACGAATCAACCAATACTTCTTTATGTTCCCATTGCGGAGGATCATTCGACGAAGAAGATATAAGATATTTCTGCGGTGAAATGCTTTGCCCGGATTGCCTTGACGAACTTACAGTTGTATGCGAACGCTGCGGTGACCGTATATGGGCAGACGATGCAGCAGACAGCGATATAACTCTTTGTCAGCATTGCTATGACAATTACTATACCACTTGCGAAGCCTGCGGCTGTACGCTTGATTACGATGATGCATACTACTTTGATGATGATACAGACTATCCGTATTGCCGTCATTGCTACAATCAGCGCAGTTCTAACGAATACATTCACGATTATGGTTTCAAACCTGAACCTATCTTTTACGGCAAAGGCAACAGATATTTTGGTGTTGAACTTGAAATAGATGAAGGCGGTCATATTTATGTAAATGCAGAGAAGATATGTGAAGTTGCAAACACCGATGAAAGAAGAGTGTATATCAAACACGATGGAAGCCTAAGCAACGGTATGGAAATTGTTACGCACCCTATGACGCTTGACTATCACCTTAACGAAATGCCTTGGAAAGAAGTAATGCAGAAAGCTGTTTCTTTAGGCTATCTTTCTCATAAAACAAGAACCTGCGGATTGCACGTTCATGTCAACAGAACAACTTTCGGAGATACGACCGATGAGCAGGAAGAATGCATTTCAAGAGTATTGTTTTTCGTGGAAAGGTTCTGGCAGGAGCTTTTGAAGTTTTCAAGAAGAACAGAAAGCCAGATAGCTCGCTGGGCAGCTCGTTATGGTATCAAGGATAACCCGAAAGCTACTCTTGATAATGCCAAAAAGAATTACTCGGGAAGATATACCTGCGTAAATCTTACGAACTATCATACTATTGAGTTCAGAATTTTCAGAGGTACGCTTAAATACAACACGCTTGCAGCAACACTTCAGCTTGTTAATCGTATCTGTGATCTTGCTGTCAATATGAACGATAAAGAGCTTACTCAACTGAATTGGTGTGACTTTGTGGCTGAAATTACTGAACCTGAGTTGATAACCTATCTAAAAGAAAGAAGATTATACGTCAACGAACCTATTGATTGCGAGGAGGATATGTGATATGTGCTGCTTATTCGGACTTATTGATTACAATAATACTTTCACAGCAAAAGAGAAAAACAGGCTTATCAAGATTTTATCTACCGAATGTGAGGCAAGAGGGACAGACGCAACGGGAATTGCTTTCAATACTGAAAATGGACTTCATATCAGTAAAAGACCTGTTGCCGCACATAAGATGTGGTATCGTATTCCCGAAAGTGCCAAAGTTGTTATGGGACATACCCGTATGACTACACAGGGCAGTGAGAAATTCAACTTCAACAATCATCCGTTTTCGGGTCATGTTGACAAGATGAACTTTGCTTTGGCTCACAATGGAGTTTTGCATAATGACAGTGAACTGCGTATAACGGAGTGCTTGCCAAAGACGAATATTCAGACCGACAGCTATGTAGCGGTACAGCTTATTGAGAAAGAGAACTCTCTCAATTTTGACAGCATAAAGAAAATGGCAGAGAAAACCGAAGGCTCTTTCTGCTATACGATTCTTGATGATAAAAACAACGTATTCATCGTCAAAGGTGATAATCCTATGGCTGTTTACAGATTCAATGGCTTTTACCTTTATGCAAGCACAGATGAAATTCTAATGAGAGCGATAAAGAAAATCGGTTTGAAGAATTACAGCAAGATCAATATTTCGTGCGGTGACATATTGAAGATATCTCCTAACGGAATGATCGAAATGCAGACGTTTGAGTTCAAAGACAGATATTATGGAATGTTCGGATCGGGATATGGATATACGTCATACGCTCCTTATGATTATGAGGCAGAGGATATGTACATAGGAGAGATAGCAGAATACGCAAGTTACTTCGGAATTGATCCCGAAGATGTTATGATGCTGATCGAATATGGATATGACGAGCTTGAAATTGAAGAGATGCTCTATGATCCGTTGGAGATGCAGAAGTGTATTTCGGAGATAAAGCTTTGTGAGATGATGTGCTAAAGATACTGTAATGAAAATCCGCTAACCTGTGCAGCTTTTGTGGCTGTTTGGTTAGCGGATATATTTTTTATGCTGAATAATGGCAGGAAGTGTTCCGATAGGGTCATATTCTGTTTCGGGACGTTCCAAAAGGACAAAACCGACTTTACTGGGACGGTATTTAGGGCGTTTTTGAGGTGCCGTTAGGGTATACGCTATTGGGACGGTTTTGATACAAAGTGGAGGTGCATTTTAATGAAAGTAGGATACATAAGAGTATCGACAGAGGAACAGAACACGGCAAGGCAGGAGGTTTTAATGGGTCAGCTTGTCGTTGAGAAGATTTACATAGACAAAATGTCGGGAAAGAGCAAGGAAAGACCTCAGCTTAAAGAGATGCTTGGGTTTGTGCGCACGGGTGATACCGTCATTGTTGAATCGATATCAAGATTTGCAAGGAACACACGGGATTTGCTTGAACTGGTAGAAATGCTGACAGAGAAGGGTGTAGAGTTTGTCAGCAGGAAAGAGAGCATAGACACGACTACGCCGGCGGGAAAGTTTATGCTGACGGTATTTGCGGCTGTTGCGGAGCTGGAGCGTGGTTACATACTTGATCGTCAGCGTGAGGGTATTGCTATAGCGAAGTCGCAAGGCAAGTACAAGGGCAGAAAAGCCAAAGCTGTTGATGAGCAGCTTTGGGTTGAGTTATATTCAAAGTGGGCTGCGGACGAGATCACGGCTGTGGAGTTTATGCGAAGAATGGGGATGAGCAAGAGTGCGTTTTATAGGAAGTGTAAACAAGCCTCACGATGAGCGTGGGGTTTGTTTAATAATTTTACAATTTAATCGTTTTTATATATTGTAAATTTATTTATAC
>OHUE01000181.1_pt1 | contig 40914 bp, 35 predicted proteins | sample 1579111 | NCBI WGS metagenome assembly OHUE01 (sample SAMEA3879524, study PRJEB24766) | human gut metagenome | biome: human-associated habitat; feature: feces | place: USA | collected 1985/1987 | reverse complement strand
CGCTACACGTCCGCAGGTTAGTACATATATCTCAGGTTAGTGGCGTTTTTTTGAAGGGTCAATGTCAGTGCAGTTGTACAGATATACTCACGGAAATATTAATGCCTTGTCAGTACGGAAAATGTTTTCGGCGGTGTTGGTGATATATTTCTGTGTGGTTTTAATAATCGGTTTATCGCCTTACACCCTTGTGAACAACCCGTAATAACCGTTTATACGGGATGCAAACTGAATTTTTTCACCGTTTTCGATAAAGCCGATCCTGCCGCCCATATCATTTTCAGGGTCACGCTCAATGCCTTTATCTTTCAGATAATCTGCCAGCTTTTCAACAGAATCCGCAGGCGGACACATTATAATTTTTCCGCCGTCTATCTCTGTCGCATTCTCCGAGCCGCTTATAATCCCGAAAAATGCAGGGAACGAAGAAAAACAGTTGAAGGTGTTGAATTTTGTCGCAGAAAAGACAGATGATAACAGCAAAACGGCTGATACTGCCACAGGTATTGCGATGATAATAATACGTTTTCCGATCTTGGTCATAAAGTGTACTCCTTTCAATTTTCAGGCATTGCTGAAGCATTGCATTTGCTATTACCTTTATAATAGCATATTATGTTTTTTTGTCAAGCCCATCTTGTATTATTTTACTGTATTGTGCTAAATTAGCTGTAAATTTTACTATATTCTTCGCTTTACCGGAAGTGGTATAAAAATTATTCACAAAAGTTCATTTTTGTGTCGGTTTGATATTGACTTTAGGCTCGAATTGTGTCAAAATAATTATATTAGTGTAAATTCGGCGTTTTTCTGCAAAGGAGCGGTAAAACGCCTTATTGTTGCAAAGCGGAAAGGCGAGAAAAGTAATTGAAATACGATGTAGTAATTGTAGGAGCGGGACCTGCGGGTATCTTCACCGCAATTGAAATGGTCAGAAACGGCTCAGACAAAAAAATTCTGATAATCGAAAAGGGCGCTTCGGTAGAGAAAAGGAGCTGTCCTAAGGCAAAAACAAAGCACTGTATGAACTGTAAGCCCTACTGCCATATCACAACGGGCTTTTCGGGCGCAGGCGCATTCTCTGACGGCAAGCTGTCGCTGTCGTGCGAGGTCGGCGGAACGCTCCCCGAGCTTATCGGTGAGGAGCTTGCACAGGAAACCATCGACTACACAGACAAGATATATCTTGAATTCGGTGCGGATAAGCACGTTGAGGGCGTAAGCGACCCCGACAAGATAAGAGATATAAGAAAGAAAGCCATAAACGCAAACTTGAAGCTGGTTGACTGTCCTATCCGTCACTTAGGAACGGAAATGGCACACGAACTTTATTTCAAGATAGAAAAGTATCTTATCGAAAGCGGCGTTGAGGTGCTGTTCGGCAAGAACTGCGAGGATATTATAATAGAAGACGGCGTATGTAAGGGCGTTATCATTTCAAATGCCCGTGACGGCGGCGAACAGGAAACCATATACGGCGACGAGATAGTAGTCGCAACAGGCCGTAAGGGCGCAGACTGGCTCGAAAAGACCTGCGAGGCGCATAATGTAGAGCATACACCGGGTACTGTTGACATCGGCGTAAGAGTGGAAGTCAGAAACGAGGTAATGGAGGAGATAAACGCCGTCCTTTACGAGTCAAAGCTCATCGGCTATCCTCTGCCGTTTAAGAACAAGGTGCGTACATTCTGCCAGAACCCCGGCGGATTTGTAAGCCAGGAGAACTACGACAACGATTTAGCCGTTGTAAACGGTCACTCATATAAAGAGCTTAAGAGCAACAACACAAACCTTGCTATACTTTGCTCGCACAATTTCAGCGTACCGTTCAACCAGCCTATCGAATATGCGAAGAAGGTCGGCGAACTTACCAATATGCTCGGTAACGGTCACATTCTTGTACAGCGTTACGGCGATATTCTTGACGGAAAGCGTACATGGCCGAAGGAACTTAATTTCTCCAACGTAAGACCCACCCTGCCCGATGCGGTTGCAGGCGACATCACGGCGGCTATGCCTTACCGTACAATGACTAACATTATCAATTTCATAAAGGCTGTGGATATGGTCGTTCCCGGTTTTGCAAGCCGTGAAACGCTTTTATATTCACCCGAACTTAAATTTTACAGCAACCGTATAAAGATGGACGAGCATTTCAACACGAACGTAAAGGGACTGCATTGCTTAGGCGACTCAAGCGGCTGGACAAGAGGACTTATGATGGCGTCTGTAATGGGCGTGCTTATGGGACGTGAATTACTGAAATAAACGGAGGAAATGTAAAATGCAGTTACTGGAAGAACGCATAAACAAGGACGGCATAGTAAAAGAGGGAAACGTACTCAAGGTCGACAGCTTTCTCAATCATCAGATGGATATTGAGCTTTACAACGAGATCGGCAAGGAGTTCCGCAGACTGTTCCCCGACAAGAGCATAAACAAGATACTGACTATAGAAGCATCGGGCATCGGCATTGCGTGCGTTACGGCGCAGTATTTCGGATGTCCTGTCGTATTTGCGAAGAAGGCGCAGAGCGTAAACATAGACGGCGAGGTTTATTCGACCTCTATCGAGAGCTTTACGCACAAGCGTACATATAACGTAATAGTCAGCAAGAAGTTCCTGTCGCCCGATGACAACGTGCTTATAATCGACGACTTCCTTGCAAACGGCTGTGCTTTACTCGGCCTTATCGACATAGTAAAGGGTGCAGGCGCAAGTATAGCAGGCGCAGGTATCGTTATAGAAAAGGGCTTCCAGAAGGGCGGAGACCTTGTCCGCTCGAAAGGCATCAGAGTAGAATCGCTCGCAATAGTTGACTCGATGAGCGTTGACGGCGGCTGTATTTTCAGACACTGAGCCGTAAATAACCGTATTTAGCGGCAAAATGCCGTTAATATATCTTTTACTGTTTTAATAGGGAGGAAAAACATGAAAAAGAAACTTATCGCCATTTTACTGGCGGCAACCTGCGCACTTACAGCAGGACTCACAGGCTGCTCCGGCAATGCCGCAACAAGCGGTACGGATGAAAGCAAGACTTCCGACGCACAGAGCACAGGCGACAGCACAGCCAAGAGCGATGTTGTAGCAGGCTTTGTTTACATCGGCAAGATCAATGACGGCGGTTACACACAGGCTCACGATGCAGGCAGACTTGCAGTTGAGGCTATGGGTGTAAAGACCTTCTACGTTGAGGACGTACCCGAAACCGTTGCTGACACAAGAGAAGCTATCCAGACGCTTATTGATGAAGGCTGCAACCTTATCTACACAAACTCATTCGGCTTTATGGAAGGTACAGACCAGATGGCAAAGGAGCACCTCGATATAAAGTTTGCTCACTGCTCAGGTTATATGACAGAAGATAATATGTCAACCTACTTCGGTAAGGTATATCAGGCTCGTTACCTTGCAGGTATCGTTGCAGGTATGAAGACACAGAAGAACTACATCGGTTATGTTGCCGCTAAGGGTATCCCCGAGGTTATCCGTGGTATCAACGCATTCACACTCGGTGTACAGTCTGTAAACCCCGATGCTAAGGTAGAAGTAGTATTCACAGATACATGGTATGACCCCACCGTTGAAAAGCAGGCAGCACTTGAGCTTCTCAACAAGGGTGTTGACATAATCGCTCAGCACCAGGATACAACAGCTCCTCAGGTTGCCGCTAAAGAAAAGGGCGCATACTGCATAGGCTACAACTTCCCCACATCAGACGCTGCTCCCGAGGCTTACCTCACAGCCGCTTGCTTCGACTGGAAGACATTCTACACAGACGATGTAAAGAAGGCTATGGACGGTACATGGAAAAGCCGTAAATACTGGGAAGGTCTTGCCGCTAACATGACATACCTTGACAAGCTGACAGACCTCTGCGCAGAAGGCACACAGGAAAAGGTAGATGCAGCTAAGAAGGCTATCATTGACGGCACACTCGAACCCTTCACAGGCCCTCTCTACGATCAGGAAGGCAACAAGAAGGTTGAAGACGGCGTTAAGATGACAGACGACGAGATCTGGAACATGAACTGGTTTGTAAAGGGTGTAACAGGTACTATCCCCGCATAATCTACAGGTCACAGAATCTTAAGACTATTAAAGACAATACGAGCAGTCCTTTGCGACTGCCCGATTTGTCTTTTTAAAGCACCGGAATATCTGCGATGTTTTAAAAAGACAAATCGCTATTTTCAAGGAGGTTATATGGCAGACCCTTATATAAAACTTGAACACATAACCAAATCGTTTGACTCGGTATACGCAAACAAGGATATTTCCGTTGACGTATACAAGGGCGAGATACTTGCCCTGCTCGGCGAAAACGGTTCGGGCAAGAGTACCCTTGTAAATATGCTCAGCGGCATATATACGCCCGACAGCGGTACTATCTCGATTGACGGTAAAAAGATGCACTTCGGCTCACCCGGTGACGCTATAAAGGCAGGCATCGGTATGGTACATCAGCACTTCAAGTTAGTCGATGTAATGACCGCCGCAGAAAACGTGGTAATGGGTCATATAAAGCATTTTGTCACATCGAAAAAGCGCATGGCTCACCATGTGAACAAGCTGAACGAGAAATACGGTCTTAACGTTACCCCCGACAAGAAGATATACAATATGTCTGTCAGCGAAAAGCAGGCTGTAGAGATAATGAAGGTGTTCTACCGAGGAGCAAACGTTCTTATCCTTGACGAGCCTACAGCGGTGCTTACTCCGCAGGAGATAACCGCACTGTTTGCTATTCTCAGAAAGATGAAGGAGCAGGGCTGTACGATAATCATTATCACTCATAAGATGGCGGAGGTTATGGATATTTCCGACCGTGTTACCGTTTTGCGTAAAGGCGAATGTATCGGTACGGTAAAGACGAGCGAAACCACCCCTCAACAGCTTACCGAGATGATGGTCGGCAAGGCGGTAACGCTTGAAATAGAGCGTCCGCAGTGCTGTGACTATAACGCAAAGCCGATGCTTTCCGTGAAAAATCTCACGAAGAAAAACACAGACGGCGTAAACGTGCTTGATAACGTGAACTTTGACGTATACGGCGGTGAGATACTCGGTGTCGCAGGTATAGCAGGAAGCGGTCAGAAGGAGCTTTGCGAGATAATCGCAGGTCTTGACAAAATGACCGACGGCGATATTGAGTTTGACGGCGACAGCATAAAGGGACTTGATCCCAGAGCGATAATCCGCAAGGGCATCAGTATGAGCTTTGTTCCCGAGGACAGACTCGGTATGGGTCTTGTGGCAGGAATGAGCATAACGAACAACGTTATCCTAAAGTCCTATAATCATAATCCCGGTCCGTTCATAGACAGCAAGTTTGCAAAGAAGCTCGCAGAGCAGATAGTACATGATTTTGATATTTACACCCCGTCGGTAAACTACACGGTAAAGAAGCTGTCCGGCGGTAATATACAGAAGGTGCTTCTCGGCAGAGAAATATGGCTCTCGCCCAAGGTGCTTATAACCGCTTATCCCGTAAGAGGTCTTGATATAGGTGCGTCATACAATATATATCATATGCTGAACGAGCAGAAGAAAAAAGGCGTTGCCGTGCTGTTCATAGGCGAGGACCTTGACGTGCTGAAAAGCATTTCCGACAGACTTATGGTAATACACGACGGTGAGATAATCGACATAGTAGACCCCACGACCGTCACTAAGGAAGACATAGGTCTTATGATGGTGGGCGACCATATCAACAAGGGAGAGGAGAAGGCCGTATGAGCATGATACAGATTTCAAAGCGGCAGAAAGGCACATCAAAGCTCGTTGACGTTCTTATAAGAATAGGCGCTATCGTGCTGTCGCTGATATTTATCGGCATTGTTCTTGCCATAATGGGTTATGATCCTTTCAAGGTTTTCGGCAAAATAATACAGACCCCGTTCAAGCGTTTCAAGGACGTTATGAACAAAACGATAATGCTTACCACTCTTTCGCTCGGCATAGCGATAGCGTTCAGAATGAAGTTCTGGAATATCGGCGCTGAGGGTCAGTTCTATATGGGCGCATTCGGTGCGGCATCAATGGCTTTTATGTGTCCCGATCTGCCGCCTATACTCCTTTTACCGCTTATGTGCGTTGCAGGCTTTGTCTGCGGCGGCTTATGGGCGCTTATCCCTGCGGTCATCAAGGCAAGATTCGGTGCGAGCGAAACGCTTGTAACGCTGATGATGAACTATATAGCAATAGCCTTTATAAGTTATCTGCAATACGGCCCGTGGAAAGACCCTGCGGCACTCGGTGCGGCAAAGGTGCCTAACTTCTCGGAAAATGCGGTACTGCCCGATGTATTCGGCATTCACGCAGGCTGGATAATAATGCTGGTACTCGTAATTATTATGACGATATTGCTCCGCTACACAAAGCTCGGCTATCAGATAGACGTTATCGGCGAAAGCGAAACCACCGCAAAATATGCCGGTATGAATACAGTTAAAATACTGGTGATTGCAGTTCTTATCTCCGGCGGTCTTTGCGGAATGGCAGGCTTTATGCAGTCGAGCGCCGTTGAGAAGTCGATAACCGATTCGATGTCGGCAGGTCTTGGCTTTACTGCGGTAATCACCGCCTGGCTTGCAAAGCTGAAGCCGCCCGTTATCGTGGTTGCGTCGTTTATGTTCTCGATACTTCTCCAGAGCGGAAGCTCGCTTCAGGTAATGAAAATACCCTCGTCCATTACGGAAATAATGCAGGGCGTCATAATATTCTTCGTTCTTGCGTGTGAGTTCTTTATAAACTATAAAATATCGTTTCGCAAGCATACCGCAGTAAAGGAGGCTGAATAATGGAGATTCTTCATCAGATAGGTCTGTTTTTACAGACTGCCATTCAGACAGGTACTCCGATACTGTTTGCCATTGTCGGCGGTATACTTTGTGAAAAGGTAGGTCATATGAACCTCGGTGTCGAGGGTATGATGCTTATGGGTGCGTCGCTCGGCTTCGCAGTTGCGTGTGCTACGGGAAATCCTCTGCTCGCTATGCTGGCGGCAGGTGCTGCGGGTGCGGCAGGTGCGCTTATATATGCCTTTATAACCGTCACGCTCAGAGGAAATCAGGTCGTTACCGGTCTTGTGCTGACTATATTCGGCACGGGCGTTTCCGGTCTTATAGGCGGCTGGGTATCAAGCGAACAGATACCCCAGTCGGTAAGCTCGGCATTCCGCCCTGTAGAAATACCTGTTCTCAGCAAGATACCCGTTCTCGGCGAGGCTGTTTTCTCGCAGGATATATATGTATGGCTCGGACTTGTCATAGCCGTGCTTGCGTATTTCTACCTCAACAAGACAAAGCTTGGACTATATGTAAGGGCGATTGGCGAAAATCCCGGTGCGGCTGATGCTTCGGGCATAAATGTTACGCTCCATAAGTATATAAATATTCTGCTCGGCGGTTTCCTTTGCGGACTCGGCGGTGCTTATCTGTCAACCGCATTCCTGACAACCTGGCAGGATAACGTTACGGCAGGCGCAGGCTGGATAGCCGTTGCTCTCATCATATTCAGCACATGGAATCCACTCAAGGCGATATTCGCCGCCTACCTTTTCGGTATGCTGAGAGGTTTAAACTACAAGATGCAGGGCTGGGAGATACAGATACCCTCGCAGTTTTTAACAATGCTCCCTTACATCGCCACCATTATAGTGCTGATTTTCATAGCAATGAGAAAGAAGAAAGAGAATCAGCCGCCTAAGGCGCTCGGTGAAGCGTACTTCAGAGAAGAAAGATGATATAAAGGACGGGTTTTCCCCGTCCTTTTTTGCGGTTGAACTTTCAACCGCATTTTTTTATTCTCCGACAGACAAAACACATCTGTCAGTTGTATTACATTCAAAGAGAAAAACTCAGGGGGAACGATTTATGACGTCAGATTATTCTTCCGAGAGCATAAGAGAGCTTTATGAACGCAATTTCGACACTCTCTACAGGGTGTGCTATATGTATATGAAAAATATACAGGATACAGAAGACGCTGTACATAACGCTTTTCTGAAAGCAATCGAAACAAGAAAACAGTTTGAAAGCGAAAACCACGAAAAAGCATGGCTTATCCGTGTTGCTTCAAATATCTGCAAGAATATGCTCAAGGCGGCGTGCAGAAAAAACGAGCCGCTCAACGACAATATTCCCGACAGCAATATAAGCAATGAAGCAAAAGAGCTTCTCAGCGAGCTTTCAAAACTGCCCGACAAGCTGAAAATACCTGTGTATCTGTTCTATTATGACGGATACTCAAGCGAAGAAATAGGACAGATGTTGCATATAAGCTCTTCTGCGGTCCGCACAAGATTGCAGAAAGCGAGGGAACAGCTGAGAAATGTCCTCGGTGATGAAAGGAGCGTTGAATAAAATGACAATTAAACAGGCATTCGATGAAGTAAACGCTACAGACGAGCAGAAGAAAAACGGTCTTGACAGGCTGTTGCAAAGCGACAAGAAACGCAGCTTCATACCGCAGATAAAACGTTATGCCGCAGCGGCCGCCGCAGTAGTTGTCGCCGCAGGCACGGCAGGTGTCGGTATACATTTTGCGGTAACAAACAATCAGGGCGGACCTATAAACGTATCAATAGGCGACAACAGCGCCGCCGACAGTGTTATTACACCCTCGGAAAACACAAAGGTACATTCCGAAAAGAGCGGAATGACTTTTGTTGATGACAAGACATTCTGGGCACAGCTCGGAAAAATAACTTATCGCAGGATAGATAATACACCGACCATAGATACTACAGAAATCAATGCGGCTGATGATTTTGACAGTCTTTTCTGCACGGATAAGCAGGTTCAGAGTGAAATGCTTAAGCTGTTCGATAATGCAATTGACATCACAAACAAATATATCGTTCTTCCCGACAGCAATGCGGCGGTAGGCATATCCTCGGATATGAGTGTACAGGAAATTGAAAGCTTCAAAAACAACAGTGCCAACTGCTTTGTCGGCACGGGCTATTATGAAAATGAACGTTTTTATTATGCCGACAAAGCGTATTTCGGTTTTGACACCTCAGAGGAATTTATAAACACCGTATCACAGGTATATACGGGAAATTACTCAGATAATTTCACGGAAGATTTTTATGATTACTGCCCCGATTACATTCAGCCGGCGGATAAAAATAACATAAAATCGAATTTCGGTATAAATATCGGCAAAGAGCTTCCGATAACAGAACCCTACTCAGCGCATACACAGTATTGTGCGGCTGTTTATACCGATGAAAGCCATAATTCTTTGATACTGTTATCGCTTACCGCAAAAGAGGGCAATAACGACAGCAAAACGTTTGAGCTTAAATATATACCTATGAAATATGTTGACGGAAAACTTCGTATAGTTGTTGAGATATATAACACGATTTTTATGGACGTAAACGCATACTCCGATAATTTTATGTATAATTGCGGAATGGCAAGCGAAATAGAATCAGACGCAAAAACCGTTGATATAACCTCTGTGGCTGGTGACAGCGACAACTTATCTCAGCCCGAAGAAACCAAAGCAGGAACAACAGTTCCCGCAACTTCCACCGCACCTCAGACCACCGCAATAACAACCACAACAACCACAACGACTACCGCAACCACAACAACCATCGCAACCACGACAACCACCGCAACATCAAAAGCACCGACAACATCGGCAACTGTAAAGCCCGCCCCCGCACCGTCGGACACGGCAGAAAATGTTACTCTCAGAATGAAAGGCAGTGCCGCCTATCTCGATAAGGGTATGCTGCTTTATTATAAGGTCGACAAGGCATTCCTTACAAACAACGAAGTTATAAAAATAAAAGAACTCAAAATTTCGGAAGTACCGTATATCAACACAAACGGCAGTGATTACACCTTCAAGAGCCTTGATTACGGCACATACGTTATAGGCGGTCCTATGATGAAGCCTACCGGCGACAACGGCTTTACGGTATTCACCGTAACCGAAAAGAGCAGTAACAGCGTTATAAATGTAGACCTGACTAACGGCACGCTCTCTGCCGGAAAATTTGAGGTCGTAGGCGAAACAAGCGATTTCACCCTGTCTGACCTTGCGGATATGTATTATGAAAGCATGGAAGTCAACGGTAAGAAATATGAGCTTTGCGACACAGATATCACAGACGGATGGTTTACAGGAGCTGTGATAAAGGATTACGGCAAGGGCGAGGACGGTTGCGTCAGAAAAATCTATGCAAACGGAAGCGGCAACACCCTGCATTTCAGAATAAATAACAAGGATTATTACAACATATCCGATGTTGTTTACCGTGAAGTGTCGTTCAGCAATGGCGATAAAACCATAAAATGCACAAAGCCGTATGTCGGCTACGATGAATTTAAAAAGGTGACCGGCGAATATGCCGAGGATTCCGTAATAACGGTCACTCAGCCTGTGACAAGGGATAATTACGACAAATTCGGTTATATTTCAATAGACCCGCATAAAGAAAGCTGCTTTATTACCGACAATAACAACAAGCCGCTGAAAAATAAGACCTTATCCCTTACATATCTTGATGAGCTTGATATTGCCGATATAAAGAGCGGAAAGGCGGCATCAAAAACAAACAAATACGACAGAATGTTTGATATTATCAGTATGACCGGAAACGGAGCGGTATATACGTCTATGATACAGAAGGAAACCGGCACGACAAATATATATTACGGTTATGTCGGAGCATACGTCTGGAATGATGACACAGATGTAGATCCCAATGACGATAACAACACAATTCTGCTGTATCAAGTATCATCGGACGGCTTCAGGTATATCGGCACTTGCAAATACGGATTGATTAAATAAGATTACTCCGATAAGCGTCATAATATCCCAGCGATAAGCAAAAAGCCGTTTGCAGAGCTGAAAAACGGCTCTGTGAACGGCTTTATTCATACCCGCTACGATAATCGTTTTCTTAAGATTCCGGTATTTCTTCGGTGTGCGGTCAATCGGCGTTCTGACAGCCGTAACCCCTCACACCGAGTTTTTTGCATATCGCCAAATAAAAAATTACGTCAAACTACTTGACAACCGCATTTTAATATGATATAATAATCACGCTGTTCTAAAGACAGCAGGTCGGTTTACCGCTAACGAGCATATGCTCACCTGCCGAGGAATGGGAAGAATACTGAATTTTCTGCCCTTTTCTGTCTTACAGAGGAGGGCATTTTTATTAAATGTTTTTCCTTTTTACGAACAGTAAATCACGAAAGGAGAAAACAATATGCCTAGTGAGAAAGTTTTACAGGTAAAGCAGAATTACGTTGCTGAACTCGCTGAAAAGCTCAAGAAGTCCGCTTGCGGTGTGCTCGTTGATTACAGCGGTATCACAGTTGCCGATGACACAGTTCTGAGAAAGGAACTTCGTGAGGCAGGTATCGACTACTTCGTAGTTAAGAACACTCTTTTAAAGCGTGCAGCTGAGATGGCAGGCGTTGAGGGTATTGAGGATGTTCTCGAAGGAACAACAGCTCTCGCACTCGCAGAGGAAGACATCGTAACTGCTCCTAAGATCCTGTACAAGCAGGAAGAAGCAAGCAACGGATCATTCTCAATCAAGAAGGGATTCGTTGACGGTAAGGGCATCAGCAAGGACGAAGTTGTTGCATACGCAAAGCTTCCTACAAAGGAAACACTGCTTGCACAGCTGGTATTTATGCTTCAGTCCCCTATCCAGAAGCTCGCTATCGCAGTAAGCGAAATCGAGAAGAAGCAGTCCGAATCAGCAGAATAATTTCTGTACGGACGAAATCGGCGGCATAAACCTGCCGTAACACAAACAATGAAAACATATTAACGGAGGATAATTAAAATGGCTTCAGAGAAAATTTTAGCTATGATTGAAGAAGTAAAGGGCTTATCAGTATTAGAGCTCAACGAGCTCGTTAAGGCTCTCGAAGAAGAATTCGGTGTATCTGCAGCAGCAGTTTCAGTAGCAGGCCCCGCAGCAGGCGGCGCAGCAGCAGCTGAAGAAAAGACAGAATTTGACGTAGTTCTCGCATCATTCGGTGATGCTAAGATGGCTGTTATCAAGGCAGTTAAGGACGTTTGCGGTCTTGGTCTTAAGGAAGCTAAGGAGCTCGTTGAAGCTGCTCCTAAGGCTATCAAGGAAGGCGCTTCTAAGGCTGAAGCTGAGGAAATCAAGGCTAAGCTCGAAGAGGCTGGCGCTAAGATCGAACTCAAGTAAGTTCTGCGCTGAATACGCTTTTTCAAAGGACGGGTTCTGCCCGTCCTTTTCTATATGCAAAAATATAAAGAAATACCCTTGCAAACTCCAAAACGTTTCGCAAGGGTATTTTACAGATATATAATTAATTCTGCTTTGAATTGAGATATTCCTCGCAGGCTTTTAAAATCGCCTTGTCCTGCTCCCAGTTCAGCTTGTTCATAGCCTCCCCGTAGCTTAACAGCCAGTCGCCTATTACCTCTTCCTGTTGAATCTTCACGGCGGCATCCCTGTCAAACCTTCCTGCAAAGAATACGCTTGTCTTTTCGGTGTTGTCAAGTGTATGGAATGTGTACTCCGCACGGAAATCTTCATCTAATTCAGCATTAAGTCCGCACTCTTCGAAAACCTCACGCAGAGCGGTCTCACGCTCATTTTCGCCGTACTCGATGTGACCCTTCGGAAAGCCGATATGACCGCTGTTGTTCTTGATAAGAAAATATCTGCGGTCATCGCCGCTTCCTGTGTACATTACTGCACCGCAGGTCTTTTCATATAAGGCGAATATCTCGGAGGTGTGGAACTGCTCTTGAAAATGAACGGCATTTACTATATTGCACTCACAGCAAAGCTCAGAGCCGACAAGCTCAGACGGCACTCCTACCCACTTGTCCTCGTTATCGTCTGTACGCATAACAGTTGCGATGATAACACACTCTGCCTTGTCAACCGGCTTATCAACACCGAGAATATATACGTCCTGTTCCTCGCCGTCACCGCCGAGAAGCCCATCGACATAGCCGTAGTTTATCGGATATACTATCTCCCTGTGCTTTGGGTGATGCGTGCCTATCGGTCGGTCAACCATCACAGTGACAGTCTTTCCGATATATGATTTGTCACCTCTCGGTATCTTTGTCATAGCTTTTCCTTTCAGCGCTACTGCTTTCTTGCAAGTTCGTATTCATCATCGTTTCTGAAATACGGGCAGTTGTAGTTGTCGCCCGTTATAAAACGGCGCATTTCATCCTCGTCAAGATTTACAAGGCAGGTGTAGCAGTCGTACTCATCGTCATAAACATAGTTTACGCAACAATCACAGTTGGTCATGCTTTTTTCTTCCACTTCATCGAAATATCAAAAGCTGTCACGCTGTGAGTAAGCGCACCGAGGCTGATTATATCAACGCCCGTCAGCGCAACGTCACGGATATTGTCGAGCGTTACGTTTCCGCTGGCTTCCAGCTTTGCTCTGCCTGCGGTTATCTCTACCGCTTTCTTCATATCCTCACAGCTCATATTATCAAGCATAATAACATCTGCCTTTACCGCAAGTGCCTCATTCAGTTCGTCAAAGTTACGCACCTCGACCTCAATCTGAAGCATATGTCCCGCTTTTTTACGCAGAGCGGTAACAGCCTGTGTTATACCGCCGTATGCGTCAATGTGGTTGTCCTTGAGCATTGCCGCATCGGTAAGATTGTAGCGGTGGTTTCTTCCGCCGCCTGCCACTACGGAGTATTTCTGTAAAGGACGTAAGCCGGGGAGCGTTTTTCTCGTATCTGCGATAGAAGCGTCAGTACCCTCGACTGCCTTTACGCACTTGTTTGTGTAGCTTGCAATACCGCTCATATGCTGTAAAAGATTGAGCGCTGTACGCTCCGCCTTCAGCATAGCGCAGGTGTGACCCTTGAACTCTGCGATAACATCGCCCTTCTTTATAGCGTCGCCGTCCTTGAAATGAATATTCATCTCGATAGTGTCGTCAAGTAATGTGAAAACACGCATCGCAACATCAATTCCCGCAAGAACGCCGTCAGCCTTTGATACAAAATATGCCTCCGAAATATCGTCCTCGTCAATAAGCAGGTCGGTGGTGCTGTCAATGTAGTTTATATCCTCTGTTATCGCTCTTTTTATCAGATCGTCAACGTAAAACTGTAATAATTTCATTATATAATGCCCTTTTCCTTTCCCTCTGCAACTACTTCGCTGAGGATTATGTAAGCAACTGTCGTCAGTGATTTTGCTTCAATATAGTCGGGAGTTACCTCAAAACCGCCGTTATCGAGCAGATTCTTCAGCTCCGTTACACGCTTTATATCCTTTGCCGCCTCAACATAGTCCGGTACAACGAAATAAGAACGTTGCATTATGTGTCTTATCTCGGTGCGTATTCCCTTAGGGAGCGGCTTGCCGTCGGGCGAGGGATAATCAGCCTCAAGCGTTCCAAGCTCTCTGTGGGTATTGTTCTTGTTTATGTCCTCTGCGATAAGACGGCTGAATACCAGCGCTTCAAGCAGAGAATTGCTTGCAAGGCGGTTGATGCCGTGGACGCCGGTATGCGCACATTCTCCTGCGGCATATAAACCCTTTACATTCGTAGCGCCGTGTCCGTTTACGCCGATACCGCCCATAAGATAGTGCTGGCAGGGGTATATCGGGATAGGCTCTTTGGTCATATCGTAGCCCTTTTCAAGAACCTTGTTATATATCATAGGGAAGCGGTTTTTGATAAATTCGGGATCCTTGTACGAAATATCAAGATAGAATTTGTCACTGCCCGTTTCTTTCTGCTCTTTCATCATATCCTTTGAAACTACGTCACGGGGAGCAAGCTCCTTACGTTCAGGCTCATACTTGTGCATGAAACGTTCCTTGTTGCAGTTGAGCAGATATGCACCCTCGCCTCTTACCGCCTCGGATACAAGGAAGCACTCACGGTTTTCGTGGTCGGCAAAGGCTGTGGGGTGGAACTGCACATAGCTTAAATGCTGAATATCAGCCCCCATATTATAAGCAAACTGTATGCCGTCGCCCGTTGCTATCGCAGAGTTTGTGGTATAATCGTAAACTCTGCCTATACCGCCTGTTGCAAGTATGGTGTTCTTTGTGGTATAATAACTGTGCTTTCCTTCGTGAAGCACATCAAACAGGAAATCGTCGCCTCGCTTGGTAAGACCGAGCAGGTGAGTGTTTTCAAGAATTGTGACATTGGACAGCTTCTTTACACCCTCGATAAGCGAAGTAACTATCTCAAAACCGGTGCTGTCCTTGTGGTGAGCGATTCTGTGACGGCAGTGACCGCCCTCAAGGGTAAGGTCGATAGAGCCGTCCTGCTTTCTGTCAAAGTCAACTCCGTAATTGAGCAGATTCTTAACGTCCTTCGGACCCTGCTCGACAAGTATGCGTACATTGTCGATATTGTTCTTGTAGCCGCCGGCTATAAGAGTATCCTTGATGTGCAGTTCGTAGTTGTCATTTGACGTGTCCATTACAGCAGCAACACCGCCCTGTGCGAGAGCCGAGTTGCACAGCGTCAGTTCACGCTTTGAGAGCATAAGTATCTTCATACTGCTGTCAAGGTTGAGTGCGGCATAAAGACCTGAAACGCCTGTGCCGACAATTATTACGTCGTATTCTTTGAACTTCATAAAGATTACCACCTTTTGCGGATTACCGCATAAATTTACTTTATTATTGATTATTTATAAACCGGAAAGGAACATTATGAACGAATCAACCGTAAACAATCCGATCTTAAAGGAAAACGAATCGACCCGTGCCATACTCGCAGGAGTAGATACCGGCGAATATGATGCGGAAATATCTATGGATGAGCTTGAAGAACTGGCTGAAACCGCAGGTGCGGTGACAGTGTGCCGTATTATTCAGAAACGTCCTGCTATCGAAAGTGCGACAATTCTGGGCGAGGGCAAGATTGAAGAACTCAGTGCCGCCGCAAAGGATCTTGACGCACAGCTTATTATATTTGATATGGAGCTAAGCTCAAGCCAGATACGCAATATCGAGGATATAACCTCGGTGCGTGTTATCGACCGCACAATGCTTATCCTTGACATATTCGCCGGCAGAGCAGTGACAAACGAGGGAAAGCTTCAGGTTGAACTGGCTCAGCTTAAATACCGTCTGCCGCGTCTTATGGGAATAGGTACGTCATTGTCACGTCTTGGCGGCGGTATAGGAACGAGAGGACCGGGTGAAACCCAGCTTGAAACCGATCGCCGTCACATAAGACGCAGAATAGATAAACTCAGCGATGAACTTAAAGAGCTTGAAAAACGCCGTGATCTGTCACGCCGCCGCCGTAAGAAAGACAGCGTATGCGTCGGCGCTATCGTAGGATATACGAATGCCGGAAAATCGACCCTGCTCAATGCACTTACAGGCGCAGGTGTTCTTGCGGAGGACAAGCTGTTCGCAACGCTGGATCTTACCTCAAGGGCAATAGAACTGCCCGACGGAAGAAGTCTTACGCTTGTAGATACCGTAGGGCTTATAAGACGGCTTCCTCACCACCTTGTAGAAGCGTTCAAGTCAACGCTTGAAGAAGCGGCAAGTGCGGATATTATCCTGCACGTCTGCGATGCGTCCGATCCTGAGGCAAGAGAAAAAGCACAAACAACGCTTTCTCTGCTGTCGGAGCTTGGATGCGGCGAAATACCGGTAATAACCGTTCTCAATAAATGCGACAAGCTCGATTATGAACTGCCGCCCGCAGAAAATACCGTAATGATTTCCGCAAAGAACGGCACGGGATTTGACGAACTGCTGAAAGCCATATCGGATAATCTTACCGACAAGGTAAGCCGTATGGAAATGCTGATACCGTATGACAAGTCGGGACTTGCGGCGGCTCTCCACTCACACGGAAAGGTGCTGAGCGAGGAATACCTCGAAAACGGCATCGCCGTAACCGCCCTTGTGGACAAGCTGCATAAGTATGAGTATGAGGAGTTTGTCATCTGATGATATACATTACAGCCCGAAAGGGCTGTTTTGTTTTACCCGCCACAATCAGAGCTGTACCTCAGTACCTCCGACGGGACGAATAGAAAGAACGTGACAGCTTCCTGCACCGAATACCTTTTCTATATCAACTATAAAGCTCTTTAAAATATCCTGCGGAACGAATGCCTGAATAGTACCGGCAAAGCCTCCGCCGTGAACTCTGCACGCACCCTTTCTTGTAAGAGCGTGTTCCGCAACGTTCAGTGCGATGCCTACCGCCTGATGCGTATAATCCGAAACGGCAAAAATATTCTGTAAGTACTTGTAGCTTGAGTTTCCGCTTTCGTTTATCGAGCTTAGGAAATCATCGAAATGCTGATGCTTAAGCGAATGTACCAGCTTGTCCACACGCTCGTTTTCCTCAAAGAAATGGAGCGCACGCAAAACGGCACGGTCGCCGTACTTCTGCCTTAAGATACCCATATTGAGTATTACATCCGCACGGGAGATTTCACGCAGACATTCTGCGGAGAAGTAGCCTGCTATAGCTTTCATCTCACGGGGGATAGCGGCATATTCGTCTGTAAGGTCGGCATGATCTGCCTTTGTATCGATTATGCACAGTGCGTGTCCGTATGACGAGAAATCAACTGGGATATTCTCAATGATAGGTGCCTGTGTATTCTTGAAGTCGATAGCAACGAAACCGCCTACCGAGCTTGCCATCTGATCCATAAGTCCGCTGGGCTTGCCGAAATATTCGTTCTCGGCGTACTGTGCTATCTGAGCGATCTTCACCGCACTGACACTGCCTGCGTTATATATGCCCGAAAGTATATTTCCTATAAGTACTTCAAATGCCGCAGAGCTTGAAAGACCCGATCCCTTCATAACGTTCGATGTTGTATAAGCCTTGAAACCGCCTATATTCAGACCGTTGTTCTTAAAACCGGCGGCAACACCTCTTATAAGAGCGGCAGATGAATTTTTTTCATTCTCGTGAACAGAAAGGTCAGATATGTCAACCGAATCTTCGGGGAAGCCCTCGCTCTTTATCGTGATGATGTTGTCGTCTGTAGGCTCTACAACGGCGATAACATCAAGGTTTACACTTGCCGCAAGCACCTTGCCGTGATTGTGGTCGGTGTGGTTGCCTCCTACTTCTGTACGGCCGGGTGCGGAAAAATAACGAAGCTGCTCGCTGTCGCCGAAGATGCTCCTGAATTCCTCCGCAGATTTTTCATATCTTTCTCTCTGCGCCGCTACAGCACTTTCCGGATAAATCTCCTCAAGGGTGTGAATTGTCTTTTTTGCCATGATCGTTTCCTTTCATTTTGCTTTATCTGCTTTATCTTTTCTCCCGTAGGGAGTTTAATCCTTTTCCGTATAGAACATTCTGTACTTGGTCGAATTATGATAGCTTACGCTCAGCACAAGCCCTATCGCCACAAACAGACACATTCCCGATGTGCCGCCTGCACTGAAAAACGGGAGCGGTATGCCGATAACGGGAGCGATGCCGAGTACCATTCCGATATTTACTGTTGTGTGGAATACTATAAGAGCAAATACGCCTATGCAGATAAGTCTGCCGAGAGTGTCCTTTGCACCGCTTGCGTTTGACAGAATCTTAAGCGACAGAGTCGCTATAAGCACTACTACCAGAAGACAGCCGAGCAGTCCCATAGTCATTCCGATATACGAAAAAATAAAGTCATTGTGAATTTCGGGAACATAGGTATAATCTCCTCCCGAAAGCCCAAGCCCTGTAAGTCCGCCCGAGCCTAAGGCTATTTTTCCCACACGCTGCTGCATATATATTCCCAGTGCTTCGTCCTCCTGCATCTGTGTGTCCCACAGTACCTGAAAACGCTTCTGCTGGTGCGGCTGCATAAGGTAATTCCACAAAACATAGACAGCCGGAGGAATAGCCACTGCTATCATTACAAGATATTTCCACGAAAGACCTGCCGCAAACATCATGCATATGAAGATGAACAGGAATACCAAAGCCGAGCCGTCGTCGCCCGTCTGCCTTATAAGCAGTGTAGGTATCGCTCCGTGAATGCACAGCAGGATAAAGTGTATCGGCTCGTTCATTCTGTCCTCAACCTTTGACAGATGAACGGCAAGCGAAAGTATAAAAGCGAGCTTCAGTATCTCAGACGGCTGTATCGTCATTATACCGAGATCGAGCCAGCCTATATCATCTGCGCCTTCACGCTGTATTCCGAGAGGGGTGAACAGCAGTAATGTCAGCCCCATTGCCAGCGGAACGTATATAAACCAGAGCTTCGCCAGATATTTATAGTTGATTGCCGCCAGTGCCATCGCTATTACAATTCCTGCGATAAAGGCTATGATCTGCGTTTTATACTGGCTTGCGGTAACTGCCGAGCTTATATCGTTTTCATAAAGGGTATACTGGATAAATACGGCAAAGAAAGCAATGCCCATACACATGAACAGCAGCAGCTTATCAAGTTTTCCGAAATAGGTCTTAATTTTGCTTAGAATAAGTTTCATAAAGCTGTGTTCCTTTTAATATAAATGCGGTTTCAGCCGCAGTCGATTTTACAATTACAGATAAGTATATTATACTCGAAAAATGCGCTCTTTTCAAGCGAATTGCAAATAAAAGCGTCCTTTACATTAAATTTGCAAATTAAATACAAAAAGCCGAAGAATTATCAACAATTCTTCGACTTTTTCAACAAGTAACATTAAAATATATCCTGCGGCCTTACGGCAAGCAACAGGCGGGATACGCTCAGCATCCCTTTATTCTTATGCTTTCGGTAAATACTGTCTTTGCTTCCGACAGCGACAGCGGACGTGAACAGTAGTAGCCCTGTATCCTGTCAATATCGAACTTCTGCACGGTATCAAGCTGTTCCTTGTCCTCAATGCCCTTTACACATACGGTAAGCTTACGGCATTTTGCAAGATGGATGACAGAGCTTACAAGCTCAGTGTCAAATTCGTCCTCGTGATTCATAAACAGCTTTGCCGGAAGATTCACAAGGTTGACGTATGAGTTTTTGAGGACCTTTAACGAAATATTCCCCGTGCCGTATTTATCTATGGCAATATTTACACCGAGAGTACGCAGATCGTGCAGGATATGGGTGCTGTCGCTGTAGAAAATGTTGGCCTTTACAGGAATTTCGAGTATCAGAGAGGACGGAGGGAGTGCGCTTTCTTCAAGAGCGTGACGTACCTGAGTTACGATTTCGGCAGATTGCGGTTCGCCTGCGGTAAGATTTACGCTGACGGTAAAATTCTCAAAGCCTGCGTCCTGTATCTCCTTGCAGAATTCGCACGAACGCTCCATTACCCAGCCGTCTATGACGTGGGATAAGCCGAGATTTTCAGCCATAGGGAACAAGGTTGAGTTAGGAATATTGCCGTACTGCTCATCGTGCCAGCGTACAAAGCTTTCACAGCCGATTATACTGCCGTCAACCGCACTGAAGGACGGCTGAAAACGCAGTGAAAAGCCTCTCATACCGTCGTTTATACATTCTCTTATGTGCTGTTCAAGGCTTGCCGCAAACATTCTTGTACGCTCAAGCGAGCCTGAATAGAAGGCATAACTGTTCTGCTTGAATTCTCTTGCACGGTACATTGCCGTGCTTGCCGCCTTGCAAAGCTCCTCTGCATCCTCGCCGTTTTCGGGATAGAACGCTATGCCAAGACTGCAATGGATTGAATGCTCATCCTCACCGAATTTCCACGGCTTTGAAAAACGGTGTATCAGCATTTCGACAAGATTTTTAGCTTCATTGTCGGTACAATCCGGAAGATTAAGCATAAAAATCGCATTTGTGAAATAATATACACCAATGTCCTTTACGGGCAGGTCCTTAAGATACTGAGCGATACTGCGCAGCAGCATATCCGAATAGGTGTGACCGTAAACTGCGGACAGAGTGCGTGTGTTGGTGACCTTGAAAGCGATAAGCGAACCTTTTGTATTACGCTTCATTATCTTGTCAAGATCCTTGTTCAGCCTTGCACGGTTCGGAATATTGTAGATAGCGTCATAAAAGGCAAGCTGACGCATACGCTTCTGCGACTGCTCCAGCTTATCCTGCGTTTCCTTACGCATCATAAGCGAGGAGATTATCTGTGAAATGTTGCGGAGCTGTTTACGCTCACGCTGTGTCCAGTTATGTTCCTTTTCAATCGTCTGGAACATTATAAGGCTGTCAAAAGTGCCCGAATTTATCAGCTTGAAGATAGCATACGACTTGATACCAAACTTTGCAAGGTCGTTGGTATCCGTATCCGAAAAAGCCGATGATGTAAGGCTCAGATCCTCACGGATCGAGGCGCAGTCAAGTGCGGTATCGCCGTCTATTTCAAGAGGGAGGTGGCGGTACTTGTAATCCTTGCACCAGCACAACTCCTGAGTAAAATCGTCACGGTCGATTATGGTTATCCTGTCAAGGTGAAAATAATCGCCTATAAGCTCTGTGACGGAGTTTAACGCAATATCTGCGCTTTTGCTCTGCATTATGATAGCGTAGATATTATTCAGCAGTATCTGCTCCTCGACATTCTGACCCAGCAGCTTGTTTGCATTCTGCGAATTGTCCATCTCCGAAAGAACTACAACAAATGCGTTCGCCATACGGGAAACTGTCTGTACAAGCGTTTCCCACAGCTGAATGTTGTCATCGAGCAATTCCTGCGTTTTAGCTCCCAGTATCCACGTTCCGCTGACAAGGTGATTTATGCGGATATTCTTTTTCTTCTGATATGCAAAATCATCGGGAGAAAGGGATTTATGCTGTGTTTTCGGCGCACATATCAGCTTTCCTTTTTCGTCAAATATGGCGGAATAAAGCTGTGGCACGGCAAAAGGACGCTGTATGCTTGTAAGGTAGTCGACATCAAGCACATCGGCAAGCCCCGGTGCGCCTTTTTTAAGTTCGGACAGCTTTATGTTGTGCTTTTTGCGGAATTCGTTATATACAAGGTCGTCACCCGCTGTTTCAAGGTAGGTCGATACATCGCACATCGTTCCCTCAAAACGCACAGGTCTGCCGTACTCTGCATATACCGCCTTGCACGAAAGGAAAAACCAGTGATATTCATCGTTCACCATAAAACGACAATGCGCCTCAAAACGCTTTTCCTCGTCCTGTGATACATCGGTGAACATTTCGGTTATCGGAGGAATATCATCGGGATTTATCAGCTCTAAAAGAGAAGGGTAGGTTTTCTCGGAATGTTCGCCCGGATTTACGGTAAAGGGAAAATCCCGTGAAAAGCCGATTATTATATTTATAAACTTCTGACCGTTGGTGTTTAACTGCACCTTATTCGCCTCCTTGGGCTAATATGTATGTAATAGTTCAACATGGTAAACTGTTAAAGTGGGGCAACGCGATTAAATAGCTGAAATCAAAGGCAGTGAAAATGATTGCTTTACAGATATACGCAGTACCGCCATTATGATTTTATTTAATTTTACCATAAAAAAGAACGCAAATCAAGCTATTTTGTAAATTTTCACAACATTTTCGTTTTATTTTTTGATTATATTCGGGAAAAAGCGTCAAAAAAGCCCGTAGCCTTATCCTACGGGCGATGCTTATAATTTACTCTGCGTCTGACTTATCCGCACTTTCCTGTACCTGCGGCTTACTTACCGAGGCAATATCATTCATATGGCTGACGGTCATAAGATAATCCACCTTGCTTTGTACGCCGTCCTTTGTGGCTGTACCGGTCTGTTCCATTGAGGTACAGTATCCGTCTTTATCAATTGTATACACAACGCTGAAGCTGTCAAGGTCACCGACAAGGCCGAGTTGAGAAGCCATTGAACTGTTGAGCTTTGAAACATCGTACTGCATAGTGATTACTTTTGCGTCCGCTGTATTCTTAACCTCCGAATTTGTCACGCTTTCGGGCTTTATGAATATCATGCCCTCTGCGGTCATAGACATCTTGTTTGTGCGTGTGTAGCATACATAATCCTTATCACCGCTCACAAGAGTATGCCATTCGCCGTCGGAATAATAGTTGTACTCCGAGCCGTTGTGATATTCATAATATTTTGTCTTGCCGTCTGTGCCGAAATAGCTGTACGATAGGGTATCGCTCTTATCGTAGCAGAATGTCAGCTCCTGCGTGACCGTACCGGTTTGTTTATCCGTAACCGTGATTTCGGCTGAATACAGCGAGGAATACAGCTTTCGTGCGTTTTCTATGTCGCTGTAGCCGTCAATATGCGAATAATCGGCACTGCACGCCGTTATTGATGCTACAGCCGTTAAAGCCGTGATAAATACGGCTGCGATTTTTCCTGTTCTTTTCAATATAATGCTCCTTTGGAATCTGAACAGTAAAGACTGTTAAATAAAAATACAGCGGGTGACCTGCTTTACGCAAAATCCCCGCTGTTTCTTTATAAATGTAATTCTGTCCGTCTACACTTTTCTACACGTCTACACATCGGGTGGTTACCCGATATACACTACTTGGTCGGGAGTGTGAATTATTCTGCAAAACCGCTTTCAACGAGCTTTACAAGACCGTCAACAGCAAGCTGCTCATCAGAGCCGTCAGCAATGATTCTGATAGTTGTACCGCCTACAATGCCGAGTGAAAGGATACCGAGAAGGCTCTTTGCGTTTACTCTTCTTTCTTCCTTTTCAACCCAGATTGATGACTTGTACTCGTTAGCCTTCTGGATGAAGAATGTTGCGGGTCTTGCGTGTAAACCTACCTGATTCTTAACGCTTACTTCTTTAACAAACATGATTGGTTACCTCCGTAAAATCGTATTATCTTTCCGTCGAGCTGTCCGCATTGAGATGTTATGCGGTATCTCCGCTCTGTACCTATAGTATATCCAAATGTTCTTTGTTCGTCAACAAAGATTTTTCAATTTGTCAATTTTTCTGCGATTATTTTTCACTTTTGTTCAATAGTCCTTAAACATTTCACGATAGTTTGTGTGATATGCACAAAAAACTTTCAACAAAGTATTCAACATACACATTAGTTTTCAACCGTTTTGCTTATTTTGGCTGTTTTACCATTTGAAATGCTTTGCCTTTATGGAAATGGCTGTCGCTGAAAACAAGGCTTCTCTGATAGTTCTGCTTTAAGCCGAAATCACAGCCTGCACCTGAAATCCTCATAAGAGAACTCTCTTATTTTCCGCATACCAAGCGAGGTATTATAATATATTGACGGCAGAGCCATACCGTTGAACGTGTTGTTTTTTACCATTGAGTATATCGACATATCGCACAGCACAAGGCGGTCGCCCGGTTTAAGCGGCTCGTCGAATGAATAATCTCCTATCACATCGCCTGCAAGGCAGGTGTTGCCGCCAAGCCGCACAGTGACAGCCCTTTCGCCCTTTTCGCCTGCAATGTTACCGTTTGGCTGAATGATAACGGGGCGGTACGGCATTTCAAGCACATCGGGCATATGGCAGGCGGCTGAAGCGTCAAGTATCGCTATATCGTCCTCACCGTTTACTTTTCCGTCTATCACGTCAAGCACAGTTGTCACAAGAAATCCTGCGTTCAGAGCAACAGCCTCGCCCGGCTCAAGATACACCTCAAGCCCGTATTCATTCTTGAAATGGTTTATCACCTCAACAAGCGTGTCAATATCGTAGTCATCCCTTGTTATATGGTGTCCTCCGCCGAAATTTATTACGCTCATCTTATCAAGATATTTGCCGAACTGCACCTCGACCTCCTTTGCGGTACGCTTTAAGTCATCGCTGTTCTGCTCGCAGAGCGTGTGAAAATGAAGTCCGTCTATTTCGTCAAGAATCTCCTCGCCGTAACGCTTTATATCCTCCTCAAATGAAGCAAGCGTCTGTCCGAGCCTTGAGCCCGGGGCGCACGGGTCGTATATCTCGTGTCCCTCCTGCGTGGAAAATCTCGGATTTACACGGATAAGGCAGTGCTTGTCCTTTACTGCGTCACGGTGCAGGGCAAACTGCCTTATTGAATTGAACACAAAATGTCCTGCGTACTTTGCAAGCTCGTTTATCTCGCTGTCTGTATAGGCAGGAGAGAAAACGTGCGTTTCATTGCCGAAATATTCATATCCGAGCCGAGCCTCGTAAAGTCCGCTTGCGGTAGTGCCGCTGAGATAGCCGCTTATCAGAGGGTAGGTGCTGTACATCGAAAACGCTTTCTGCGCCAGAAGTATCTTACAGCCCGTCATATCCTGTACGCTTTTCAGTATCTCACAGTTGCGTCTGAGATAGCACTCTTCCGTGACATAGCACGGGGTATCCGGTTTGTTTATATCAAAAGTCGGTGTGTTCATATTTTTCTCCAGTCTATTTCGTCATCGACGAGATAATCATCAACGTCAAAGCGACGCTTTTTGAAGTAATAATGCTTGTCCTCGTCCGTTATTTCACGGATAACCCTTGCAGGATTTCCTGCGGCTATGCAGTTGTCGGGAATATCCTTTGTCACAACGCTCCCCGCACCGATAACAACGCCGTTTCCGACCTTTACTCCAGGTGTGATTACAACGTTTCCGCCTATCCATACGTTATCGCCTATCGTTATATCTATGCCGTATTCATAGCCTGTGTTACGGGGAATATAATGTACGGGATAACCTGCTGTGTAGATGGCTACATTTGGGGCAAGCATAACATTATTGCCGATTTTAACCTTGCCAACATCAAGTATTACCAGATTATAGTTTGCAAAGAAGTTATCGCCGACCTCGATATTACTGCCGTAATCGCAGTGGAACGGCTGTTCTATATGAATAGTGTCACCCGTCTTACCGAGAAGCGAGCGGAGGATTTTGTCTGTTTTTCCTCGGTCATCGGGGTGACAGTTGTTGAATTCGTATATCTTACGCTTGCATTCCGCACGCTCTTCGCTCAGCCCGTCAAGCCAGGCCTTATAGGGAAGATTTGCGTGCATACGCTGTTTCATATCCATATTGTTTCTCCTTTATGATAAGCCGGATTTAAATTCTACAAGCGTATTTTAGCACAATGCAAAGGAAAATGCAATATAAAGCCGTAACGAATCAAGGCTGTCCGCTGTCGCACTTTATCCCCTGATAAGTATCCCTCAGCTTCATCTGACGGTCTATGCCGCCCAGTACCGCTATCTTATCTGCACTCCACATCGGCGCAACAAGATATTTTTTATCCGCATCGCCTGTAATGCGCTCTATTACTATATCTGCGGGGAGATATTCAAGCTGTGAGATTACTATATCTATGTACTCGTCACGGGTGAGCGGAACGTAACCGCCCGACAGGAAGAGCCGTTCAAGAGCGGTGCCGTGATTTATATGAAGAAGGTGTATCTTCACGGCGGCAGGGTGCAGACGGGCGACCTCCTTTGCGGTTTCGAGCATATCGGCTTTTGTTTCGTCCGGTAATCCGTCAATCAGGTGCAGGCAGGTGCGTATGCCGGATTCTTGCAGTTTACGGTAGCCTTCCAGAAATTCTTCATAGCTGTAGCATCTGTTGATGATTTGTGCTGTTTTATCGTGGACGGTCTGCAAGCCAAGCTCCACAGTGAGATGCGTCTTGCTGTTTATGTCACAGAGCAGGGCAATAACATCATCGGGAAGGCAGTCGGCCCTTGTGCCGATCGAAATTCCGTGTACTTCGGAATCAAGCGCCACCGTGTATGCCTCTTTAAGCGTTGCGACAGGTGCGTATGTGTTGGTGTTTGCCTGAAAGTAGGCTGTAATGAGGCTGTTCGGGTGTTTCTTGTATATACGTTCCTTTTCTGCGGCAAGCTGACGCTTTACGCTGTCGTAGATTTCACCGTCCGATTTTTCGGTGAAGTAGCCGCTTCCGCCCATACAGTAGATACATCCGCCCGTGCCTTTTGTGCCGTCTTTATTCGGACAGGTAAAGCCTGCGTCAATGACCGCCTTGAATACCTTGCTGTTGAACGATGATTTATTATAGTAATTCAACGTGTGATAACGCTTGTTGTCATCGGAATATATAAAAGGGTTTGTACTGTTCATAGTTCTCCTTAAGCTGTTAAAAAATTAATGATACACACTAAAACAAATATACCCGTGTAAATATAATAGCAAAATTAATCAATGCTTTCATATTTCTTAATCGGACTTTACACTTGCAGTCTTGACTTTGATGCCTTAGGGGTGTATAATAAATAAGTATCTGCATACGGCGGATATAATACAGAGGTATAGACATAACAGGAGGAAATAATTATGCCATTTTGTCCTAAATGCGGAACAGAGTATCAGGACGGCTCAAAGTTCTGTGCAAAATGCGGTGCAAACCTTGACGGTTCAGTTGCACCTGTTCCGATAAATCAAAAACCGGGCTTTTTTCAGGAAATACTTGATACCAGGGACGTAACATCAACAATGGACGCCAACGATATAAATGCAGGTAAAGCAATGTCGATACTCGCATACTGTGCGGTACTGGCTTACATACTTGTAACGTGGCTGTTAGGCGATTTTTTTGCTGTGATTGTACTCGCAGGCTTGCTCGTAGCTCCCTGTATCGCCGCAAAGAAGTCGGGCTTTGTAAAGTATCACCTTTCGATGATATTCCCGGCAATACTTGCCGTAATGGTAGTCCGTGCTGTAGAAGGCTCGATTGCCGCTTTCTTCTATAATCTTATATCCAATCCCGTATATGATTATATAAGCAACTATGTCGGTATGGTGAGAACAGAAACGGTAATCGGCACGATCGTTGCGTGGGTAATACATATTATATTCATGGCAATACCGGTTCTTGTACTTGTCGCAGGACTTATAAACTCTGCCAACGGTAAAGCTAAGGAGCTTCCGCTTATCGGCAGATTCAAGATGATATTTGAAAAGTAAGCACATACTTAAACAGCCTTCGCTTTTTGCGGAGGCTGTCAGCTTGTCGAAAAAAGTCTGTTTTTTATAAAATAGAGCAAATTATCTATCACTATAAGAACGCTTTGTGGGCTTTGCGTCTCTGCAATCGTGGTCGTTTGTTGTCGGTGCGTCCTGCACCGACCATGTTCGACCACTTGTATGCATCCTTGCATAAAGCCTTTGGGCGTTCTATCTCGGCATCCTTGCCGAAACCCCAAACCCCTTTCCCGGAAAGGGGGAGAATACGGAGACTGGCGTCCCTGCGACCTGCCTTGGGGCTACGCCCCAAACCCCATTTTTAACAACGATAGAGGTTTTTCAACAGCCTGACAGCCTTCGCATTTGCGGAGGCTGTTTTTTTATTCTCCGAATGATATTTTACACTTTTACAGGAAAAATTTCAATACAAAAAGTAAATTTTCTGTCGGAGGAATATTAAATTGTTTGAATCGCTATAATACGGCAATTTTTGTTTTGTTAAGCCTGATCATAAAGATAACGGAAACAAGAGCGGAGATAGCTTCTGCTATCGGGAACACCCACCACATAAGCATATCCGGCGCACCGCCGAGAACAAGCATCGAAAATCCCCACGCTACCGGCAGTATAAGCACAAGCTGACGCAACAGCGATACGACAAGCGACTGAAGACCGCCGTCGATCGCTTGAAATATGCCCTGAAACGCTATGTTCGCACCTGCAAATACAAAGCTTATTGTGATAATGCGCATTGCGTCTGTGCATAGCCTGAGTGAGTTGCCCGAAAGCGAGAACATCTCGCCGAGAGGTACGGCGAAAATTTCAATAAGTATTGTGCCGAGCGCCATTATTATAAGCGTGTAGAGCATTCCGTACTTTATGCCGTCTTTGATACGGGCTTTGTCTGCCATTCCGTGAGCGTAGGATATAACAGGAGTTATTGCGTCACGCATACCGAAAGCGGCAAACAGGAAGAACTGCTGTACCTTGTAATAAAGTCCGTAGGCGGTGACAGCGTCCACGCTTACCGAGCCTAAGATTACGTTCATACCGTAGGTCATTATCGACATAAGCGCCTGTGCGATTATAGCCGGAAGTCCTATAGAGTATATGCCCTTGATAATTTTCATATCGGGCTTTTTATAATGCGGTTTTTTTACTATTTCCGTGTTGAATTTGATATGAAAGATAAGAGCGGTGACAAGAGAAACTATCTGACCGATAACCGTTGCGAGAGCCGCACCTTTTACTTTCATTTCAGGAAAACCGAGAAGACCGTATATCATTATCGGGTCGAGGATTATGTTGGTGACAGCGCCTGCTATCTGGGCTATCGTTGAAAAAAGCGACCTGCCCGTTGCCTGCAGCAGTTTTTCATATATCGAAAAGAACGTGATGCCTAATGACATTGTACAGCATATCGTAAGGTAATCGACCGCCATTCCCGCTATTTCCCCGTCCTGCGTCTGAGTGCGGATATAAGGCTCAACACCGAACAGCCCGACAAGCAGAAAAACGATATATATTATAAGCGCAAGAAATTCCGCATTGCCGGAGGTTAGGCTCGCTTTTTCCTTATCGCTTTGTCCGAGAGATTTTGAAAGCAGAGCATTTGCTCCAACACCTGTGCCTATACCTACCGCCACCATAAGCATCTGCATAGGAAAGGCAAGCGTCAGAGCGTTGAACGCCGCCTCGCCGCCTGTCTGCATATTCGTTACAAATGCGCTGTCAACTATGTTGTAGACCGCCTGCAATACCATTGAGAGTATCACGGGAAGCCCCGTCCTGAGCAACAGCTTTCTTACAGGCTCTGTCCCGAGCCTGTTTACTTTTTCCTGTTCCATATTTATATTCCTTTCTTTTGGCAAAAAAATAAAGCGTAAATCCGTGTCCGGATTTACGCTTTCGCTACTCGACTGTATTTATTTTAGCATTTTGATTTCGTTTTTGTCAAGCCGACAGAAAAATTTCGGCGTTTTTATAACTCTGCGGCGGTAAAAACGAGGTCGATTTGTCAGATATTTTACCACACTATAAATAATAAATATGATAAGCGGCAAAATGACGGTTATTTCCCTGCGCCCCAGTATTTCCTGTCAAGGCTTCTGAAATTTACCGCCGAGGATATATCCTGCCGCCTTATTATCTCGCTTCCTGCAAGGTCAGCGCAGGTGCGAGCGACTTTAAGTATCCTGTCGTATGCCCTTGCCGACAGCCCCATTTTGTCAAAGCAGTCGGAGAGCATCTTCTTTGCGTTTTCGTCCATAGGACACATTTCGTGAAGATATGATGGCGGAATTTTGGAGTTCGAGCGTATTTCCGTACCTGCAAAACGCTTTTGCTGTATTTCTCTTGCTTTCATTATACGTTCAAGTACGGCACTGCTCGGTTCGCCCTTTTTCGCACTGCTTATTTCCTCGTAAGATAACTGCGGCATTTCAACCTGTATATCTATCCTGTCAAGAACAGGGCGGCTTATCTTGCCGAGATAGTTCTGTATCATATTCTGAGAGCAGGTGCATTTTCCCTTCGGGTTGCCGAAGTTTCCGCAAGGGCAGGGGTTCATTGCGGCAACAAGCATAATATCGCACGGATATGACACCGACCCTTGCGCTCTTGATATGGTTATAATTCCGTCCTCAAGCGGTTGCCTGAGCGTTTCAAGCGTCCTGCGGTCAAACTCCGGCAGCTCGTCAAGAAATAACACTCCGTTATGTGCGAGTGATATTTCACCCGGACGTGGGATACTTCCGCCGCCGATAAGACCTACTGCCGAGGCTGTATGTGATACGCTTCTGAACGGACGTACCGTGACTATCGGCTTTTCACGGTCGAGCATACCTGCTATTGAATGTATTCCTGTTGTTTCAATGCTTTCGTCAAAGGTCATCGGAGGAAGAATAGACGGTATACGCTTTGCTATCATGCTTTTTCCCGTACCGGGAGGACCTATGAGAAGTACGTTGTGGAAGCCTGCGGCGGCTACCTCCAGAGCGTGACGGGCGAGTGCCTGACCCTTTACATCGGATAAGTCCTCCGTTTCAAACATCTCTGCGGACGGAACGTAGGGAGGTTCGGGCGATATACGCTTCTTTCCTGTAAAATGGTTTATTAGGTCGGAAATGTGGCTTATGCCGTATACGGACAGACCCTCTACAACAGACGCTTCCTTGGCGTTTTCGGCAGGGAGAAACAGCCGTTTTATACCGCATTTCTTGGCTTCTATTGCCATGCTGATAATTCCGCCCGTGAAAACGAGCGAGCCTCCGAGCGAAACCTCTCCGATAAAGGCGCAGTCCGATAAATCATCGGTTATTATATTGTTTACCGCAAGAATGGCGGCGATTATCGTGAAGTCGTACAGTGAGCCGCATTTGCGTACATCCGCCGGAGCTAAGTTGACCGTCAGTTTCTGACCGCTTATCGCTATGCCGATACCTGAAAGAGCGCCTTTTATACGCATTTTGCTTTCCTGCACGGCAAGGTCGCCCAGACCTACTATATCGAAGGACGGCTGACCTCTTGAGGATATTATTTCTGCGGTGACTTTAAAGGCATTCATACCGAAAAGTCCCATACCGTTTACCTGAGAATACATATTTACACCCGTTTCATATCATTTTAAGTGATTGCTATGTAATGATTATACAACGTTTTAGGTATATTTTCAACAAAAACGGGAATTTTTGATTTCAAAAAATTTAATAATATTTTTACGATTTTATTTGCATTTACGGCGGAAAAATGTTATACTGTTTGGTGAATGGAATTTTAGGTTAGACACAGCTATATTTACCTAATTTTTAAATACAGCAAACTGTGCTACCGTTTTATACAGAAAGGACAGATTATTATGGCAAACACTACAGAGCTTTATAACGAATGGCTTGAAAAAGCGGTCAAGGATCCCGATTTAAAGACAGAGCTTGAGAGCGTAAAGGGCAAGGACGAAGAAATAAACGACCGTTTCTACCGTGACCTTGAATTCGGCACGGGCGGTCTGAGAGGCGTTATCGGCGCAGGTACAAACAGAATGAACGTTTATACCGTAGGTAAGGCTACTCAGGGTCTTGCAAACTACCTCAAGAACACAGGCAAGAGCGATCTTAAGGTTGCTGTTGCATACGACAGCAGAATAAAGTCTGACGTATTCGCAAAGCACGCCGCTTCTATCTTTGCCGCAAACGGCATTACAGCAAACATCTACACAGAGCTTATGCCCACACCCATGCTTTCTTGGGCTGTAAGAGCGCTCGGCTGTGACGCAGGTATCATTGTTACCGCAAGCCACAACCCTGCAAAGTACAACGGCTATAAGGTTTACGGAAGCGACGGCTGTCAGGTTACTCTTGAAGCCGCTGAAAAGATTCTCGGCGAGATCGAGAAGCTCAATATCTTCGCAGACGTAAAGAGCGGTGACTTTGAGCAGTTCGTAAACGAAGGAAAAATCAAGTACATCGGTCAGGATGTTATTGATGAATATATCGCAAACGTTAAAAAGCAGTCCATCCACCCCGAGCTTTGCGCAAAGAGCGGACTGAAGGTCGTTTATACTCCTCTTAATGGTGCAGGCAACAAGCCCGTTCGCCGTATCTTGAAGGAAATCGGCATAAACAACGTTGTAGTTGTAAAGGAACAGGAAATGCCCGACGGCAACTTCACTACCTGCCCCTATCCCAACCCCGAGATAAAGGAAGCTCTGCACTTAGGCCTTGAGCTTTGCAAGACAGAAAAGCCCGACTTACTGCTTGCTACCGACCCAGACAGCGACCGTGTAGGTATCGCAGTTCCCGACGGTGACAACTACGTTCTGTTCACAGGTAACGAGGTAGGCGCAATGCTGCTCGAATATATCTGCAAGGAGCGTACAGCCGCAGGTACAATGCCCGCAAATCCCGTTGCAGTAAAGACAATAGTTACGACCGATCTTGTAAAGGCTATCGCCGCTAAGTACGGCGTAGAGCTCAGAGAAGTTCTCACAGGCTTCAAGTTCATCGGTGAGCAGATCGGCTTCTTAGAGGCAAAGGGCGAGGAAAACAGATATATCTTCGGCTTCGAAGAGAGCTACGGCTACCTTGCAGGCTCTTATGTAAGAGATAAGGACGCTGTTGTGGCATCTATGCTCATCTGCGAGATGGCGGCATTCTATCGTTCACAGGGTATTTCTCTTGTACAGGCAAGAGCAAAGATGTACAGCGACTACGGCTTCTACTGCAACAAGCTTGATACGTTCACATTCGAAGGCGAAACAGGTATGAAGAAGATGAACGCTATCATGGATACTCTCAGAAACGAAAAGCTTGACTCTGTTGCAGGTCTTAAGGTTATCGGCAAGGCTGACTACAAGCTCAGCGTAAAGACAGACTACGAAAGCGGCAAGACAGAAGAGCTGACGCTCCCCAAGTCAAACGTTATCACATTCTACCTTGAGGATAACGCAAGCGTAGTAATAAGACCCTCCGGTACTGAGCCTAAAATCAAGCTCTACTACACAACAGTAGGCACAAGCGTTGAAGATGCGGCTGAAAAGCAGGTTAAGCTTTCGGCAGATTTCACAAAGATAGTAGGCTGAACAAGCTGTTAATACACAAGTTTCAGAAAATTTTGAAAAAACTATTGCAAAACAGTTTTGTATATGCTATAATAGTAACCTAAGCGTGAAAGCGCAGTATTCTGAAATCATAGCGAAAGCTGTAATTTAGATTAATTCTAAAGGTCAGGAGGTGACAGCATGAAAGAAGGTATCCACCCTAACTACCAGCCCACCACTATCAAGTGTGCTTGCGGCGAGGTTATCGAAACAAGATCAACCAAGCAGGATATAAAGGTTGAAATCTGCTCGAAGTGCCACCCTTTCTTTACAGGAAAGCAGAAGTTGGTTGACACAGGCGGACGTGTTGACAAGTTCAAGAAGAAGTACAATCTTGACAAGTAATGAAAAAAGAGGATCGTGGTTTTCACGGTCCTTTTTGTTTTAAGCACGGTGTACAGCCGTGCTTGTTTTTTGCTATGCCTGCATTTGATTCTTTTAAAGGTGAAGGGAGTATTTAGCAAGGCTGTTGCAAAAAAGTAAAAAATCAGCCGTGCATCACCTTGATGCACGGCTGTCAGTTTGTAGAAAAAGTATGTTTTTGAAACAAACTTCTAACTCACTCCCCCTATCCCCTTTAGGACATTCTGATGGCTTTGCCTCGTGCAAAGCTCGGCGTGTCCTTATTTCGGCATCCTTGCCGAAAACCCCTTTCCCCGGGAAAGGGGCTATATTACTGGGGCTACCGCCCCTAGACCCTGTCGGGGGCTACGCCCCTGCGACCCCATTTTTAAATAATCAAGAGGTTTATCTACAGACTGTACGCCCACCGAAAGGTGGGCGTTGTTGTTTTATCGGTGAAAAAACAGTGAAATTGTGCTTACAGACAAAATCCGCTTGAAAAAGAGCTTGTTTTATGTTAAAATAAAATAAGTATGTTATAGGCTGTCGCAAAGGACAGCGGGAAAGAGGTACAATTTGGATACATTTGGTGAACAGCTTGTTAAAAAGACAACAACAGGTGCAGACTGGGCAAAGAGAATAGGTATTGCGGTACTGGGACTGGTGTTAGCTACTGTGCTTATGTGGCTTTCGTTCTTTACCGGATTTATGATTCTGACAATGCTTTCTGTCGGCGCACTTTTCGGTCTTGTGTGGCTGCTTACGGGCATGAGCTATGAGTATGAATATATACTTACGAATGACGATCTTGATATAGACAAGATCACGGGCAAGAGAAAGAGAAAACGTCTTATTACGCTGAAAATGAATACAGTTGAGGAATTCGGCATTTATGACGGCAGTAACGGAACTAATGCGGACGCTACCGTAATAGCTTCAGACGGAACGAACATAAACGCTTACTATCTCATTGCAAAGCATAAGACACACGGCAGAACAATGCTGATATTCTCGCCCGATGCAAGAATGGTCGAGATGATACTCACAACATTACCCTATAAGGTAAAGCAGGAAGCAACACAGCGTATCAACGCAATAAAAGCCGATAGCGAAAAGGAATAAGCGAACACTGTCTATCGGGAGGGTCAATGTCAACGACACGCAAAAAGAATAACATTTTCAAAGTGATACTGTCGGGCGTTACTGCGGCGGTAATCATTGCGGCAAGCGCAGGATGCGGTACTGTAGATCTGACTATGGGCAAAAACAACAAGAACAGCAGTGACAGCTCTGTTGTTGAGGTGATAATGCCTGCACAGACAACCACGACCGTGACCACCACAGCGGTCACAACAGAAGCGCCGCCTGTGAAATCATATGGTGACGATTTTGTCAGATGCAATGCGGCTATATGTTACGACCTTACGGACGGTAAGGTGATATACAGCAAGAATGCAGGTAAAAAGGTCTTCCCGGCAAGCACCACAAAGATACTTACCGCACTCACTGCCATTGAGTACACTGCGCCTGAATATGAGTATTATGTGGGCAGTGAGCTGGGGCTTGTTGCACAGGATTCAAGTATGTCGTGGATTGCAGAAGGCTCAAGCCTTTGCAGAAACGAGATACTGACGGCTATGCTCGCTCCTTCGGGGAACGATGCGGCATATACCATAGCGGTAAACGTGGCAAGGAAGCTGTACGGTGATGATATAAGCGATAATGACGCTGTAGCGTATTTTGCGGTGCTGATGAACGATTACGCAAAGAAGCTGGGCGCAAAAAACACGCACTTTACTGTGCCGGACGGGTATCACGATGATGAACATTATACCACGGCGGAGGATATGCTACAATTTGCAATTGCGGCAACGCAGAGCCAGACGATATGCGATATAACCTGCCAGCCGCTTGCTATAGTATATGACGAGCAGGGGAATGTTCACAGCTGGGATAACGGAAACAAGCTCCTTACCGACACCACAATTCCTTATGAGGTATACGGAATGAAAACGGGATTTACCGATGAGGCAGGCTTCTGCTTTATAGGATATGCAGGTATGAACGGCAAGAAGATACTTACACTGGTGTATGGCGGAGAGGTGGAAAACCGCTATGCCGACACAAAGAAGCTGATGGATCTGGGCTTTGATATTTATGATGAAAATCACGACTACTATACGGTAGAAGAATAAACAAGGATGACGAAGATGAAGATATTATCCATAGAAAGCTCGTGCGACGAAACTGCGGCGGCAATAACCGAGGACGGAAGAAAAGTAATTTCGTCGGTTATAGCCACTCAGATAGACGAACACAAGCTGTACGGCGGAGTAGTACCCGAAATAGCTTCACGCAGACATTGCGAGAATATAACCGGAGTATGTGCCGAGGCTCTTGAAAAGGCGGATATGACGCTTGACGAGATTGACGCAATAGCGGTGACGAACGCACCCGGTCTTATTGGCGCACTGCTTGTCGGGGTGAACTTTGCAAAGGGGCTTGCGCTTGCAAAAAACAAGCCGCTTATCGCTGTGCATCATATCAAGGGGCATATAGCGGCAAACTACATAACGCACCCTGAACTTGAGCCGCCGTATCTGTGTCTTGTGGTTTCGGGCGGACACAGTCATATAGTAAAGGTAAACAGCTATACGGAGCTTGAAACGGTAGGTAAGACGACCGATGATGCGGCAGGTGAGGCATTCGACAAAGCCGCAAGAGCAATGGGCTTTCAGTATCCCGGCGGAGTGCATATCGACAGAGCGGCAAAGCAGGGTGACGCAAAGAAGTATAAGCTGCCAAGACCTGCGACCAAAAATCCGTATGATTTCAGCTTTTCCGGACTTAAAACCGCTGTTATCAACCTTATACACAACAACGAACAAAAGGGCATTGAAACGGATGTAAATTCGCTTGCCGCCTGCTTTCAGGACACAATCACGTCTATACTTGCGGAAAAATTCATGGCGGCGGCAGATGAGCTTGGTTACACAAAGCTCGCACTTGCAGGCGGTGTAGCGGCAAACTCTATGCTCCGTGACAAGCTGTCGGAAATGGCGAGTGCCTGCGGCAAGCAGTTCTATATGCCTGATATTTCGCTATGCGGCGATAATGCGGCTATGATAGGCTGTCAGGGATATTATGAGTATCTGGCAGGAAATACGGCTGATATGTCGCTGAATGCGTATGCTACGAAGAAGCTGCATATGCTGTAAAATATAGATTTATACAAACAAAAAGCAATCCGCCGTCAACGGTTAATTCCGTGACGGCGGATAATTTGATATTAAAACGGATTTTCCGATTATATAGCGTCAAGATTCAATGTCCAGCTGTTTATCTTATATGTTCCGTTATCGAGCAGGTATTCTATCTTCGCACTGCGGTGAGCCTCGTACAAGTCGAGATAAGGCACTGTTGCGGTAAAGCCAGTATCGGTAATATCGGAAATGACGCAGGCTGTAGTATCCCATATATTCTTTCCGTTTGAAACAGCGTCGGTGTTTTTGTACAGCTTGCCGTTTATATCCTTGTAGAATGCGGTTTCGTCCGCAAGGTTCTTATAGAACGTGCTGTCAAGATATTCTTTTGTGAAATACTTCTCGGTATCGGCTTTAAGCGAGGCGAGAGTATCATAAACGCTTTCTACGGGAGAGTAGCAAAAGCCGTTATCATCTGTTACCGATGCGGAATTGTCTACAGGCAGGCTGCAACGGTTATAGATAGCGTAAAACTTGTCCGCTATGGGCATATTCAGCTTTACGGTTTCTTTGGCGGATTCTTCGGTCAGTGCGGTCGTTTTATATTCAGACGATACCGCAGAACTGCTTTCCTGCTGTGATACGGCAGAAGGTGTATTCTCAGCCGCACAGGCAGCTATTGCAGAAAGGAATTAATCAGAGAATCGCTATACAATGGGATTTTCCGATAACCTTTGAAATGGCAAGAGCCTACCAAAAGGCAAACGGCAAGTATTTAAGGCAAAATCAATGGGAGGACATCACATTGGTAATGAGCCTTGAACTCGGTAGATAAAAAGATAACCCTGTATCAGACGGTTAAACCGTCGGGTACAGGGTTTTTCTGTGCCTAAAATATGTAGAAAGCTCAAAACGACTGTCAGAAAGGCGGAATTACTATGGAAAAGAAAGTAACAGCAAGAAGTCCCATAGCACAGAAAGAGGAAAATGTCAAGACTGTTTTGAAAACATTTCTCTTGACAGCGAAATTATAGCCGAGGTCAATTAAATTTTTATGGGATGGAGTAACTCTCCGTCCTTTACTTTTTCGGTGAGATGTGGTATAATAAGGCAAGGTCGGACAGACCGATAAACCAGAATTTATATTGAAAGCAAAATGAAAAATTATGGGGAACATATTTTTTATTATAATAGAGCTGATTTTTTGCTTCTTATTGGTAACAGAAGGCTTCCTATGGCATAAAAGTTTGTCGAAAAAGAAAGCCTTGAAAAGAGAGAAGAAAATAACGAAGAAAAACAATGTGGAAAAATCATGTGACGGCAAAATACATATGTCCGAAGATTTGTATTGGTGTAAGCACTGGGAACATAAATGGCATGGAAGATTTGAAACCTGTGTTTCTGATTATATTGAGGCAGGCGTTTTACTACAAATTCATTGTATTGCGATAGAGCATGAAAGAGGTGACAGCTGGCTTGTTCGTGGGTTTAATACATCGGATTTTCAAAAGAAAATCAGGGAAGCTGTTCATACATTTCAAGTAGAAATGGGATTTCCGCAAGAACGATATGATATGGGCACTCATATATGGTATTATAATCCTGATGGCAGTTCATGGCATGGTGTAGACGACATTCCTATGAGAGTTGCGATTACATTTTATCACCCCGATAAAGTCGAAGAAGAAGCTTTCAGACTGCTACAACAGCAAATATATGAAATTTTGTGGGAAGTGTTGGATAACAGAGGATAACAAATTTCAGTTTGTATTTCAGATTAAAACAGCATATTTTACATAGCAGTCAAGTATTAAAAACACTTGACTGCTTTTTGTTTACATTTGAAAGCTGATGTGGTATAATTAAGCAAATGGGCAGGAAATCTGCTTGATATATCGGAATTTGAAGAGCTGACAAATTTTAATTTCTGTGGAAAGGATAATAATGTGAATATCGTAATTATTAATGGTTCCCCAAGAAAAAAAGGAACGACTTCTAACATACTTCACAGGATAGAAGAAAATCTTCTTTTATATGATGATGTTCATGTAGAATATTTTGATTTGATAGATTTAGATATTAAGTCATGTAATGGTTGTTGTACTTGTTATAAAAATGGAACATGCTATATTAAAGATGATGCAGAAATGCTTTCGAAGAGGATTTTCTCCTCTGATGGATTGATATTAGGGAGTCCTACATACGCAAGCAATGTGTCAGGTTTATTAAAAAATTTCATAGATAGAGGACATTTTGTAATCGAACAAATATTACACAAAAAATATGCTATAAGTGTGGCTACAGGTGAAAATTATGGTAGCAGTGATACTAGTAAAATATTGAACAAATTAATACAGTATTCTGGAGCCTTTTTAACTGGAAAGATTGTTTATAATTCGCCATTTAATTCTATAATTAAAGATGATAAATTGAATAAATAAATTGATAAGTTATCACATAAGTATTATTTGGATATCAAGAATAAAAGAAATTATCCTATTCAAGCCGTTGTACACAATGCCATTTTCAATATGGGAATCAAATCATTTGTAAAGAGTAAAGGGGAAAAGTATCAAGGGGTATTAGATAAATGGGAAAAAATGAATATTTCCATATAACATAAAGTACCTTAATAACTTCGCGTTTGCGAAAGAAATGAAGGCCCTTGCAGAGCTTTCCCCCGACAACTTCCAGTTTATATTTCAGATTAAAGCAGAATATTTTACATAGCAGTCAAGTATTAAAAACACTTGGCTGTTTTTGTTTACATTTGAAAGCTGATGTGGTATAATTAAGCAAATGGGCAGAAAATCTGCTTGACAAATCGGAATTTAGTTTAGTCCGATATGCTAAAATAGAAATCAAGGAGCTGTTGAAAAATGAATGCTGATTTTAAAATTAACGGAATTAAAATCGAAACTGAACGACTAATTCTTAGACCATTTGAAGAATCAGATTTATACTAAACACCATTTAAAAGCAGGATAAAATCAAGCCGACGATCTTGGGTATATGTGATTTCAACGCAGATTTTTCCTGTATTTTATTGGTGTTTAGAGCGTATCTGAAAACTCAAAAGAGTTGTATCATTTAGACAAAAGCCAAATGGAAGCAACGTGTACGAAAGCAAAATTGTGACGGAGCTTGGACTTCGCAATAGTGAACACGAAGAAAAAGCGGCTGGGTAAAAAGGAGATAGAATGAATAAGATAAGAATTGCAGAAGTAGAAAGTAAAGACGCAGAATTCCTTTATGAACTTATGAATAATGAAGCTGTTATGGCAGTTTTAAATGAAGTTCCGACAACTGTTGACGTTTGGAAAGAAGCAGTTGCCGAATGGGAGCAGGACGATGATGAAAAAGACTATATTATTTTTGAAGATGCTTCGCCGATCGGCTGGCTGGGGATAAACGGTCTTGCCGCAAAAGATAAAACAGCATATATTAAAATGATAGCGCTGCTTCCTCAATATCAGAATAATGGCATTGGACGGTATGTTATTGATCAAGCCATAGAGAAACTGCGGTCAATGGGATATACTTTTGTGGGGCTTTATACGGATAAAAGTAATATAAAAGCTCAAAGATGCTATTTAAAGTGCGGATTTGAAATAAAGAATGAAACAGAGCAAAAAATGTCAAATGGAAAGGTCGTCAAACGTTACAGAATGGAATGTCGGTTTAAAGATAAATAATGGGCTGTTCATTTCCCGTTGAAGCATCAACTCCGCTCACTTGCGTTTGTGAATTTTTGCTTCAAGGATGGTTTGTTTTAGAAAAAAGAATAGGCGCAATTCACTTTTCTTAGGTTTACAGATTTGATTTCTCATTTTCTGTTTTACCTTTTGGTGTGAATTGCGCCTATTTATTTGGTACTGATTTCGTTGTTGCAACTAACGTTATGCTGTTAGTTTAGGGAGTTTCGCCGTCTGCGGACAGCAACCAAGGGCTTTGCCCTCTGGACACCCACCACCCTTTAAACAAAG
>OHUE01000149.1_pt1 | contig 44587 bp, 28 predicted proteins | sample 1579111 | NCBI WGS metagenome assembly OHUE01 (sample SAMEA3879524, study PRJEB24766) | human gut metagenome | biome: human-associated habitat; feature: feces | place: USA | collected 1985/1987 | reverse complement strand
CCGTTTTGGTCATAAAAAAAGGGGACTTTTTCAGTGCCCTCCCAAGGGGCGGGAGCTCATTCTTGCTGTGTTTTAGGCGGTTGGATGGGACGCCCTCCCTTTGGGGAGGGTTGGGGAGGGGCCTCTCTGCCTTGGCAACTCTGTAAGAGTTGCGATTTCATAGCCCAGGGGTTGAGGCGTGCAGCGCCTCTACCCTGGGTATCTGCCTCCACTATTTTTGCTACTCTGTAAGAGTTGCGTTTAGCCGTAGGCGTTACCCGTAGCAGGATAATGTGTAGGAATGTGTAAGGGAATATTGTCAGATTGAGTATAACGCCTTCGGCTAATCGCAATACTTACAGCATTGCTACACCTTATTATATATATACCCAGGGTAGCGTGCTTCGCCCGCAACCCTGGGCTGGGAAATCGCAACTCCTACAGAGTTGCTGCTGCTTGTGTAAGCCCCTCCCCGAACCCTCACCAAGAGCGGAAAAGCTACAATAAGCCCCATCCTAACCATCTCCACCAAGAGGAAGGAGTGTTCTCTAACTGCCTTAAATACAGCAAGAAGAAACTCCTTCCCCTTGGGGAAGGTCGGGATGGGGCCTTTGTTTGACGCCCTCCCCTTGGGGAGGGTTGGGGAGGGGCTTCTGTTTGTCTTAGAAGTCCAGCACCATGGTCTGGCGGGGACGGAGTTTTACGTTGTGGTTGATGATTACGGATCTGCCGGTCGTCACGTCTGTGGCTTTCTCGGCGTTGCCGATAATCTCAGCATAACGGTTGATGTCGAGTTCGGCTGCCTCGTTTCTGCCGTTGATGACGGTCATGACGGTCTTGCCTTTATACTGACGCGCCACCACATAAATGCCACGGTGGGGGCAGAATTGAGTCTGGGAGCCCTTCTTAATCACCTCGTTACCTTGTCGCCAGTGGAGCAGACGGCTTGTCCAGCAGAACATATCGTTCTGCGCCTTGGTGCGTCCTTCAGCAGTGAAGGCGTTGGTGGCGTCGCCAGCCCATCCACCGGGGAAGTCCTTGCGCACATTGCCATCGGTGACAGACTTGGTGCCATTCATGAGAACCTCGGTGCCATAGTAGAGCTGCGGAATACGGTTTATGGTCAGCAGCAGAGCCATTGCCTGCTTGAGAGCCAATGTATCTTTGCCCGTACCCAAGAAGCGGTCGGTGTCGTGGTTCTCAATAAACGCCATCACGCTCTTGGGATTGTCATAAAGATAGTCATAGCACAACACATTGTATATGCGGTTCATGCCATTCCACCAGTCGTCGGTCTCCTCGTGCTTAGCCAGATTGATGCGGTCGTAGAAGGCGAAGTCCATGACGGTCTTCAGATAGCTGTTCTTCTCGGAGAGCTTGCTGTCCCTCTGCCAGGCAGCCGTATAGGCAGGCTCGGTGACCCACGTCTCACCCACGGTGTTGAAGTTGGGGTATTCGCGGTCGAGCGTCTGCATCCAGAGAGCCATGCCATCGCGGTCGGCATAGGGATAAGTGTCCATGCGGATGCCGTCAATGCCAACAGTCTCAATCCACCACTCACTATTCTGGATAAGATACTTCATGACGTGCGGATTGCGCTGGTTGAGGTCGGGCATGGTGGGCACGAACCAACCGTCGACCGTCTCTTTCAGGTCTACCTTGCTGGCGTAGGGATCGAGCACGGGCGTGAGCTTATAGCTGGTCTGCAGATACTTGTCGTTGACCTTAGCCTTTCCGTCTACGGTGTCCATCTTCTTCTGGTGGGCTGCGGTCTGGTATTCGGGACGCAGCCATTCGGGCGTGTTGAACCAGTCCTTGGACGGCATATCTGCCACCCAGGGGTGCTCAAAGCCGCAATGATTGAAAATCATGTCCATCACCACCTTCAGACCCTTGCTGTGGGCCTCGTCGATGAGACGCTTATACTCCTCATTGGTTCCGAAGCGCGGGTCGACGCGATAATAGTCGGTCGTGGCGTAGCCGTGGTAGGAGGAGCTGGTGCCATTGCTGGGGCTGTCGTTCTCGAGTACGGGTGTGAACCACAGCGCCGTGACGCCAAGTTGGGTGAAATAGTCGAGGTGCTGGCGTATACCCTCAAGGTCGCCACCGTGGCGCAGGCTCGGAGCCGTGCGGTCGCAGGTCTTGTCGCGCATATTCTTGAAGGCGTCGTTGTGGGGATTGCCATTGGCAAAGCGGTCGGGCATGAGCATGTAGAGCACATCCTCATTGGTGAAGCCCATGCGCTTGTCGCCCGCCATAGCGCGCTCCTTCAGCTGGTACTTCACCTTCTGCGTCTGCTTGCCCTGCTTGAAGGTGAGCGTCATTTCGCCTGCCTTCGCGCCCTCAAGGTTGAGGTAGACGAAGAGATAGTTGGGCGAGTCGAGACGCGCGATGGAGTCGATGCGCACTCCGGCATAGTTGACCTCTACGGCGGCATTGCGCACGTCCTTGCCATATACCATCAGCTGGAGCGAGGCATCCTTCATGCCGACATACCAGTTGGTGGGTTCGATGCGGTCTACCTTTACTCCCGCATGCAAGCTCATAGCACTCATAAGCATTACTAATGATAGCAGTTTTTTCTTCATCATCTTGTTTTTATTATGGTTTTACTTCTTGTAGAGTATCATTGCCGACTGGCGGGGCACAACCACCTCGCTGCCATTGACGGGCATGCCTATGCCGGCTTCGCAGATGACGCCGTTGCAGCAGGCCACCGTGTATTCGCCCTCGGGGACGGTCACGGGCACAGCAGCCCGGTTGGCGTTAAGGATGACGACAATCTCTCTCCACGTATCGATGCCCTCGAGGTCCTTCAGGCGGAACGCCACGAGGCAGTCGTCGGTGGCGATAAACTCCAGATGACTCCTTACGGCGTCGGCACTGGCGAGGCGGAAGGCAGGATGATGCTTGCGGAGGCCTATCAGGGCGCGGTAATACTCAAAGACCTGTGGGTGCTGCTTGAGGTTGTCCCAGTTGAACTCATTGATACTGTCGGGCGAGGCAAAGCTGTTGTGCACACCCTTCTTGTCGCGCAGCATCTCTTCGCCAGCCAACATGAAAGGCACACCCTGCGAGGTGAAGACCGCCGTCTGGGCCAGCAAGTCGAGGCGGATGAGCTCTGCCATGCGGTCGGCTTCGGGCCTCGTCGCGTCGGAGAGTCCGGGAATGCTCGCCTTGAGTCGGTCTACGAGGCACATATCGTCGTGACAGCTCACATAGCTAATCTGCTGCGTAGGCTCGTTTGCCCATGGCTGCTTGTCGTAGTTGACGCGCGCCATGTCGACCTGCTTATGAGCGATGCCGCCCACGATGCCGAACTTGAGGCTCTCCTCCTCGCCCTTGATACCGGCGAGGAACGCACCCTTGGTGTCGTCGCTGAACGGGCCACGCAGCGCATCGCGCATGTCGTCGCTGAACGCTCCGATGCCATTCAGACGGTGAGTGTTGGCCTTCATGGCAAGACTGTCCTGCGGATAGGCACACGCGCCAGCACTCCAGCCCTCACCATATATATATAATGTGGTGTCAATCTGGTCTACGGCGGCACGTATCTGGTTCATCGTCTCGATGTCGTGAATGCCCATGAGGTCGAAGCGAAATCCGTCGATGTGGAACTCATTGACCCAGTACTTGACGCTCTCTATCATAAACTCGCGCATCAACGGCCGCTCCGAGGCAGTCTCGTTGCCGCAGCCCGAGCCATCGGAGTAGCGTCCGTCGGCAGTCTTGCGATAGTAATAGTCGGGGTAGGTGAGCTGGAAGTTGCTCCCGGCGATGTCGAACGTATGATTGTAGACGGCATCGAAGATGACACGGATGCCAGCCTTGTGGAGCGCCTGCACCATCGCCTTGAACTCGCGTATGCGCACCCCTGGCTGATATGGGTCGGTGGAATAACTGCCCTCAGGCACATTATAATTCTTCGGGTCGTAGCCCCAGTTGAACTGGGGACGATAGAGCTGCGTCTCATCTATCGATGCGAAGTCGAACAAGGGCTGGAAATGGATGGCGTTGACGCCAAGGCGCTTCAGATAGTCGATGGCGCGAGGCTCGGTCAGAGCCAGATACTTGCCACGGTGCTGAAGGCCAGAGGTGGGGCTGATGGAGAAGTCGCGCATGTGGAGTTCGTAAATCACGAGGTCGGCAGGCGACGCGAGAGGCGGACGCTGGTCGTCGGCCCAGCCCACGGGGTCGGTGTCAGCCATATTGATGATGGCACCACGGCTGCCGTTGACCCCTACAGCCTTGGCAAACGTGCCTGGGCACTCGCCTCTGCCGATGTCGAAAGTATAGAACATACCGCCGAGGTCGCCCTTTACCGTAGCCTCCCAGCGGTTGTCGCCGATGGCGCGCATCTTCACGGTCTTGACGGGTCGGCCGCCCTGTCCGTTCTTATAGATACGCACTTTGGGGAGGGAGGGCGCATTGAGGCGGAACACGGTCTTGGTCTTGTCGTAAGTCATCTCGTCAAAGCGTCCTTGCGCGTTGGCTCCGACCGTAATCATTGCGGCAAGAAATGCCGGTAACATATATTTCTTCTTCATGCCAGATGTTGTGGAGTTGCGGTTACTTTGCGATAAGTGATACGGCGAAGCCACCGCCACGTGCCTCATTAATCTTCAGCACATCACCCTTCTTGACAGTCTTGTGGATAATCTGGTAAGCCTTAGGGTTGTGCTCGTAGTCGGCACCCTTGGCATCCTGATAGATGGCACAGTCGTACTTGCGACCCTTGTCGAGGAAGTCGAGGCGCACTATAGCCGTGCGGGCCTCTTCGCCCGTCTTGCCACCTACAAACCAGTTGTCGGTACCCTTAGCCTTGCGAGCCACGGTGATGTATTGGGCAGGCTCGGCCTCAAGATATTTGGAGTCGTCCCAGTCGCAAGCCACATCGCGGATGAACTGGAAGGCGTCGTCGTACTTCTCGTAGTGTTCGGGCAGGTCGGCAGCCATCTGCAACGGGCTGTACATGACCAGATAGAGCGACAGCTGGCCGCAGAGGGTGGTGTGGACGAAGCTTGGGTTCTGGCTCCAGTCAGAGAGTCGGGTCTCGAAGATGCCCGGGGTATAGTCCATCGGGCCACCCTGCAGACGGGTGAACGGCAGCATCACGGTATGGTAAGCTACGTTACCGCCGAAAGCCTCATACTCGGTGCCGCGGGCGCTCTCGTTGCCTACGAGGTTGGGCCAGGTGCGGCAGATGCCGGTAGGGCGAGTAGCCTCGTGGGCATTGACCATGATGTGGTGCTTGGCGGCAGTCTCGATGACATGCTGATAGTGATTGTTCATAAGCTGGCTGTAGTGATATTCGCCGCGAGGGATGATGTCGCCGACATATCCCGTCTTGACAGCGTCGTAGCCATACTTGTTCATCAGGCTGAAGGCATCCTCCATGTGGCGCTCGTAGTTGAGAGCGGATGAGGACGTCTCGTGGTGCATCATCAGTTTCACTCCCTTGGCGTGGGCATAATCGTTGAGCATCTTGATGTCGAAGTCGGGATAAGGAGTGACGAAGTCGAAGACGTCGAGCTTCTGATGGCCGAACCAGTCTTCCCATCCTTCGTTCCAGCCCTCGACCAGCACTTCCTGCAAGCCATTCTTGGCAGCGAAGTCGATATAGCGCTTCACCTCCTCGTTGGTTGCGCCATGTGTGCCGTTGGGCTTGCACTTGGCATAGTCGGTAACGCCGAGACGAACCGAAGGCAGGTCGTTGGTGTAGCTCCATGACTTGGTGCCGACAATCATGTTCCACCACACACCGCAGTACTTGGTGGGATGAATCCAAGAGGTATCTTCTATCTTGCAAGGCTCGTTGAGGTTGAGGGTGAGCTTGCAGGAAAGCATGTCGCGGGCGTCGTCGCTAACCATCACTGTGCGCCACGGGGTGTTGAAGGGAGTCTGGATAAAGCCCTTGCGGCCCACGGCGTCGGGGGTAAGCCATGACTCGAAAACAAGGTTCTTGTCGTCAAGGTTGAGGTGCATCGTGGGGTAGTCCAAGCAGGCTGCCTCGTGGATATTGATATAGAGACCGTCCTTGGTCTTGAGCTGCAGCGATGTCTGCACCCCGGTGTTGGAGAAGACCGTAGTGGACGAGTTGCTCTTGTATGCCTCGCGGTGTTTGGCAATAACCGCGCGGATGCCGGTAAGCGGAGTGATGTTGTACTCATACTCCTGCGTATCGTAGTCGCCGGGAATCCAGTAGGCGGTATGGTCGGCGGTCATCGCAAACTGCGTGTGCTCCTCCTTTATCACGAAATAGTTGAGCGTCTGCTGCTGCGGAAACTCGTAGCGCAGTCCCATGCCATAGTCGTAAACGCGGAAACGGATGGTGATGTCGCGGTCGGAGGAGGGCTGGTGCAGGTTGACAGCCATCTCGTTGTAGTGGTTGCGGATGGTTGCGGTCTCGCCCCACACGGGTCTCCATGTCTCGTCGAAGGAAGAGGTCTGCGTGGACTTAACCGTGAAACCGTCCATCAGGTCGGTCTCTTCCATGCCCTTAGAGGCGTGCTTGTCCCGGGCAAGCTCCAGTCCGAGGTGGGAAGGGTTTACCACCTGCTTGTCCTTGTATTTCATTTCGTATGTGGGCTGGCCCTTGTCTGAGAGCGAAAAGGTGAGCGACACATTGCCGTTGGGCGACTTTACGGTCTGGGCTGCAGCCATCATCGGGAGCAGCGCCAACAATATGATATATTTCTTTATCATGCTGATAGTTGTTATGGTTTGCTTCATGTTATCTGCCAGCCTGTCTGATGAGCGTGCTCAGCTCGTCGGTGAACTTGGCGTCGGCCATGAGGTCCTCTATGTTGAGGTGCATGCGGTAACGCCAGTAGTGCTTAGGATTGGCAGGGACATTGATGCGCTCGGCATCGGCATCGGGCAGACGCAGGCGCTCGCTCATGGCAAGCCAGTCCTGAAGACTCAATACGCAGAGCATCGAAGGCGAGTCGAGATGACGGGCAATGATGTCTTCGGCGAGCCATCCTGGCAGCGGATGGGGCGCAGGGCCTTCGCGGTAGAGCATAGAGTTGTAGTAATCCTGCGTACGTTCGTAGTCCTCGTCCCACCACTGGCGTAGCGTGGGCATATCGTGGCTGGATATGGTACATACCGAACAGTAAGGGTTCTGGCTGAGATGTCCGAAGCGCGTAGTGGGCGACTTGGGCATGCTCTGGAGCTCGAGGCTGAGTATTCTGAGCTGCTTCATCACCCATGATACACAGTCGGGCACCATGCCGAGGTCTTCGGCGCATACGAGCATGCGTGTGGCCTGTACCAGCTTGGGCAACTTCTTCATTGCCTCGCGATACCAGAACTGGTTGTTGCGGCGATAATAATAGTCGTTGTAAAGGCGGTTGAACGCCTGCTTGTCATTATCGTAGAGCGACTCATAGATAAAGCCGAACTGGGCTGAGATACGCGGATGGAACATATCGGCACGGTTGCGGTCGCGCACAAAGAGCACGTCGCTCACAAGCGAATAGAGTCCGTCGCGCAGCCAGAGGTCTTCCTGCTGGGTTGCGCCGGCAAAGTGAGCCTCTATCTTGCGCTGCGTATCAAACTCGGGCTTCATGCGGTAACGCTCGCCGTCGATGCGCTCCAGGTACTCGCTGCGTACCTCGTCGGCGCGTCCGTGGAAGACACGGTCGAGCACCCAATCGGTAATGAAAGGTTGGGTGAAGCGCTCCTCCTGGAAGTTGAGCCCGTACTGCATGATTTCCTCACGGCTCATAGCCTGCGACGGAGCAAACTGGCCCGTCAGTCCATATACACAGTCGAGGGGTATCTCCCAAATGCGGAAGAAGCCTAAGACATGGTCAATGCGGTAGGCATCAAAGAACTGCGACATATTCTGGAAGCGGTGCACCCACCATTGGCAGCCGTCCTTGAGCATTTCGTCCCAGTTGTAGGTGGGGAAGCCCCAGTTCTGACCGTTGACCGAGAAATCGTCTGGCGGTGCTCCTGCCTGTCCGTTAAGATTGAAGTATTTGGGCTCCACCCATACGTCGCAGCTGTAGCTGTTTACGCCGATGGGGATATCGCCCTTGAGGATGACGCCCTTCTGCCTGGCATACTCGTGGGCGTCCTTCATCTGCGCCGACAGCACGTACTGAACGAAATAGAAGAAAGCCACAGTCTGGTATTCCTTAGTGCGAGGGTCTGACAGCAGAGCACGGTCGGCCTCGTTCCATACATTATGGTCTTTCCACTGAGAGAAATCGGCTGTACCGTTCTCGTTTCTCAGCCATGAATACTGGGCATAGGGCACGAGCCAGCTCTGGGTTTCCTGGAAGAACGCCTTAAACTGCGCGCTCTTCATCATCTTCTTGCCTTCCTGCTGATAGACTTTGCCTAAGTAGTCCAACTTGAAGGCGTTTACCTTCTCATAGTCTATCTGTGGCAGGGCGTTGAGTCTGCGGCGCTCTGCTTCAGCCTCATTGCGCGCATCCTTGTCCTTCAACTCGGGCAAAGCACGAAGGTCGGCATACTGGGGATGTATGGCGAAGATGCTGATGCAACTGTAGGGATAAGAGTCGGTCCAGGTGTGGGTGATGGTGGTGTCGTTGATGGGGAGCAACTGCAGCACGCGCTGTCCTGTCTTCGCCATCAGGTCTATCATCATCTTGAGGTCGCCGAAGTCGCCCACGCCCGCACTCTTCTTGGTGCGGAGCGAGAAGACCGGGACAAGCGTACCTGCCAGTCTGCGGTTCCATATCTCAAAGAAAGCCTGGTCCAAGGTGTACACCACCGTCGCGCCCTTATTCATGTCGGGTAGGGCGATGGTGCGGTTGCTGCTACACTCCCACATCATCACGTGTCCTGAAGCGTTTGTTACCACAAACTTCAGCTCTATCGGCTCGCCTTGAAGCTGCTCGGCGTCGATGTCGACAGCCCATTCGCAGTAGTTGTGAAGCGTCATGGGCACGGCCTTGTCTGGACACCATTCGCCTAAAGCCTTCTGCGCACCTATCACTGCCAGACGCTCTCCGTCGCGGAGTTGCGGTGCCCGTACGATGAGACGCAGCGTGCGGGCAAAGGATGTAGACTTGAGAGGCTGTGGAACCTGATGGTTGATGCAGTCGGTAAATGCAGAACTGTAGAGATACGAGTCTTCGGGCATATCATTCCAACGGTCGTACACGTGATATTCGGTTGCAGCGGTACACGTGAAGTCGAGCACATGCTTCACCGTCTGCCATTCGCTTCGCTCGAAAGTGCCATCTGTCGTCACCTTATAATAATATATAAGGTTAGGGGTGGATGTACGCAGCGAAAGGTCGCACCACCAGTCCACTCCGTCTACGGTGGTCATACGAAGTGTCTTCACCTCGTCATTGTCCATGAAGCAGAGCGAGAGCTCCTCGCCGAATGCTGTACGGTATTCTATATGAAAGTGTATAGTCATTGTGTATATGGGTTATAGAATTATTACCATGAGAACTATTTATTCCTGTTGCTCTTGATGGCTGCCACAGAGAAGGCACCGCAGACAAGCAATACGCCAGCCACAATCATCATGTGGCTCTGGTGGGAGCCGACGAGATGAAGGAGGTGGCCGCCACACAGGGCTGCCACAATCTGGGGAATACAGATGGTGCCGTTGAAGAGTCCGAGATAAGCACCCTTATGGCTGTAGCCCTCAAGGGCGTTGGTGACAAAGGCAAACGGCATGGCGAGCATGGCTGCCCAAGCACAGCCTATGAGCAGGAAGGGCAGTACGAGCATGTTCTTGTCGCCGATAAACGGCACAAGGGCAAAGCCTATTCCGCCGATAACCAGGCTAAGGGCGTAAGCCAGCTTCTCGTTCTTGAACTTCGGCAGCGCCATGGCCCACAGCACCGACCCGATGGCTTGCCAGAAGAACAGCACGCCAACCCAGTTGCCTGCCTCCTGGTAGCCCTTGGAAACCACGTCGGTGGTGTGCCATACGGTTTCGGCAATGGTACCGTTGGTGTAGGTCCACATATACATAAAGGCAGCCCAGCAGAAGAACTGTACGAGTCCGACCTTCCAGAACATCGTCGGCGCATTCTTGAGAAGCGTTATCCAGCCTGCGCACTTCTTTTCTGTCTGAGGCTGGGCCTCGTTGTACTCGGCGTATTCCGCGGGGGTCCACTCCTTTACCTTCAACGTGGTGAAGATGACACAGAGGATGAGTATGGCTGCTCCGACATAGAACGAATAGATGACCGAGTCGGGTATTACGCCCTTTGCGGCTTCGTTGGAAATGCCGAGAGCCGTAAAGAAGAACGGAAATACGTAGCCTACAAGCGAACCGGCATTACAGAGAAATGACTGGATGGAGTAGGCGAGTGACTTCTGTTCCTCATTCACCATGTCGCCCACAAGCATCTTGAATGGTTGCATGGCCATATTGATGCTCGTGTCGAGAAACATCAGCGAGATAAGTCCGAAGACCATGGCCGTGCCGACAGCCATACCGAACGAACCGGCATTGGGCAGCAGGCACATTACCAGTACTGCCATTGTGGCTCCTACGAAGAGGTACGGGATGCGACGCCCGAAGCGACACCATGTCCTGTCGCTGAGCGTGCCTACTATGGGTTGTACGAGGATGCCCATCAGAGGAGGCAATATCCAGAAATAGCTGAGGTTATGGGGGTCAGCCCCCAGTGTGGCAAAGATGCGCGATATGTTGGCGCTTTGCAGGGCGTAAGCTATCTGTACGCCAAAAAATCCGAAACTCAAATTCCAGAGTTTCCAGAATGAAAGATTAGGCTTTTGGGTCATTGTTATTTGGTTTTCTGTTATTCTGTTTTTTATCCGTTCAGCGGGTGGTGCCTCTCACGACCAGTCGTGTCCTCACCACGCGCATGGCCACCTCATTACGCGGCAGCGAACCTTCCACCTGGCTGATGAGTATATTGGCAGCCTCCTCACCCACAACCACGCCACGTTGTTCCACCGTGGTGAGCATCGGGTCGCAGGCTATGGCACGCTCGCCGTTGGTAAATCCGCAGATGCTTATGTCGTTGGGGATGCCGAACCCCATGCGTTTGGCGGTGTAGAGTATGCCTATGGCGGTGTCGTCGTTGATGGCGAAGAAGGCGTCGGGGCGCTCGTCGTCAGGCAGAGAGAGTATTTCGGGTGTAATTGCCTCAGCCTGCGCGCGGTTGTCACATATACGCACAAGTTTTTCGTCTATCTTCAATCCGTTTTTTGCCAAGGCGTCACGATAGCCGTTATAGCGGTTCTTCGACAGCTCCAGGTTCATCGGCGAGCCATAGAAGGCGATACGCTTGCAGCCGGTATCTATCAGGTGGGTCACCGCCGTAAAGGCTCCGTTGTAATCATCCACCACCACTCGCGAACCGTTGACGCCGGTGCAGATACGGTCATAAAACACAAGTGGCACCCCATTGTCCATAAGCTGGCGGAAGTGGTCATACTGTCTGGTATCCTTGGCTTGCGACACGATGACGCCACACACCTTATTTTTATAGAAGTCGTCGCAGATTGCCACCTCCTTGTCGTAACGCTCGTTGCTCTGTGCCACCATCACACGATAACCGCGCGCACGCGCTTCCTCTTCTATTCCCGAGAGGATAGACGAAAAGTAGTAATGCACAAACTCAGGAATGATTACGCCGATAACCTTCATCGGCTGGCTATGGGTGTGGCGCAACGCCTCACCAATGACATTCGGGCAAAAGTTGTGTTCTTTTGCGTATGCCTTGATGCGTTCTTTTTGTGACGCGCTGATGCGGGGACTGTCGTTGAGCGCACGACTGACTGTCGCTACCGAGATGCCCAAGTCGCGGGCTATGTCTCGCATTGTTATAGGTGACTTATCTGCCATGGTTTTCAGTTATGTCGCAAAATTAGTCATTATTCCCGAATGTGTAATGCTTTTCTTTGCACAAAATATTAAATTGTAGTGCAATCGTTTGCATTGAGATTGTAGCAGTTTTCGCAAAAAAAAGATACAAGGTGATTAGATTAACCCTAACTTTGCAAGCAGATTGAAATGAGCCCAATAACTACTGAACTTCATTTACATAATATATCTATAACTAAAAACAGCAAAACATGAAGCAGTTGAAAATCAAATTGCCTCTGAAGACGTTGGTACTTGCCGGCAGTCTTCTCCTTGCAACAAGTTCCTTTGCGCAGAACAATGCCATCAAGGGACATGTGAAAGATGCTTCGGGCGAACCTCTCATGGGTGCAACCATCACTGTCAAAGGTAAAGCCGTAGGCATTACCGATGTTGATGGCAACTTCACCATCGATGCAGCCCCTGGTACAGAACTTACATTCACCTTCTTGGGCATGTTGCCACAGACCATCAAGGCAACGGGCAACATGACCGTAACTCTCTCCAGTGATGACAAGCTCCTCAATGAGGTGGTGGTCATCGGTTATGGTACTGTAAAGAAAAACGATCTTACAGGTTCTATCAACACGGTAAAGCCAAGTGAGGTGCAGGCCGGACTTGCTACATCGGCTCAGGATCTTCTGGTAGGTCAGGCTCCTGGTGTAACCGTAACCTCTGCCGGTGGACCTGAAGGCGGCGGTACAATCCGTGTGCGTGGTGGTTCTTCACTCAACGCCAACAACGACCCGCTTATCGTCATCGACGGTGTGCCATTGGACAACTCTGGTATACAGGGTATGGGCAACCCGCTCTCGATGATTGCCCCTGACAACATTGAAAACATGACCATCCTCAAGGATGCTTCCGCTACAGCCATTTACGGTTCGCGCGCTTCCAATGGTGTCATCATCATCACCACCAAGCGCGGTATGAAGGGCAAACCTCAGGTGAACTTCTCCGCCAATATGTATGTCAACACTGCCCGCAAGACCTACAAGTCTTTGTCTACAGAGGCATTGACTGAAGTTCTGGCACAGCAGTTTGGCGCTGACAGCGACCCCATTAAGTATATTCAGGCCAACGCCCAGAAGTATGGCGTGCTCAACACCAACTGGCAGGACGAAGTGCTGCGTACCACCGTCTCTCACGACTACAACCTGAGCGTGGGTGGAACTACCGGCTGTCTGCCTTATCGCGTGTCTGCCAGCTACACCAATAACAATGGTATTCTGATGGACTCTCGCATGGACCGTGCCACCGTGGGCTTCAATCTTACTCCTGAGTTCCTCAATCACCGACTCAAGATTAAGGCCAACGTCAAGGGCTACTGGATAAAGAACCAGTTCACCAACAGCGGTGCAGTGGCAGCTGCCATCGCTATGGACCCATCTGCACCTATTTATAATAATGCTCAGATGAAGGGTGGCATAGATGGCTACAAGCTCTGGAACGGCTACTACTCTCACATGAACGGTGCGGCTTTCAACACCAACGGTACAAACAACCCAATTGCCACTGCTACCGACAAGGACGACAAGGCCACAGTACTGCGCAGCAACGGTAACCTGCAGATTGACTATGCACTGAAATGGTTGCCCGACCTGCACTTCAACCTCAACCTCGGTTACGATGTGAGCAAGTCTAAGGAGAACCTCTACACTGCAGCCAACTCACCTACAGCATGGGACGGATGGCGCAACGACGGTGCCGGTACTCACCAGTACATCGAGCAGTTCAAGAGCAATACCTTGCTCGATTTCTATATGAACTACCAGAAGCAGGTAGACTGCATCAAGTCGTTCTTCGATGTTACAGCTGGTTATTCTTGGCAGCGCTTCTATAGCGACGGCCACAACAACGGTACTGTCTTCACCACCGACGGTTTCAGCACTCCTGTTCTCAACGCTGACGGCACCTATACTCTCAACTGGGGTACACAGCGTGAGGGTACTACCTACACCGACCCTGCCAAGACTGCATGGGCTAAGCATCTTCAGTTGCTGTCATTCTTCGGACGAATCAACTATACTCTGATGGACCGCTACCTCTTGACATTCACTGTACGCGGCGATGCTTCTTCACGTTTCAGCAAGGAAAACCGTTGGGGCGTATTCCCCGCAGCGGCATTAGCATGGAAAGTCACTGACGAACCTTGGATGAAGAGCGTCAAGAAGGTGATGGATGAACTGAAACTCCGCCTCAGTTGGGGTGTCACTGGTCAGCAGGATATCGGCGACAACTACTATCCTTACCTCGCCACATACGTATCGTCTGTACAGGGTTCTAACTATCCTTCACTCAGCGGCAATGGCTTCATCTCTACCATGTACCCCTCGGGTTACGATCCCAAACTGAAGTGGGAGGAGACTACTACATGGGACGCCGGTGTTGATGTTGCCTTCCTCAACAACCGCATCTCTGCCAGCTTGGATTTCTATCTGCGTAAGTCAAAGGACTTGTTGAGCTACGTATCAGTACCCAGCGGTTCGTCTACCACCAACATGATGAACCAGAACATCGGAACACTGAAGAACCAGGGTGTCGAGTTCTCTATCACAGCTCGTCCTATCGTGACCAAAGACTTCACTTGGACTGCCAGCTACAACGTGGCTTACAACAAGAACAAGATTACCAAGCTCAACAACGATGGTTCATATATTGAGACAGGTGGCATCTCTTCTGGTAATGGAAACAACTGCCAGGTACAGGCCGTTGGTCATCCTATCAATTCATTCTACCTCTTTGAGCAGGTGTACGACAAGGACGGCAAGCCACTGGAAGGTGTATACGTAGACCAGGATAATAACGGTGTAATCAACGACGACGACCGCCGCATATATCACAGCAAAGACCCGAAGGTGACAATGAGTTTCTCTTCTACTTTCAACTGGAAGAACTGGGACCTCGGTATCGCAATGCACGCCAACATCGGCAACTATGTTTATGCCGACGCCATGTCTGACCATGCTGTCGTTGACGACTGTTGGAAGAACGGTAAGTTAAACAACCTCATCCAGACCGATTACTACTTCAACGGCACCGTCAATCCTGCAGTAGGCATCATGAAGAGCGACTACTGGCTGCGCAATGCCAGCTTCCTGCGCTGCGACAACATCACACTGGGTCACACATGGCCCTATCTGCTCGACAACAAGATGCGTCTGCGTCTCTACGGAGCAGTCCAGAACCCATTTGTCATCACCAAGTATAAGGGTCTCGACCCAGAGGTGGCAAGCGGTATCGACCGCGACGTCTACCCACGTGCTACAACCTTCACCATCGGTGTAGTGGCAAGTTTCTAAATCATACAACAAGCGTCTAACAATACAATAAAGACTATAATAATATGAAATCATATAAAAGCATCATAGCTTCAGCATTGTTTGCAGGTCTGGCCCTGACCACCACATCCTGTATCGGCGATTTGGATCTTGAGCCCAATGATCCGAACACCACCACAGCCAGCAACATGACAGAGGCTGCTTACGAGGCCGTATTGGCTAAGTGTTACTCTGGCTTGGCTGTATCTGGCCAGGGCGGTCCCGACGGAGATTCAGATATCTCTGGTCTCGACGGCGGTACCGGACAGTACACACGTGCGCTCTTTATGCTCAACGAGTTCCCCACCGACGAGACAAAGTGGATATGGAAAGACGAGGGCGTCATCGACCTTAACACCAACACATGGGGTAAGGGCAACGCCAACATCTTCGGTACATACAGCCGTATGTATGTAGAGATAGCCATCTGCAACGACTTCCTGCGCCTCATCAAGGGCAAGGACCAGTACAAGGATATGGCTCTCGAAGCCCGTGCGCTGCGCGCCATGAGCTACTATAATATCGTAGACCTCTTCGGTATGGGTGGCTTCATCACAGAAGAAGACGCCGTAGGAAGCAAGCCCAAGCAGATTTCACGCGTCGAGCTTTACACATGGCTGGCCACCGAGTTGGAAGACATCGTAGCCAATATGTCTGATGCCACACCCCACTACGGACGCGTAGGCAAGGACGGCGTTGAGGCTCTTCTCGCCCGTCTCTATCTCAATGCTGGCGTCTTTAGCGGCACTCCAGCCTACGACAAGTGCGCTCAGCACTGCGAGAACATCATCGCACGCCATAAGGGCAAAGGTTTCAAGGGCTCTGGTCTTGCAGACCACTACCTCTATCTGTTCTGCGGCGACAACGATGTATATATGCCAGGTGGCTCAGATGTCAACGAAATCCTTTGGGGTATTCCCTACGATGCCGTTGAGGTCACTCCTTACGGAGGCACCACCTTCCTCTGCGTTGCAGGTGTCAGCAACCTGACCGTCGACAACGATGGCGCTTATATGAACTGCGAGGACTATGGACTCAACCAGCAGTGGGGCTGTATGCACGCCACCAAGGAATTTGCCGACAAGTTCGCTTCCGAGCCCAACGACGTACGCTGGTCTATGTGGAAGAAGGATGTAGACGGATTCAAGAAGGAGAACACCGCATTCTCTAAGTTTACCGACGGCTATGGCGTGGTTAAGTTTACCAATCTGCTGCGCGGCAGCAACGGTAACCTCAAGAAGGGCGAAATCACCAAGTTCCCCAATACCGACCTTCCCCTCATCCGTCTGGCCGATGTCTATCTGATGTTTGCCGAGTGCGCAATGCGTGGAGCTGCCGACAAGGCCAAGGGTGTGGAATATGCTAACTATGTACGTGAGCGTGCAGGCGTTTCACCATGGACCCAGACCGACCTCAACGAGCAGAACATGATTGACGAGCGTTGCCGCGAGTTGTACTGGGAGAACGTGCGCCGTACCGACCTCGTTCGCTTCGGACTCTTTACAGGCAACAAGTACACTTGGTCATGGAAGGGCAATGTAGACAAGGGTGCCAGCATTCCTGACTACATGAACGTATTCCCGATTCCTTCATCGGTAATCGCTGCTCAGCCCGACTTCAAGCAGAACCCCAATTATTAAGCATCAATCAATCTTTATAAACAGATTAAGCAATGAAAAAATTAAGTTATATACTGTTCAGCTTCATCAGCCTGGTGCTTGCCACCGCTTCGTGCAGCGGCCCTGAAGAGGAGAACCCCGTCATCCAGACGCCCACCAAACTCGTGCTGAACACACCGGCTACTGCCAACCAATACGTAGACCTTGGCTATGACAAGGAGGCTGGCACTGTAAACTTCACTTGCTCGCAGGCCGACTATGGCTTTGCTGCATCAGCCAATTATTACATGCAGGTATCACTCGATGCGACCTTCGCTAATTTTGTTGAACTTGCCGACGCCTACACTTCATGCAACCTGAACGTGAAGGCAAACCAGATAGCAGAAGCCATCTGCAAACTGCGCGGCATCAAGAGTGAGGAAACCTACACCGACGAGCCTGCCCGCAAGGTGTACTTTCGCGTAAGGTCTCAAATTCTGAAGTACGAGGACACCAGCATCCTCTCAAATGTTGTGGCGATGGAGAAGATTAAGGGCTACTTCGCTCTGCGTCTGCCGGGCTACATCTTCCTCGTAGGTGCACCTGAGGGTTGGACTGGTCCTTCCGAAGATAATAAGGCCCACTACGAAGCCTGGAAACTCTTTGAGGACGAAAATGCTGTAGGCAGCAAGGTCTATCACGGAGAATTCGACATTCCTGCAGATAAGTTCCAGTTCCGTTTCTACTCAGCTCTGACTGGATGGGACAAGGATTCTTACGGTAGCCAGGAGAACGACGCACCCAAGGACATCAGTATGACCAACGGCATTTACGACGGAGCCATCGTCAAGGGTAAGGGTAGCTACCAGTTGCCCGGCTGGACTGGCGGAAAAGTCAAGATTACCGTCAATATGAGCAACGACTCTAAGATGACCGTCAAATTCGAGAAAGTAGGTTAACATTTCAGTAACGTCAAAGTGAACATAATCATGAAGAAATCAACAATAGCATTTATAGCAGTCCTGTCTCTCGTCTTCGCCTCGTGCGATGACGACTGGACAGAGGCCCTGCCACAGGTTAATCCTCAGGAGCAAGCCTTTGCTGTCGACGACATCACGCTCAAGAGCATTGTCCCCGAGGCAGTCAATCTGCAGGAGGCATATATGAAGGACAATAAGGTGAAGCTCTTCACCGAAAGCGTGAAAAACCTCCCTGCTGGCAGCAAGATGATGTACGAGCTGCAGTTCAGCAAGACCGCCGACTTCGCCAAGTACGGCACCCTGGTATGCGAAATGGATTCCGACACAGCTGTAGTGAGAGCCTCTGACTTCCAGAACGCTTATGTGGCAGCTATCAGCCGCGGCTCCAAGGCCAAGCAGCTCTACCTGCGCTACGCCGCTTACATCGTCAAGGACGGGACTTCAGTAGTCCGCGTAGGCGACCCCAACACTTATCTGGGCGCCTCCCAGGTGAAGGTTACTCCTTATCCGAGCGACCTCGTCATCGAGAACAACTACTACCTGCTGGGTACCATCAACGGATGGTCGGTAGCTAATGCCGTCAAGTTTGACCACAGTGGCGACCCCTACGACAACCCCGTATTCACCCTTAAGGTGAACATCAGCGAGAACGATGCTGCCTCCGGATGGTGGTGGAAGGTTGTGCCTGAGTCTACATTCCGGAATGGCAACTGGGTAGACGCTGACAATGCAGCCTATGGTGTGGTTGAAAACGGCGACGGTGCTGCCGAAGGAAGCCTCGTTGGACGTACCGCAACGAATGATGTAGGTGCAGGATGTCTGAAGATGAGCGGAGAGTTGCTGTTGTCCATCAATCTCGAGGATGGCACCTACTCGTTCACCCCTATCGCAAAGTAATTGTAAATCCTTAAGACATAGATACATTTTGTCACATAGATTCGTTAAGACTTTAGATTTTTTAAGTTAGATTGGAAGAGACTGCTCACTTGGTGTGAGTGGTCTCTTTTCTTATTGGCGACGCGCCAACGTGCAAACGATTGCGCAACTGGTTTGTACGTTTCTCACTCTGTCACACTTGTTTATAGGGGAATTTGAGATAACTTTGGAGTATAAACCAAAGGGGTAGCCCAGCGGCGCGATGCCAGTGGACTAACCTCGCCGACAACCATAATTGGGGTATACGGTAGTATGGGTATGCCCTCTGCTCTGATAGTAACTAAAAACAGAATAAGATGAAGACATTTTACATGACTCTCGTTGCCCTTATGGCAACATTAGGCATCCATGCACAGGGTTGGCCAGCCAACTACGACGGCGTGATGCTGCAAGGATTCTATTGGGATTCATACCGCGCGTCAAAGTGGTTCAACCTCGAAGCCCAGGCCGATGACCTCGCACCCTACTTCAGTCTGGTATGGATACCGCAGAGCGCTAACTGCGGCAGCGGACGTTCCATGGGCTACGACGACCTTTACTGGTTCAGCAATTACAACAGCTCGTTTGGCAACGAGACCCAACTGCGCTCGATGATCAAGACCTTCAAGAGCAAGGGCATTGGCACCATTGCCGATGTGGTCATCAACCACCGCAATACCCTCACCAGCTGGACCGACTTCCCTGTAGAGACATACAAGGGCACGACCTACCGCATGTATTCTACCGACATCTGCCACGACGATGATGGTGGTAGCACCTACAACTGGGCTGTCGGCCAGAGTCCTAAGCTGAGTCTCAGCAACAAGTATGACTCGGGTGACGGCTGGGATGGCATGCGCGACCTCGACCACTACAGTTCCAACGTGCAGAGCGTGGTGAAGGCTTACCTCGACATGCTGCTCAACGACTTCGGCTACGCCGGATTGCGTTACGACATGGTCAAGGGCTACGCTGGAATGTTCACCGGCATCTACAACACCGCCCTCAAGCCACGCTTCTCCGTAGGCGAATACTGGGACGGCAACGCCAATACCGTCAAGGCCTGGATAAACGCCACCAAGGTCAACGGCGAGCCCACATCGGCAGCCTTCGACTTCCCCGTGCGTTACGCCGTGCGCGACCTCATCGCTTCCAACTGGAGTGCCAGGGCAAAGGACGGACTCATCGCCGACGCTGCCTACCGCCGCTATGCGGTGAGCTTTGTGGAAAACCACGACACCGAGTATCGGTCCAGTACGGAGCAGCAAGACCCTATACGCAAAGACACGCTTGCCGCCAACGCCTACATCCTCGCTGCTTGCGGCACGCCTTGTGTCTTCTACAAGCATTGGCAGGCATACCCCACAGACATCAAGATGATGATTAACGCCCGCCACATAGCAGGCATCACCAACACCAGCACCACCGTCTTCAACGAGCATGTAGCCACGCAGTGCAATGTCCTCAAGACCGAAGGTGCTCACGGCACTCTCTACGCCGTGATGGGCCAGCGCGCCAACGCTTACCAGGCTCCGGCGGGTTATACCGAGATACTGCGCGGATATCACTATCGCTACTTGCTCAGCAACAGCAGCAACGTGGCTTGGGTCGACCTTCCCTCCGGTCACTATGACGATGCGCAGAAGGCTCGTCTTACTGCGGTGAGCAGCCAGCCGGGTGCGCAACTGGTCTACACCACCGACGGAACCACGCCCACCGCGCAGAGCCGCAAGGCGGCAAGTGGCACGCTCGTCGACATCCCCGCCGGCACCACCACGCTGAGTGTGGGACTACTCGTAGGCACCACGGTATCGGCTGTCATCACGCGCACCTATGAGGTCAGCGCTCCCGACGCCTTCATTCCCTACGACATCACCGTAAACGTGAACGCTGACAACGTGGGATGGAGCCGCGTAAACTTCTGGGCTTGGGACGACCAGTACGGCGACAACTTCACAGCCACTGGCACGTGGCCCGGCGACGCCGTCACCGTCGCTAAGACCATAGAAGGCCGCAAATGGTACAGCCGCACCTACCGTATAGCCAAGCGCGATGCCATGCTCTCATTTGTCTTCAGCACCGCCAGCGGTTCTCCCCAGACCGTCAACGTGTACGACATCAACAAGGACGCGTTCCTCGAAATTGCCACCAGCAAGGACAGCCAGAACCATTACTACGTGACCGATGTGACACCGCAGACTCCTACCGCCATAACCACCGTGACCACCGACATCCAGCGCCGACCCACTGTCTGGTACGACCTGCAGGGTCGCCAATACTCCCATCGCCCCACCCAGCCCGGCGTTTACATCAACAGCGGCGAGAAGATTATGATACGGTAAGCCTCAGTGTAGCATCAGCATCATGAGGTATGCCTCAAGTCCCTCCCCAACCCTCCCCAAAGGGAGGGCGTTCAAACTGGAGCCCCTCCCCAACCCTCCCCAAGGGGCGGGAGTCCATTCTCGCTGTGTTTAAGGAGTTTAGTCAAGACTCCTTCCCCTTGGGAGGGCACTGAAAAAGTCCCCTTTTTTTATGACCAAAACGGAAAATGCTTACGATTTGTAACTTCTCTTTCTGCAAATCACCTAAAATAAGGCTAAAATAGACAGATAATAAAGGGTAAAACAGCTATTTCTCCGTCATCAACTTTCAATTTGATAGTGGTTTTTAGTTTTTCAGTGCCCTCCTTGGGGAGGGTTGGGGTGGGGCTTTCAGTTGTATCCTACTTAGGCAGATTGAATGCCACGGTCATCTCCTTGAGCTGCTCTTCGCTCATGCCATCGGGCTCGTAGCCCATGCACTTGGCATTGATGTATATCTTGGCACTCTTGGAGAGTACGTCAATCTGGTCGAAGGCATCCATGGCGTCGAGGCCCTTGGCGAAGACGCCGTGCTTCTCCCACAATACCACGTCGTAGTCTTCGAGCTCGGCGAGAGTTCCCTCTGCCAGTCCGAGGCTGCCCGGCAACTGATAAGGCACTACGCCCAAACCTAACGGACAGAATGCCTTGGTCTCGGGAATCATGCTCCAAAGGATGTTGGTGAGCACATCCTTGCCCATAAACTTCTTGTTGTGACTCATAGCCACCAGCTCGATGGGGTGGGTGTGAACCGTGGCGGTGTAGGGTGAACCCTTCTCTATCATACGGTTGTGCACGGCCAGGTGGCTGGGCAACTCTGATGTAGGCTGGACGAGATTGTCGGCGATGATGACATAGGTCTCGCAGTCGTCGAGGATGCGGATGACGCTGCCGTTGTCCATAGGCCAGCGGGCGAGGTCGCGCATGCGCTTGCCGGTACCCTTGCAGTAGAAGTAGCAACCACGCAGATGGGGGAGCGTGATGCCTATGTGCTTGATTTCGCCGAGGGCAGGCATGTGCCTCATCTCGTCATCCACATACTTGCTGATATTGACAGTGATGTTGCCACCATTGCGCTCAGCCCATCCATTCTGCCACAAATAACCAGCCACTTCGGCTATCTGGTCAATCTCCTTCTTCAGGAGAGGGCGTCCGTCTAAAATACTTTTCATGATTCTTATGATTAATGTATAACTCTATTTTCTATCTATATTCCGGAAGTCGCTCGGCTTGAGTCCCGTCTTCAGCTTGAACTTGGAAGAGAAGTAGTCGGGCGAATCAAAATTGAGCATATAGGCTATCTCCTTGACGAAGAGGTCGGTGGTGGAGAGCAGCTCCTTGGCTCGCTGCAGCTTGAGGTCCTGCTGGTAGAGCGCGGGCGAGATGCCGGTATACTCCTTGAAGAGCTTGCGGAAGCTGGAGTAGCTCACGCCCAGCTGTTCGGCAATCTGCTGCACGGTGAGGTCGCTCTCTACCTCCTTGCGCATGATGAAACGTGCGCGGTTGATCATATCGACATGCTCACTGTTCTTGCTCAGCAGGATATTGCGCTCGAGCGAATACATCAAACCTATAAGGTGGTTGACTATACCAGCCAGCAACTGCTGCGAATAGGCTGCCTCCTGGACGGCGGCATGGTAAGCCTCGTCGTAGAGACGGGTGATGGTATCGGAGAAACCTACATGGTAGATGGGGTGTTGGGGAGTAAGGAAGCCGGCACGGACGCGGTCGTCGACATTGCGGCCGCTGAAACCAATCCAATAACAGTTCCATCCCTGTGGACCAGGATGGTAGGTGTGCCACTCATGGGGGAAGAGCAGGAAGAGGTCGCCCTCGCGCAGACGGGTCGGTCGCTGGTTGGTAGTCTCAAAGACTCCCTCGCCGCGGGTAACATAGAGCAATTGATACTCATGAAGTTCACGACCCTTGTTGACATCAAAATAATAGCCGTCAGCATGGCCGCTGGTGGGATACTCTTCACCATTGCTTATCTCTTCATAACCCACCGTACTGATGGTGAGTCCCCAGAGCTGGTCGCGCTCGTTGGTTACCAAATACTTGCTTTTCTGCATGATGTTGATTAGATTGTATGTACAAAGTTACTTATTTTCCACCAATCGACCTTCGTTTTTTGGCAATATTTTTATTACGGCTGCTGTTTTCATGCTCGGGGAACGCAAAAAGGGAGAGACCGCCATGGCAACATGCCGTCTGGCGGTCTCTCCCTCGATGATGATTGTCGGCAGAAGAGTGGTTTCAGAACTGCTCGAGTATCGCGATGCGCTTGCGGGTATCGGGGTGGGTGCTGAAGAGCGAGTCGAAGAAGCCCATCATGCCGCTCGTGAGAGCCTGGGGATGGATAATGAAGAGCTGGGCTACATCCTGGCGCTGCACACCCTGCAAGCCGGGGGCGCCAGATATCTTGCGCAGTGCCGAAGCCAGTGCGAGCGGATTGCCGCAGAGCTCGGCGCCACCGGCATCGGCCATATACTCGCGCTTGCGGGAGATGGCAAAGCGCGTGATGAGGGTGAAAAAGTAGGCCACGGCACAGCAGACCACGCCCACGAGCATCACAATGATGATGCTCACGCCCGAGCCTTTCTCGTCGCGGCTGCGGCTGTGAGAGCCGTAGAACATGGCGTTGAACATCATGTGCATCACTACGCTCATCACCGTCGAGACGATGCCCACGAAGACGATGCTCGTGATGAGCACACGGGTGTCGCGGTTGCGGATATGGGTGAGCTCATGGCCCAGCACTCCCGCCAGCTCGTCGTCGTTGAGCACGCGCAGCAGTCCGGTGGTGACGGTCACGGTGTAGCTCTTCTTGTCGATGCCCGAGGCAAAGGCGTTGAGTTGAGGGTCGTCGACGATGTTTATCTGGGGCATATCCATGTTGCAGGTCATGCAGAGGTTCTCCACGATATTGTATACCCTCGGGTTCTCCCTCCGCGTGAGCGGGCGGGCTCCCGTAGCGGCACGCACCATCGAGGAGTTGGCGAAGTAGGCGATGAGGAACCACACACCCACGATGCCCACCACCCAGGGAGCGATGGCCACGAAGGAGCAGTTGACGGCGTCGTAGTCTACCTCGGCAGCCACATTGCCATAGGCGTCAGCGGGTGGCGCGCCCATCGACTGGATGATGGCGAGGAACACCCACACCGTGGCAAGGATAATCAGCGGGAAAGACAGCAGAAGCAGCACGCTGCGCAGGTTGTTGCGCCGTATCTGCGTCATCATACCAACATACTGCATAGGCTCAGAACTTGATTTCGGGGGCCTTGTCCATAGCCTCACGGTCGGTCTGGGGGATTTCAAACATCACCTCCTTGTGGAAGCCGAACATCTGGGCGATGATGTTGGAAGGGAACACCTGTACGGCATTGTTGAGCTCACGCGTAGCTGAATTGAAGAAGCGGCGGGTGGCAGCCAGCTTGTTCTCGATGTCGGCTATCTCGGTCTGGAGCTGCATGAAGTTCTGGTTGGCCTTGAGATCGGGATAGGCCTCGAGCTGCACCTTCAGTCCGGCGAGCGCACCGGTAAGCTGGTTGTCGGCGGCTATCTTGTCGTTGATATTGGTGGCTCCCATAGCGGCTGAGCGTGCCTCGGTGACGCGCTGCAGCAGCTCTTTCTCATGGGTGGCATATCCCTTGACGGTAGCCACCAGCTGGGGGATGAGGTCATAACGCTGGCGGAGCTGTACATCGATGTTGGCGAAAGCATTTTCACGATTGTTGCGCATGCGCACCAGGTTGTTGTACTGGCCTACGAGCCACAACGCGAGTAGTACGACGACTACCAAAACAATAATCCATGTCATATACTTAATCTTTATAATTATATAGGTCAAAATTACCAAAAAAGCGACAACCGCCCAACTATTCGGGCTTAAAGAATGTAAACAGGTGCAGATTTTCACCGCCGCCACCCTCACCGCCGCCACTCGGGGCAGGGTAGAGGGCAAATTAACTGGAACTTTCCTTTGAATTGTCTTGACTTTGTAGTAACTTTGTCTACTGACAATAATTATACAAGGTATGAAGAAGACACTATTCTCTCTGTTTCTCCTGTTGTCTGTGGCTCCGATGTGGGCACAGACAGACACCCTGGTGGCCAGCGAACTGACCGATACCAAGCCGCACGACGGCAACGAGGTATGGGCGCGCGTGCCCGATGCAGTGCAAATGGCGTGGGGCTCCACCGATGTCCGCTACGCCAAGATGAACGTGCCCCGTGGGCGCATGGCAAAGACCCTGAGGCTCGACGCATGGGCTGGCGAGCGCGTCATGGCTCAGGCTGTGGTATGGACGCGCCACGACATCGTCTCGCCACGCGTAGAGGCTACAGCCCTGACCTGTGGCAGAGAGGTGATAGACGCCAAGGCCGTCAACGCCGGATTTGTGGGATATGTGATGACCGACGAGCTCAACCATAACGGCAAATCCAACTGCGGCCACCGTCCCAACAAGGCCGACTTCGACTCGTCGATGGTCGCCGACATGGTCTATGGTCCCCACATCGACCGTATTTCCCGCTGCACCACCCGCCCGGTTTGGGTCAACGTGCGGGTGCCTGCCCTTACGCGCGCGGGTATATATAAAGGTAAGATTGTCCTCACCGGCGACAAGGGCGAGAAGGCCGAAGTGGCACTCGAAGTCAAGGTGGGCAGCCGCCAACTGCCTGCGCCCAAAGACTGGGCTTTCGACCTCGACCTGTGGCAGAACCCCTATGCCGTGGCGCGTGTCATGAACGTGAAACTGTGGAGCCGCGAGCACTTCGACGCCATGCTCCCCGTGATGAAGATGCTTGCCGACGCCGGACAGAAGTCCATCACTGCCAGCATCATGCACCACCCCTGGAACGGACAGACCGAAGACCCCTTCTGCAGCATGATACAGCGCACGCTGACCGTCGACGGACAGTGGAAATACGACTACACCGTGTTTGACCGCTGGGTAGAGTTCATGACCCGCGAGGTGGGCATCACCGGCACCATCGACTGCTACACCATGATACCCTGGGCGCTGCAGTTCGATTACTACGACCAGGCTTCCAATACGGTGAAGTTTGTCAACGCCCGTCCGCAAGACGCCGCCTACCGCGACTACTGGCTGCCCTTCCTGCGCGACTTCGCCCGGCACCTGCGCCAGCGTGGCTGGTTTGAGCGTGCCGCCATCTCTATGGACGAGCGCCAGCTCGAAGATATGCAGTCGGCTATCGCCGTGATACGCGAAGCCGATGCCGACTTCCACATCACTCTCGCCGGCAACTACCACAAGGAGATAGAGCACGAGCTCGCCGACCTGAGCGTTCCCTACGGTAGCCCGCTCGACCGCAGCATCATCGCCGAGCGCCGCAGCCGCGGTCAGTCTACCACCTGCTATATATGCTGTACCGAGAGCTTCCCCAACACCTTCACCTTCTCCGACCCCGCCGAGGGCGCCTTCATCCCCATCCACGCCATGGTGCAGGGATACGACGGTCTGCTGCGCTGGGCTTACAACAGCTGGACTGCCGACCCCATGCGCGACACCCGCTTCCGCTCCTGGCCCGCCGGCGACACCTATATCGTCTATCCCGGTGGCCGCAGCAGCATGAGGTTCGACCGCCTGGTCGAAGGCATACAGTGCTGTGAGAAGGTGCGTCTGCTCAGAGCAGAACTGCAGGCCAAGGGCAACCGTCGCGCCCTGAAGCGCATCGACGAAGCCCTAAAGGTATTCGGCTGGGGCGGACTTGAACACACCCAGATGCCCACCGGCGAGCGTATAAGCCGCCTGCAGCACGTGCTCAACAGTCTCTAAGGTACCCCGGAGCCTCGGCGAAGACATTGAAATTTAAGCTGTAACAGACAGAAATATCCCGAAAAGTTTGGACGTCACAGATAAATGTCGTAACTTTGCACCCGCTTTTCGGCTTAACCGCTGGCCTATGGACGAGTCATTGAGCTACGTTGAGTTGGAACGACAAACAATTTTTAATTTCAAACAACACAATGGATTTAATTAAAGTTGCTGAAGAAGCATTTGCAACCGGCAAGCAGTTCCCCGCCTTCAAGGCTGGTGACACCATCACTGTCGCTTACAAAATCGTCGAGGGTTCAAAAGAGCGTATCCAGCTCTATCGTGGTGTAGTAATCAAGATTTCAGGCCACGGTGACAAGAAGCGTTTCACCGTTCGCAAGATGTCTGGTACTGTAGGCGTTGAGCGTATCTTCCCCATCGAGTCACCCAACATCGATTCTATCGAGGTGAACAAGGTAGGTAAGGTTCGTCGCGCTAAGCTCTACTATCTGCGCAAGCTCACTGGTAAGGCTGCCCGCATCCGTGAAAAGAGAGTGGTTAACACCAACGCTTAATAACGGCATCACCAAGGGTAAAACCCAAGAAATAAAGAGAGACATTCCTCATGCGGGGAGTGTCTCTCTTTTTTTTGCGCAATTTTGCGCACATGTTTTGAGCCGAATAACATTTATTAACAACGACATCCGGCACCCTACCTATTTATATAACTAACTTTGCATCAAATTCTGAAAGTAACATGACTAATATCACCAAGACCTTATGCCTCGGAGCAGCCATGATGCTCGCTCTGTCTGCCTCTGCGCAAAACGAGAAAGTTAAAGACCTGATTTCTCCACTCTCAGACCACAGCATCCAGCTCCATGGATACTTCGACAATGACATCCACAACAGTGTGGAGCATTGGAACAAGGGCGTCGTACCCTACGACCGCCTCATGGAGTTCTACGATAACAACGTCAACCGACCCAATTTCGCTGTAGGTGAGATGTGGGCCAAGGCTGTTCGCAGTGGAGCCATGCTTTATGCATATAACAAGGACCCCGAACTCAAGAAGATACTGGTCAACACCGTCAACAAGGTGTTCAAGTATGTGCAGAGCAACGGAGCTATAGCCTGCTCGCCCGTAGAAAAGCAGCCCGACGCCAAGGGTGGCGACCTCTGGGAGCGCAAATATATCATGCTCGGACTCTCGCAGTACTATGCACATGTGGAGAAAGACCCACGCGTGCTCAAACTGATGATTGCCGAGGCCAACAGCGTGATAGACCAGATAGGCGACGCTCCTAAGGTAGACATCAATACCCAGGGATGGAGCCGCACTGGCATCGAGAGCTACTCGGTGATGGAGCCCATGATGCGCATCTACAAGCTCACCGGCGACAAGCGCTACCTCGACTTCTGTACCTATCTCATCAAGAAGGGCGGATGCCGTGGCGCCAACATCTTCCAGGAGAGTCTCGACAACGTGCGTCCTCGACTCATGGGCAATGGCTACCCCAAGGCTTATGAGATGCTCTCGGTCTATGAAGGCTTGGTAGAGTACTACCGCTGCACCGGCGAGGAGAAGTGGAAGCAGGCTACGCTCAACCTTTTTGAAAACCTGAAGAAATACGAGATTACCATTATCGGTAACGGTGGTGCCGACTATCCCTACTATCCCAAGTGGAGAGGTGAGGCATGGGACGATACTGCCCTCGAGCAGACCAACCCCAAGATAGAGCGCATGATGGAGACCTGCGCCGGAGTGACCTGGATGAAGCTCTGCAGCCAAATCCTGCGCATCACTGGCGACGCTTCTGCCGTCGACTTCATCGAGAAGTATGTCTACAACGGACTCATCGGTGCCATGAAGCCCGGTGGCAACGGATTCAGCTACGTCAACCTGCTCAACGGTCAGAAGGTGACCGACAGAGGATGGGGTACCACCATCGACGGCATGGCTGTGACCTGCTGCAACCTGAGCGGACCTATGGGATTGGCATATATACCCTATGTAGCCGTGATGCAGAACGACCGCGGACCCGTCGTAAACCTCTACAACGCAGCTACAGCCACAGCCATGACCCTCAAGGGCAACGCCGTGACATTTACCATCGACACCAAGTTCCCACTCGCCAACACTGCGACCATCACCATCGATGAGGCACAGAAGGAGAAGTACGACTTCATGCTCCGCATCCCTGGATGGAGCACCAACACCATCGTCAAGGTCAACGGCAAAGCCATCGACAACGTGGTGGCTGGCAAGTATCTCACCTTGACACGCAAGTGGAAGAAGGGCGACAAGATAGAGTTGACCTTTGATATGCGATGCCGCCTCATCGACGCGCCCCACGGCAGCAACCCCGACGCATGGAACTACCAGGCTGTCATCTACGGCCCCATGGTGCTGGCGCGCGACGAAAATATTGACGCTGATTACAACAAACCTGTACAGGTAGTGGCAGATGCCAACGGCGAGGTGAAGATCACCCCCGTGAAGCCCACCCGCGAAGGCACCCGCATGGAGTTCCTCGTGCCCACCACCGACGGCAACATCCATATGGTTGATTACTCATCGGTAGATGGCTGGAAGGACAAGAAAATCTGTACATGGTTGCCCAAGAAACAATAATCTACTAATATCAGGAATCTCACAATTGAACATGATTTAAAAGGGGGGAAGCTCGCAACGAGCCTTCCCCCTTTTTTTTAATGCATGCCGATTGCGTGTTTTGATGTCCCTTGTGGAAAGTTATGTGAGGCATCCCTCATACGGCAGTAACGCCGAACCGAAGGTTAGTGCCGCGGCGCAATGCGCAACGAAAGGTAATGGAGTTGCGCTTTCCCAGCCCAGGGTTGCGTTTGGCTGTAGGCGCGACACCTGCAGCGATGCCAAAGAGAGCCCATTCCCAACCTTCTTCAAGGGGACAGTGCGCACCACAATCTCCTTAAACACAACGAGAATGAACTCCTGCCCATTAGGGGGTGAGAGAGGGCTTGCAATCAACTGTTTTTTTACCGCCAAAGGCGGACTTTTTTACGGCCAAAGGCCGCTTTTTGAACCGTGGCGGCTGTTGTCGTCATGCAAAGCATGGCGTTGGGGATGGCGGGGACAACAAGAAGGAAAACTTGTTTTCCGACTGGCGTCACCGATAACCACAAAAAGGCGAAGCCGACAACAGTCGCCATGGCTTTTTGTATTTACATCACTCACTAATAGAAGCAGCTGATAATGGATTGGTCCAACGATAAAGCCTTTGTTTCCTGCTGCGGGTAACGCCTTCGGCAAAGCCCAACACCCACTGCGATGCCCCACCTTATTATATATACTATTGTAGGCCTGTTGGTTGGAACTCCTTCCCCCTGGGTCTATTTACAAGTTACAGAGCTTCCAGCACGCGCTTGAGCACCACCTCGGCGCTTATCTCGCGGTTGGCGGCTTCGGGGATGACGAGCGAGTGGTCGCTCTCTATCACATCGTCGGTGACGATGAGACCGCGTCTTACGGGCAGACAGTGCATGAAGTATCCGTCATGAGTCCAGCTCATGTGCTCCGAGTCGATGGTCCACGACATATCCTTGCAGAGTATCTTGCCATAGTCCTCTTTGCAGCTTACGCCGGGGCAACTCCAGTTCTTGGCATACACGAAGTCGGCACCTTCGAGCGCGCGGCGCTGGTCATACTCCACATGGGCGTTGCCCACAAACTTCTCGTCCAGTTCGTAGCCCTCGGGATGGGTCACCACCAGGTCTACATCGGCAGCGTTCATCCATTGGGCAAAGCTGTTGGGCACAGCCTGTGGCAGCGCACGGCAGTGGGGAGCCCAGGTGAGCACCACCTTGGGACGCTTCGTCTTGCGGTGCTCGTCGATGGTGATGAGGTCGGCAAAGGCCTGGAGTGGATGCACCGTGGCAGTCTCCATAGCCACAACGGGGCGGCCGCTGTAGCGCACAAACTGGTTGACGATGGTCTCGGCATAGTCGAAGTCACGGTCTTTGAGCCCGGCAAACGAGCGCACGGCGATGATGTCACAGTAGCTTGCCATCACGGGGATGGCTTCGAGCAGATGCTCGCTCTTGTCGCCGTCCATGATTACGCCACGCTCGGTCTCCAGCTTCCATGCGCCGGCATTGACGTCGAGTACTATAACGTTCATTCCCAGGTTCATAGCTGCCTTCTGGGTAGAGAGGCGTGTGCGCAGACTATTGTTGAAGAATATCATCAGCAGAGTCTTGTTCTTGCCCAATTCCTGAAAGGCAAAGCGGTCGCGCTTTACCTCCTGTGCCTCGGCGAGCGCCTGACGGAGGTCGCCCAGGTCTTCTACATTGAAAAATGTCTTCATCTCTTTCTTCCTTTATTTGATTTGTCAGCGCCGGACAAATAGCCGATGCCGGCATCGATTGTGTGCGGGATACTGTTGATGTCACAAAAATACGCAAAAAACCTGACATGCACCGCTATTTTCCCCATTTTTTTGCCTGCCGTTTTTTTTAGACGCACCCCATCCAACGCCAACGGCGGAGCCAGACATCCGGTGATGTCCTGCTCCGCCGTGGAAATTGTTTCTGGGTCGTCTGTGCGGTTAGCGTGCCATAACCTTGTAGGCGCGGCCACCGGCCTTGACGATGTATACCTGTCCGGCAGCGAGGGTCAGCGTGTTGGCGCCAGCCTTGCCGCTCAGAGTCTGCTTGTTGCATCCCTCGAGGGTGAAGACATAGATGGGGGCAGCCTGCGCCAGCGTCACGGTCACGGTGTTGCCGCTTACGCTTACCTTGGGGTCGCCGTTGGCTACCACGTTGTCATCGATGCCTGCAGCGATGCTCAGGTCGGCATAGACAATGGGTGATGTGCCTGAGATTACCTCGCCACCCACGTCGTTGTGACGCCATCCTGTCACCTGGTAACCATACTTCTTGTTCTCCTCGAGACCAGAGAAGTTGTAAGAGGTGGTCTTGCCGTCGGTGAGTTTCACCAGGTCATACTTCACGGTGATGATGTCGCCCTTGTAGAGACCCTGGCTTACAGTAACCTCATCGATGAAGAACTTCTTGAGTCTTTTATCCTCAAATGAGAGCATGGTCTCAGAGTCGCCGTCGTTCATCTCCCACTCTTCATCGATATTGCCATTTTTGTCGAAGGTTGCCGTGTGCATGTTCAGTTTGCCGTCTACCATATATCCCACGTGGTATACATTGAGGGCGTCGCCGGCAGTACCATGGGCCTTGAGGTGTATCTTGTACTTGCCGCCGTTGGCCGACAGGTTCATGATGGGCGAGTGCAGATAAGACATGTTCATGGGGAAGCGGCCTGCATCGGCACCTATCATGCCTTTGGCCATCAGCACATTGCGTCCGCTCCAACCTGTGCAGTCTGTATACTTGTCCAGGTCTTCCGAGTTGATGCTGATGGGAAGCATCGTGGTGCCCTCGGTAGCCTTGGAGAACTGGTCGTCAAGGCGCTTGTCTATCTTGGTGTCCTCGACCACGTCGAAGCGGTAGGGCTGCACATAGTAGCCCAGCGCCTTGGGCAGATACTCCCAGTTGGCGGTGTACGAGGTACTCTTGATGTTGCTGGCGGGCAGGGGGTTGACACTCAGGAAGCCATCGACATACATGATGGCCGACATGTCAGAAACCTCGCTGCCATTCTTTGCCTTTACATAGTAGTAATAGACCTTCTCGGCATCCAGGTCGGTGGGAACAATCCATGTACCCTCAACCTCCTTGTCGCGCATCACGTATACGGGGGCCTTGTATTCATACTGTATAGAGTTGATGGCGATGTCGCCCACGTTGTGGCTGTCGTCCTTGACAATCTCAAAGACCACCTTGCCGATGTTGGAGCGGATTCCGCTGAAAGCATCCTCCAGGTCGAAATCTTCTTTGAGGTAGAAATAGTAAGCCTCTACCTGACCCGAACTGATCATGTCGCCGGCCTTGTCGTAGAGGGTCACCTTGAAACGGCTCGAATTTTCCTTGGTGATGCCCTGCGCATTGATGAGGTTGGCTTTGACGATACATCTGGAGAGGTTGCCGCCCACCATGAGGGAAGTAGACACCTTGTCGTCGTTGGCGTCCAGCACGATGTGGTCGCGGTCGTTGTAGTAGACCACGTCGGTGGTGCCGTTCTTGGAGATGTCAACGCTGAAACCAACAGGAATATTGGGGTTGGCTGTGTTGATTTTGCCGCCACTGTGGTTCACGTTGGCAAAGGTCTCGTCGAATTTCATCATGTTGTCGCCCAGAGTGTAGAGGCTGAACAGGTAGGAGTCGGCGCCGGCGTCTTCCCACGTAGCTTTGAACTGGGTGCCCAGATAGTTGTCGGGGAAACCGATGGTGGGTGGGTTTACGGCAGCATACGCCGATGCCACTGTTGTTGCGAACAGTGATAGGATGAAGTAGATTTTCTTCATTTTGTAGGTTTATTTTTATAGCTCCCGTATGAATAAAACTGCGCCCCGAGCCGGGAGAAATAACCACAGGGCGAAGCCGAATCTCTCTTTCCGAGTGCAAAATTATAAAAAATGATGAAATCCGACACAAAAACTATGTTTTTTGTACTTTTCGTAGCGAAAAATGGCAAAATGATAATCCTGTCCACCCACCCCGCCATGTCTTCTGAGGCCCCTCCCCAGCCCTCCCAAGGGGCGAGAGTTCCTTCCTGCTGTGTTTGAGGCGGTTTGATGACGTTTTTTCCCCTTGGGAAAGGTTGGGATGGGGCCTGTAGTGGTTTGGATGGGCCTTTGGTGGAACTCCTTCCCCTTGGGGAAGGTTGGGATGGGGCTTCCCCTGGCAACTCTGTAGGAGTTGCGTTTAGCCGAAGGCGTTATACTCAATCTGATGATACCGTCCTATAATGTTCCGCACATTGTCCTGGTGCGGGTAACGCCTGCGGCTAAACGCAACACTTACAGCGTTGCTATAATGGTCGTACTTGCACCCAGGGTAGCGGTCTTCGCCCGCAACCCTGGGCTGGGGAATCGCAACACTTACAGCGTTGCTGTTGCTTGTGTAAGCCCCTCCCCGAACCCTCCCCAAGGGGCGGGAGTCCCACATCAAGCCCCATTCCAACCCTCCTAAAGCCCCTTCAAGGGGATGGAGCTACAACGGAAGCCCCATCCCAGCCTTCTCCAAGTGGAAGGAACACCAACTGCTGGCCTATCCCAGCCTTCTTCAAGGGGATGGAGCTACAACGGAAGCCCCGTCCCAGCCTTCCCCAAGTGGAAGGAACACCAACTGCTGGCCTATCCCAGCCTTCTTCAAGGTGAAGGAGTTCCAACAGAAGCCCCTCCCGACCTTTCACAAGGGGAAGGAGCGCCATCCAAGTGCCTTAAACACTGTGAGATGGGACTCCCGCCCCTTGGGGAGGGTTGGGGAGGGGCTTCAGTTGAGGGTGATTCCGGGGCTATTGCCCCTGGCTATGTTTCTGGAAGTCTACTTGCCCATGACAAACTCGAGGGTGCCACCTGCCATGATGTCGGCGTAGGTGATGTAGTTCTTCTTATACTTCTTGCCGTTGAGCTTGACCGCCTTGATGTAGCAGTCGTCGGCGCCGCGGCGGTTGGTCTTCACGGTGAAGGTCTTGCCGTTGGCGAGGGTGATGTCTGCGCGGCGCAGCTGGGGCGAGCCGAAGCTGTATACGCCAGATGCAGGGTCTACGGGGTAGAAGCCCATGCTCGACCAGATGTACCATGACGACATCTGTCCGCAGTCCTCGTTGCCCGAGTAGCCGTCGATGCGGTTGAAGTACTGCTCGGTCATCACCTTGTTGGTGTAGTACTGCGCCTTGCGGTCTGCGCCGACCCAGTTGTAAAGGTATGCGCAGTGGTGGCTGGGCTCGTTGCCGTGGGCGTACTGTCCTATAAATCCGCTGGCATTGCCGCCGCCATCGAGGTCCACTCGGGTGGTGTCGGCGAAGAGGTGGTCGAGCTCCTTCTCAAACTTCTTGTTGCCACCCATGAGGCTGATCATGTCGGGCACATCGTGGGGCACGAAGAAGTTGTACTGCCAGGCGTTGCCTTCGGCATAGGGGTGCATGCCCTTGGGTCGGTAGGTGTATGGATTGAATGGCTCCATCCACTTGCCGTTCTCGTCTTTGGCGCGGAAGAAACCAGTCTTCTCGTCGTAGAGGTTGCGGTAGAGGTGGGCACGGCGGTTGAAGTATTCGTAGTCGTCCATCTTGCCCAGGTGCTTGGCGAGTCGCGCCACGCAGGCATCGTCGAAGGCGTTCTCGAGCGTGATGGAGACTGACTCTATCTGTCGTGTCTCGGGCAGATAGCCATACTGCTCGAGCAACTTCCATGGCGACTGGCGGTGCTCGCGCATCGAGGTGCCGCGCACAGCCTCGTAGACGCGCTCGGCGTCGACTCCGGGCAGGCCCTTGAGGGCTGCGTCGACCATGACGGGTATGGCGTGGTTGCCTATCATGCAGTAGTTTTCAGATCCCCACAGCTGCCAGATGGGCAGATAGCCATAGACGTCGTACTGGCGCAGCATGCTCTTGACCATATCGCCCACTCGCTCGGGCTTGAGCAGTGCATAAAGCGGGTTGCAGGCACGGAAAGTGTCCCAGAGGGAGAAGGTACTGTAGTGGGTCTCGCCCTCGGGCAGACGGGCGTCGGTGAAGTCGGAGCGGGTGTAGGCGCCGTTGACATCGGAGACGGTGTTGGGCTGGATATAGGCGTGGTAGAGGCCGGTGTAGAAGATGGCCTTCTGGTCGTCGGTGCCGTCGATGCGTATGTTGGCGAGCTCCTTCTCCCAGGCTGCCACTGCCTGCTGCTGGACAGCCTCGAAACTCCATCCGGGGTTCTCGGCCTCCATGTTTTCGCGGGCATTGTCTACGCTCACGGGCGAGAGTGCCACCTTGACGATGAGGGGCTCGCTCGACGCGCCGAAGTCGAGGAAGCAGCGGGTGTCGCGGCCGTTGGCCACATCGCCGTCTACATAGACCTCCTTACCCTGGCGGAATGTCTTTGCCACTACGGGGCGTGAGAACTGGGCGTAGAAGTATACCTTGCGCGCCTTCTGCCATCCGCTGAGCATGCGGTAGCCCACCAGCGTGGTGGCGTTGACGAGGCGCAGCTGCGAATTGAAGATGATGGTCTTGCGGTCGCCGCCACGGTTCTGCCCGGCGTGACTCATGTCGAACGCCAGCGTCTGGGGCTTGCCTGCGGGATAGGTGATGCGGGTCATGCCCGTGCGGGTGGTGGCGGTGAGCTCGGTGTTGATGCCAGAACCGTCGAAGCGAACCGCATAATATCCCACGGTGGCCTTCTCGTTGTCGTGGCTGAAGGTGGCGGGGTAGAGGTCTTCGCCCTGCAGACGGGTGATGGGCTCTACCGATGGCTGCATCATCACATCGAGCAGGTCTACACAGCCGGTGCCGCTCAGATGGGTGTGGGCGAAGCCGTAGATGGTGTTCAGGCTGTAGTCGTAGCCCGACGCGCCGTCGCCATTGGGGCATACAAACTCTTCGGGGCTCAGCTGGACCATGCCAAAGGGAGTGGTGGCGCCGGGGAAGTTGCCGCCCTTGAGGCTGTGGGCATCTACCTGGCCGGTGCCGATAAACGGGTTGACATAACGCGTCACGCCCTCGTCGGTCTGTGCCCATGAGGGCATGGCGGCCATGAGTGCCAACGCTAACATGCAGTGCTTGATGATTTTCATAATGGTAACTGTCTATATATATAATATGGTGCAAATATAAAAAAAAGTAAGGACAACGGCGAAGCCGGTGGCTGAAAAACTGCGGACGCGGACAAATATTGCAGCCAACAGCCTAAAAACCACAGCCCCGCCCTCGGCACTCGGCACGCCGAAGGGCGTGGGCGCAGGGCTGTGGCGCGGGCGGCGTGACGGCTGCTGCGGGGTAGCAACCGTGGCTGACGACGAAGCAAGGACAGACGGGGCGAGGGGCAAGGGACGGCCGGTGGCGCAGGGCTGCCGCCCAAACGGTGTGGGGCAAAGTCTGATGACCGTGGGGGATAAAAAAAACACGTTTGCAGATGGCTCGTGGCATCTGCAAACGTGATGATAATCGTATCTGTGGCGGGCTCGGGTACGCCCGAGCGAGCTTCGGCGAGGCTCAAGATGGTGGTGAACGGTCGGGGCGCGGTCTATCCCCGGATGACGCGGCGATAGACATCGAGCACCTGGGCTCCCACGTTGTTGCCCTCAAACCGGGCTACATATTCCATGCTGCGGGCTATGCGCTCGTCGCGCCCGGGAGCTCCCACGAGCACCTGGCTGATGGCATGGGCCATGGCTCGGTCGTCGTCGGGGTCTACGTAGAGGCAGTCGGGTCCTCCCGCCTCTTCCAGACAACTGCCCGTGCAGCCCACTACAGGCAGCCCGCTCTGGATGGCTTCGATGATGGGCACGCCGAAACCCTCGTAGCGCGAGGGGTAGACACACGCCTCTGCCATCTGGTAGAGCGAGGGCAGGTCGGCATTGGGCACACCGCTGAGCCAGCGCACCCGGTCGCCCAGTCCGTGGGCGGCGATGTAGTCCTTGACCTCCTGCGCATAGTCGGTCTGCCGGCCCACGATGACCAGCGCCACATCGTCTATGTGCTGCAGCGCCTTCACCGCCAGCAGTATGTTCTTGCGTCGCTCCACGGTGCCCACGTTGATGATGTAACGGCTGGGCAGCACGTAGCGGGCGTGCACATCCTGGAGCTTGGCATCGCTCTCGCGCAACTTGAAGTGGGTGCTGCAGCTCTGGTAGATAACCTCGATGCGGTCGGGGTCTACGTGTCCGTAGTGCATGATGTCGCGCTTGGTGCACTCGCTGATGGCTATGATGCGGTCTGCCTGGGCTATGGTGCGGTGGAATTTCCATGTGTATATCTTCACATCGGCCCGGTTGTAGTACTCGGGATGTCGCATGAAGATGAGGTCGTGGATGGTGACCACCGTGCGGATGCCGCTGCGGTGGATGCCCAGCGGCAGCTCGCCCGAGAGTCCGTGGTAGAGGTCTACGGCGTCGCGGCGCAGGTCGCCCACGATGCCCCACGAGCGCCAGAGCCACTTGGGAATGTGGCCGCGGGGGTAGACAAAGTCCATATTGGCGGTGGTGCGTACCTGGGTGCGCAGGTCGTCGCGTCCGGCGTCGGGTGCGTAGAGCAGCAGACGGGTGTCGGCATCGATGATGCCCGCGAGATCGTTGGCCAGATTGCGTCCGTAGCTGCCCAGCCCCGTGCCGTTGCGCACGATGCGTTTGGCGTCAAGTCCTATTTTCATGTTGTCGGTGTTAAAGCAGTGGGGGCAACTCGTAGAGGTGTATGCCGTTGCTGCCCTTGATGAGGATATAATGGTCGCGTATGTCGTTGTCGGCGAGGGCTTGCTTGACCTCATCCACATCGGCAAACTTGCGATACGCGGTGTCGGTATGGGCAAACTCTTCGCCCACGAGCCATACATCCTTGAGTCCGAGAGAGGCTATGTGGTCTGCTATGCGCTGGTGCTCCTCGTGTGAGGCGGCTCCCAGTTCGCGCATGTCGCCGAGGATGGCCATCTTGTGGTCTACCTGCATGAAGGCGAAATTGTCTACCGCCGCCTTCATGCTGGTGGGGTTGGCGTTGTAGGCATCCACGATGAGCGAGTTGCGCTGGGTCACGGTGAGCTGGGAGCGGTTGTTGCTCGGGATGTAGTGCTCGAGAGCATGGCATATCTGCTCGGGGCTCACGCCGAAGCGGAGTCCGATGGTGATGGCTGCCAGCATGTTGGTGATATTGTATGTGCCTATGAGGTGGGTCTGCACGCGGTAGGTGGCGCCGTGGGTCCACTCGAAGCAGAGGAACGGGGCGCTGCTAACCACCCTTCCCATCACGTCGGCAGGGCTTGCGGCGTCGGCAGAGTAGGTCATGGTGTCGTCGAGATGGCGCTCGGCGGCCATGGCGGTGAGGTAGGGGTTGGCGGCGTCGATGAAGGTCTGGCAGTGGTGGGCGGCGAGGTAGTCGTAGAGTTCGCCCTTGGTGGCCATCACGCCCTCGAACGAGCCGAAGCCCTGCAGGTGGGCTCGCCCCACGTTGGTAATCATGCCGCAGGTGGGCTCGACATACTCGACCAGCGCGCGGATGTCGCCGGGATGGGATGCGCCCATCTCCACTACGGCTATCTCGTGGGTGTCGTTGAGTCGCAGCAGCGTCTTGGGCACTCCCACATCGTTGTTGAAGTTGCCCTCGGTGTGCATCACGCAGTAGCGCTCGGCGAGCACAGCCGATACGAGCTCCTTGGTAGTGGTCTTGCCGTTGGTGCCCGTTATGCCTATCACGGGGATGTCGAACTGGCGGCGGTGCTCGCGTGCCAGCTCCTTGAAGGTGGTCAGACAGTCGTCGACCAGGATGTGTCGGCCGTCGTCCTTATAGTATTCCTTGTTGTCTATCACCACATAGGCACAGCCCTTGTCGAGAGCGGCGTCGGCGAAAAGGTTGCCGTCGAACGAGGCGCCCTTGAGCGCGATGAAGATGCTTCCCTCCGGACAGTTGCGGCTGTCGGTGGTTACGGTGGGGTGTTGTTGGTACAATTGGTATAATTGTCTGCTATCCATAGCTTATGTCATTTACATCGCAAAAGTACAAAAAATATTTTACCTTGAACCACAACGGACCGAAAAATGTGCGCACGGTGCAGACGATAGCCTCTATTGGCGTGGAGATGATGCCCGCCGGCACGGATGTGGGCTATGGATGGGTATATATAAATAAGGTGGGGCAGGGGTGCTGGTGTTGCGTTTAAGCCGAAGGCGTTATATCAATTGGTTGCGAAAATGGACGGCTATACTTGCTGCTAGTAACGCCTACGGCTAACGTAACACAATATTTGAATCATAAAAAATGGTTGACAGCTCGTCATCAACAATCTTCACCCAATTAATTTGAGTCGTCTTTTGTACTTGCTGTTTTGGTTGTTTGGACCATTTTACATACCTATGAACGAAACATTGTGTGTAATAATAAATATTCTTAGATGTTTCATAATAGTAATGTATTAAAACGGCATGAATGAAACAGCAGGTAATCATTAAAAAATGACCACCTGCTGAATTAATTCTCCATCTACTTACTGCATATTCTGAACCGCAGTAGTCATTTTTGATGTTATTTTCATATATCTTGCCCACTGAGATGCAGACATTTCACCCTGAGCACCAGATATCCTGTTACTGTATTCCTGAACTTTTTCCATGAGAGAAGGGTATTCTGCCATTGCGCTTGCATCACCTTTAGCAGCCTTCTTCATAAATGAAATGTATTTGGTTACGAATGAATCATAAGAATCAAGAAGTGCATCCCAGTCCTCAGAACCAGACTCAGAAGATAAGTTTGAGCCATGATAGTCGTCATCATCTGAAATGGATGATTCGATGCCTTCAGATGTTTCTCCATCAGAACCTTCGTTTTCTTCATATGCTGTAGTTATTCTGAAACATACAGCATCTTTCGCTTCACTATTAACAGTAAAGCGTATAGTTCCTTTCTCACCAGGTTTTAGTTTACATAAAGCAACGGCTTCTTCACTGTCGTAAGATTCAGATATTCCACTACCATTCGCAGAAACTTTGTCTACTATATTCCCGTCTGCATCAAGGAATTCAATACCAAATCCCACTTGTACATTTGCAGATGCATCAGATGTACTGAAAGGCAATAGTTCTCGACCGTTCAATTCAAATGGAAGTTCTTGATCTGTACGTTCCAATTCAACAGTAACAATCCCATTAGCCCAAGCTCCTGTTGTTTTATATTCTTTGTCGACAACAGTGAAACAACCTTCCATATCACCAGATACAGTTGTTTCTATAGGTTTTACAATAATTTGTTCAGAATCATTAGACCCTTTCTTGCCGCCACATGAGGCGACACAGATTGCTAATACAGCAAAAACAACTAATTTCATTACTTTCATAATTTTCAACGTTTATAATCTACTAACTTTCTTTATTTATCAGAAATAACAGCAATAATAAAACATACAATACAGAAGATTATCATAATCAAAAAAGTCCTTACTATAGGATTGCATTTCAGATAACCAATTATACCTTTCGTTTTTTGAAGTTCTTCATCATACATTGAAAAGTATGGTCCAAAATCTTTGTCTTTTGAGAAACTTATTTTTGCTTTATTAATACAGTTTGTGTAGAGAAGCCAATAAGCATAGCTTAAATCTTCTTCTCCTGGCATATTTTGTCCATTTCGAGGACCTGTCGATTTTGCTCTAGCTTGAAGCATCGTTAAAAACTCCAATAAGTCTGCTCGAGTATTGGGTACTGGAAATGTAGAAATTATATCCATTTTGTGTTTAAATGTATTATCCATTTCAAGTCCTCTTATAGCTAATCCTGCAACTGAACGATTGTCAGAGCGCTCTTCTTGGCGCCTGTTAAATTCATCCAATTTTTCTTGTAGTCTTTCTACAGAGTTATTCGCGGCAACGTTGGAGAAAGTATATCCACATTCAGGACACACTGCCGAACCTCCTATTATTTGGGCTCCACAACTTGGACATTTAACAACATTACCTAATTTTTGATTAGTAAGATTATGAGGAGGAGCTGGCCTTAGCCAATCTTCTTGCCTCTTCATTTTTGCTAATCTTCCATCTAAGACTATATCTAACTCGTCAGGATCAACTCCTTCTGCTTGGCCTCGTTTGTGTAATACTATTCTTTCTTTTTCTGTTAATGCGCCATCAGCAAGAGCTGCATCAATAATTTCTTCTAATTCTTTTGAAAACATAATTTTAAGTACTTTTAAAGTTTTGTTATTCCTTGTATCTTATAGTAAATTGCAAGATATATGAGTAATAAGATACCATTACTAATAATATAAAATGGCATCTTTACGCCAAATATAGCAAAGCAGAAATGGCTAATTAAGAATATGACAAAAAACAAAGAAGACAAAATACGTATATTTGTTCCCTGTCTTGTCGATTCATACTGCAACCCCATTATTGGTATCAGTGTTGTTACAAAACAAACACCGCTACCGACTCCACATATAGTATCGTTCTCGTTGCCTTCTGCAATATTAAAGGCGAGATAACCAAACAGGCATGCAAGTACGATGCTAATAGATGAAAGAAAAATATTTATTTTCATACCCTCAATAGTTTGACGGAATCGGAGGTGGCGTTAATGCAACCAATTTCAAGATTGAAGGCACCTTTTCAATAGGTTGCCAACCAAGCATGCCTGGCATCCATGCAAGGGAATCTTTTGTTATTTTCTTTTGGAAAATTAATTGAGAGAGAGCACAGCTATCTAAAGGACCGACAGGAGTGCTATTGATTACAACATAAAATATTTGCTGGAGGGGCTGCGAAATATTCTTACTAGAGCCTGGTACATGCATTGTCTGCATGTACTGGTTCATAGCCTGTGCCATCTGATTTGCAATAGCTATGCTCACCCCAAACTCTACGAGTCGGTCAATTGAGAAGAAATTGTTATTGTCCATTTTTTCAAATAATTATATATTCCTCTAACCTTGAGTCATGAGATAGATAAGCCAACCTGCTTGCAATATTGCTAACCATCCAAACCACCTTGTATATGTTCCTTTCTTACGAAGATAAGGAACGCTAAAAGTAATTATGGCAAACACAATTTCTGTAACAGCTCCTACCACATAACTGTGGTGGAAAAACGCTAACACATCAACACCAATGGATATTACCAACCAAATAAGTGTAACAATGAAACGAATAAACCAGTTTTCTTTTTTTTCTTCACTCATAATATTGTATTTTAATGTTAGAATCTTATTTTATGGCATTGGTGGAGGTGTTGCGCCTGGAATAGGAGGCGCAAATAGACTTGCCAACTCTGGTACTGTATTAGCGGCAGCCCAAGATGACATGCCTTGCTTCCACACTAATGATTGCGCTGTGAGTTGACCAATTTGGCACATCTGCTGTAACTGCTGCATGTTGAACGGACCAGCCTGTTGACCATTAACAGCAACATAGAATGAAGTACTTGGCATAGGTGGTGGAGTATTCATTCCATTTTGAACCTGTTGCCCCATTTGATTCATCATTCCAGCCATTTGGCCACCCATGGCTCCGCCCATCATCATTCCTGTCATCATTCCGGCAGGATTCATACCTGCTCCACCGCCAATATTTCCCATCTGCCCCATACTCTCTGCAGCAGTATGCAGCACACTTGTCTGTTGGTCGAGAGAATGTGCACCCATGAAATTTGACTCTGTCTGAAGTTTTTGAGCCCTTTGAGCCTCTTCTCGTTGTATACGCATTGTTTCAGCTAAATTCTCAGCATTCATTGCCTGCATATCCTGCATGTTTTTGATGTTTACATCAGTTTGAGCCAGCAACGTCTTAGCAGTAAGACCTCCGGTGAGCCCTTTGACTTCTTGATAAGCATCAGAATCCTTGTCTATTTCAACTCCACTGATATCAATATGCTTCATTTTTACACCAAATTCATCAAGCCGATCTTTCAATTTGGATTCAACCAGTTCGCTAATATCATCGATTTTTCGTTCCATCTGAACAACAGGCATTCCCAAATCGGAAGGAACATTTGAAACAATACCCTTTATTTTACGGCTAATAGTATCTTTGATCTGCCTTTTAAATGCTTCCAGATCAAAATCAACAAGTCGATTTAATTTGATAAAGTTCTTATAATCTTCGAGAGCGAAGGTTAAAGCTCCTCGGACAGCGACAGGAACAGGATAGTCAGGTAAGCGAGGATCCACAACATCAAAATACGGTATAGTAAATTTGATTTGATTATTACTCTGGAGGTTAATAAAATATACTTCCGCTTGAAATGGTGATTCGCCGCCAAAAGCCAAACCAACGATGCTAGAAAGAATAGGAAAATTAGCTGTCTTTATAGTATCATCATAAGGACCAACAATAAAGTCTTGCAATAATCCATTTTGTTGCTTATAAACAAATACAGCAACTTCTCCGTCTTTTACACGGAGACTACTTCCGTAACGTATTGAATTCTCACGACTTGTAGCATTGGCATCTTGTCCAAGAGGACGCCATTTCCAAACCAAGTATTCTGCTTCATCGCAACGAATGACATTCATCAACCCGCCGCCTTTTCCTTTTGAAGTGCTTAAACCAAATAAACCCATATTCAATTAGTTGCCTGTAGACACCCCATAAGGCTGTTAATATTAAATTTAGGTTAACTACAAAACAAAAAGCGCAGGCATCCATCTCTACCGTCCGTGTTTGAGGTCCTCGGAGACCCTTGGTGATGAACGAGTAGAGTGTCTGCCTACGCCAGAATATACACGTACCTCCGGAAAAGTGTGCATGAGGATATTGGATATCCTCGCTACACACTCCGGGATACAATTATAGCATACCCGTAACAGCCACTTCCGACATTGTCCTTGATCACCAATTGAAATTTCCGAGGTTTCAAACGACCAATTGACAAGCATCAATGACGCTTTAGTTTATGTAGTGTCTAACCCATATTTCCGACCTCTGTCAGACGCCTTATCACCTTTCGGTTTGTTGCTTTTCTTCTCCGTAAACGCATAAGAGAATATCCAGCACTAGTCTAAGATGGACTGCACAGCGTGGGTTTTGACGATCCAAAAATAGTATAAAATAATGTATTCTCCAAATAAATCTCTAAAAAATACTATATTTATGGCTATTTCCTATAAAAAAAGGTAAAAAAACGACTAATCAACTGTGGTTTGTTTGCAAAAACATGTGCCCAAGTTGTCGAAACGAGCAACGCCGAAAGCCCTACGCCTGTGTACGTATATAGAAAGCACTCTTGACAACGAACGACAAAATCGCTCG
>OHUE01000131.1_pt1 | contig 46382 bp, 29 predicted proteins | sample 1579111 | NCBI WGS metagenome assembly OHUE01 (sample SAMEA3879524, study PRJEB24766) | human gut metagenome | biome: human-associated habitat; feature: feces | place: USA | collected 1985/1987 | reverse complement strand
GTAACCCGTTGTGCGCCAACGGTTGGCCCGAAGGACGGCAGTTTCACCCTGCAATTCAAATCAGCCATCGCATTCGGCAAGGCAGAAATCGTGACCGAGGAGGCGGAGAAAATTCATGGTCTCCGACTAATCTGTGAACGTTTCCTTCCTCAACACATGGATGCTTTCGAGCCGAGCGTAGCCCGCTCCTTGGGGCGCACGGCCGTGGTGCGCATCACGCTTACTGAGCCGCCTACCGGCAAACGCAAGCAGTATGACAAGGAGGGCGTGGAGATGAAATATGGCAGAATGGAATAAATCTCCTATAATGGTAATATCTTCCGAAAACCGGGTATAAGCTCTTTGGAAGAATGTGCGTATCTTTACACCCAGGATATTTAGAAATTTAAAAGGCTTAGGATTATGAAGGAATTATTCTTTAATACCATACAGGAGTTTAACGACTACATAGGTGTGGAAACGCTTCATCCCTTAGTAAGTGTTGTGCGTGTAGAGAACGCCTCTCCTATTCAGGAGGCTGTGCATCACTACGGACTTTATACCCTCTTCCTGAAGGAAAACAAGGGATGTAAATTGTCATACGGCAGAACAGAATATGATTTTGACGAGATGACCGTAACATCGTTTGCTCCAGGACAGTCGATTAAAGTGGAACCAAATTCAGGAGTTCCACTTGCCAAATATACAGTATTGGCATTCCATCCCGAGTTGCTCAACCGCATCCAACTTGGCAAGAACATCTCCCGCTATGAGTTCTTCGACTATACAAGCAACGAAGCCCTACATCTATCCGCTGCCGAGGTAAACATCTTCCGTGATGTGCTCTCAATGATAAAGCAGGAACTCGAGCATCCTATAGATAGGCACTCGCGTGAACTCATCGTTTCTAACATCGAGTTGCTGCTGAACTACTGCCTGCGCTTCTACGACCGACAGTTTATCACACGCGAGGAGATAAATCATTCGGTAGTAAAGAAGTTCATATCTCTGCTCGACGAATACATTGTCCAGCAAGCGGAGCGTGAAGGGTTGCCCACCGTTGCCTACTTTGCCGACAAATGCTGCTATTCGCCCAAATACTTCGGCGAATTGGTCAAGACCGAGACGGGCAAAACCGCCAAGAGCCTGATCAACGACCGACTGCTTTCGGCTTCCCGCCAATTGCTTGTTGACGAAACCCTCAGCATAACGCAAGTGAGCCAGCGCCTCGGCTTTGAGTATCCGCAACACTTTGTCCGCTTTTTCAAGGCGCAGACGGACAAGACTCCAAGCGAGTATCGCAAAACTGCGTAGACACAATGATGCAATAGTCGAATAACTATTATTTTTATTATTTGATAGAAAGGGAATTTCGGTAATGTCTTCCGAAAACCAGGTATAAGCTCTTTAGAAGAATGTACGTATCTTTGCACCAGTTTTTAATCATCAAACAAAAGGTTTAATATGAAAAGATTGGTTTTGCACATTTACTCAATGTTCGTGGCGCTAACGGCTATGGCCTGCCCAAGCAATGAGGTTAAATCAGTACAGGATTGGGACATGACTTTTCCTAAGAGCAAGAAGGTAAATCATGAGAAAGTAACATTCAAGACCCAATACGGCTTTACTCTTGCTGCAGACCTTTATATTCCGAAGAACGCTGAAGGAAAGTTGCCTGCCATTGCCGTGAGCGGTCCTTTCGGAGCCGTGAAGGAGCAATGTTCTGGTCTCTATGCACAGACCATGGCAGAGCGTGGATTCATCACCATCGCTTTCGACCCTTCGTTTACAGGCGAATCTACTGGCGAGCCTCGCCGTACGGCTTCTCCCGACATCAATACGGAAGACTTTCTGGCAGCTGTTGATTATCTCAGCATGCGAAATGATGTAGATGCAGGGCGAATCGCCATCATTGGCATTTGCGGTTGGGGCGGAATCGCTCTGAATGCTGCAGCTCAAGCCCCTCGCATCAAGGCTACTGCGGCAATAACCATGTATGACATGAGTAGAGTAAGCGGGAATGGGTACTTTGACGCAGATGACAGCGAAGAAAGCCGATATTCGGCACGAAAAGCATGGGCAGAAACTCGCACAGCCGATCTCAAGAACGGAATATTCACTATGGCTGACGGCGTGGTTGACCCTTTGCCAAAGGATGCACCGCAGTTTGTAAAAGACTATCATGCCTACTACAAAACGCCACGTGGCTATCATAAGCGTTCGGGCAACTCAAACGACGGTTAGCGCGCCACGGGCTGCCAGGCTTACTCCAACACCCGTTTCCTCTATTACATCAACGAAATACGTTCGGCAGTACTCATTGTGCATGGAGAGAAAGCACATTCACGTTACTTCGGAGAGAGTGCGTTCAGATATATGATGGCTGGAAAAGCGGAAGGCTACGACTTCGTACGAAAGCCCCACCCTGTTCCTGGCAACAAGCAGCTCCTCATCGTTTCTGGAGCCTCTCATTGCGACCTATACGATGGTGGTGGAAAAGGAATGATTCCTTGGAACGACATCGAAGAGTTCCTGAAGAAGAATTTAAAGTAAAATGAACGAAGTAGATACTCTTTTATCGATTCGTATGAAAACTTTTGCAACACTTATCATATTAACGACTATTTCACTCAATATAATGGCACAACAAAAAATAGTACAGACAGCTGGGCGCACCCAACTGGGTGAGTTTGCCCCAGAGTTCGCCCACCTCAACGACGACATCCTCTTCGGAGAAGTATGGAGCCGCAATGACCTGCTTTCATTGCGCGACCGCAGTTTGGTAACCATCACTTCGCTCATCAGTCAAGGAATCACCGACAGCTCGCTGAAATATCACTTGCAGTCGGCAAAGAACAACGGAATTACCCGCACGGAAGCGGCAGAGATTATTACTCACATCGCCTTCTACGCAGGTTGGCCAAAGGCCTGGGCTGCTTTCAATCTGGCAAAGGAGGTATGGAGTGAAGACGTGAAGGGCGAAGACGCCAAGGCTGCTTTCCAGCGCGAGATGATTTTCCCTATAGGCGAGCCAAACACCGCTTATGCCAAGTACTTCAAGGGCAACAGTTATCTGGCACAAATATCTGACAGTCAGATACCTTTCTTCAATGTTACCTTTGAGCCTGGTTGCCGTAACAACTGGCACACGCACCACGCTACAAAGGGTGGCGGGCAAATGCTGGTAGGTGTAGCCGGACGTGGCTGGTATCAGGAGGAAGGGAAGCCTGCGCAGGAAATCCTCCCCGGCACAGTCATCCATATTCCTGCCAACGTGAAGCATTGGCATGGTGCCGCAAAAGACAGCTGGTTTGCCCACCTCGCCTTTGAAATACCTGGCGAGAACACATCCAACGAGTGGCAGGAACCAGTTGACGACAAGGAGTATGACAAACTGAAATAACATAATAAAGAGCAGCTTATTTATGACACCACTTCAGGAAAGGTTGTTCGCACTACGGGATAAGGAATATGCCGAATTCCAGGTCAAACTGACACCGGGAGTGCCTGTGGAGAGTTTCATAGGCATTCGTGTGCCTGTGCTTCGCAAGTTCGCAAAAGAGTTTACAAAGGAGGCAGAATGTGAGGATTTCTTTCATCAGATTCCTCACGAATACTACGATGAGAATATGCTTCATGCTCTTCTCATTTCCGAGGTAAAGGACTACGAGGAATGCATTCGTCTTACAGACACCTTCCTGCCTTTCGTGGATAATTGGGCAGTCTGCGACATCATGTCCCCGAAGGTGTTTGCCAAACACAAGAAGGAGCTATTGGCGAAGATTAAAACTTGGAGTAACTCGTCACACGTTTACACTTGTCGATTTGGAATAGAAACACTTATGTCCCATTACCTCGACAAAGACTTCAAGTCAGAATACCTTCAGATTCCGGCATCTGCAATAAGCAGAGAATACTACGTGAAAATGATGGTTGCCTGGTTCTTCGCTACGGCTCTAGCCAAGCAATGGGATGCAACGATTCCTTACATTGAAAACAAGAAACTTGCCCCTTGGACGCACAACAAGACCATCCAGAAGGCCATCGAGAGCTACAGAATCACGCCCGAGCAGAAGGCCTACCTGAGAACACTGAAGATAAAATAGCTGACAATTATTTCCGCCGGAAGATTCAATGCAAAAACACGCATATAATGCCTTTTTTCCTTTTATTCTGGTAAAAATTTTGCAGTGTGTTCCGCGGTTTGATAAACAGATATTCAAATGAACAGATTTACAAAATTACTCGCAATAGCGGGACTAACATTTATTCCTATGGTATCTTGTAACAATATTTCCGAATCGCAGAAGGCTGACATAGTTCTGGAGAACATCTTCGCCCGCAAATCGGTCCGCAAATTCACTTCAGAGCCTGTTTCTGACAAGCAGGTGGAGACATTGCTGAAAGCGGCAATGGCAGCCCCTAGCGCAATGAATAAGCAGCCGTGGAGATTTGTAGTGGTGAACGACAAGGAGAAACTGGCTTCGATGGCAGAATCGCTCCCATATGCAAGACTGGATACTGCGCCATTGGCGATTGTTGTCTGCGGAGATCTTTCTGAGTATAAGAAATTCTGGGTAGATGACTGCTCTGCTGCAACAGAGAATTTGCTGTTGGCCGCTGAAGCTATGGGACTCGGTGCAGTCTGGACAGCAGCATCTGACGATGAGCGTTCCGCAATCGTGAAAAACGCACTGGAACTTCCTGAAAACATCCATCCTCTCTGCATAGTCCCCGTAGGTCACCCTGACGGAGAATTCCAGCCGAAAGACAAATGGGACCCTTCGAAGATCCACTACAACAAGTGGTAGTTCCCGCATTGACAATTTCTATCGGCAAACGCCAGTTCAGCCGTCGAATAAAAACAATAAATCTTGCCGGCATCGGCAAGATTTATTGTTTTTATGGATATCAAGCCATATCAGACAAACACGATGCAGACAGGCTTGTCGAGTACTATGGTTCGACCTGTATCAGACAGGAGACCGGTCCTGACGTTCCGCTTGAAAATCTGGATGCAGCCACTGTCACGGCAAGCGACCAGGAGGAACTTTCCGTTAGGAGTGATATTGAAGTTCCTTGGATGAATACCCGTGTTCCGGTAACCGATTTTGGCCAAGGTTCCGTCAGCATTGACCTTAAATATCGCGATTCCGTCATTCTGGAGCCTGTTGCTGGCATATAGGAACCGCCCGTCGGGAGAAAAATGGATGTCAGCGCTGCCCCTGGCATTGACAGTATCAGCGCAAACGGTCTGGACGACTCTGCCGGATTCCGTGTCAATGACAGCAATACTTCCCGAAAGCTCACCTATGACGTACGCCTTGTCTTCACCATCATTGAGGACTATGTGCCTCGGCCCGAAATCCGATGGCAGCTGAATTCGTCTGCACTGCCTCGTGGCCACATCGTATCTTGCCACGACATCCGCACTGAACTCTGAGACATACAGTTCCGTTCCGGCAGCATTGAAAAGAGCGCAATGGGCATGCGGAAGATTCTGACGGGTACTGTCCGGACCGCCGAGACCTGTCCTGTAGAGGAAATCATGAGGCTTCAGGGCACCATCGTCTCCGACAGGAAATTCCGTGACATTGCCGGAAGAGTAGTTGGCAGTCATCACAACTTTGCCATTCGTCGAGATATAGCACGGGTCTTTTCCGTCAGTCAGCTCATTGACAATCAATTGCATCGCACCGGTCTTTCTGTCGAGTGACAATGTGGCTGCAGATGCAGTACTGTCTGCGACCTCGCGCACCGCATAGACATACCTCCCGTCAGCAGACAATGTCAGATAAGACGGATTCCTTATCTCTGCCAGACCGACAGCACCGGGAGCCTCCGCAAACCTGTCTTCACCTTTACCTGTGACCAGAACGCCCTTCTCCTGATCAAAAAAGTAACTGTAAACTCCCCTGCTGGCGCAATCATCTGTGTACGTCCCCACAACCATCGTCAGAGGTTTGCTGCCGCATCCCACCATCATAAATGAGGTCAATGTTGCCAGGCCGCAAGTCCAAAAATCAAATTTCCTTTCACTCATATTCATCTGTTTCTATTCGTTTACTTGCCCCAGACTTTTTCGGAAATCCTTTTTATCAATTTCAGTTTTTCCCATTGCTCATCCGGAGTCAGTTTGTTTCCGATAGCGCAGGACGCGAAACCGCATTGAGGAGAAAGCGACAGCCGTTCAAGCGGAATGTACTCCGAGGCCTCATGAATGCGCCTGATGACAGTGTCTTCGTCCTCGAGTACAGGGCTCTTCGTTGTAATCAGGCCAAGCACTACATGTTTGTTTGAGCTTACTTTAGCCAATGGCCCGAATCCTCCGGAACGTTCGTCATCATATTCGAGATAGAGGACATCTACATTTTCCCGCGCAAAAACCCAATCAGCCACAGAGTCATAGGCACCACTGTTGAACCATGTGGAGTGATAGTTGCCGCGGCATATGTGCGAGGCTATAACCAAGTCTTCAGGATGGCCTTCGATAGCAAGATTGTTTACTGTAAGGAACTGATCTTTAACCGTATCCAGGTCCTTACCGACTCTCTCATACCTCTGCTTTGCTGCTTCTCCGACAATTGCACCCCATGTACAGTCATCCAGTTGCAGATAGCGGCCGCCTGAAGCATAGTACTGACGGATAAAGTCCTGATATACCGAAGCGATGTCGTGAATCAGTTCATCCATATCCGGATAAATGGAGCGGGTTCCCAAATAGTTAAGGGGAACGATAAGCTGCTGGAGGAACTGGGCAGGGGCAGGGATTGTCAGTTTTGCGATGTGTTCGGCATCTTCGTGACGCTTAAGTTTCTTGTATGCTTCTATGAATGGATGTGGCTGTGCAAAGAGTTTCCCGGTAAGAAACACATTGTCAAGCCGCGCAGTTTCCCCGTTGAAGGCTACATCACCTCCCTTTTCGTGAGCTGTGCCACCCAGTCCCCAGAAAAAATCGAGGTGCCAGAATGTTCTGTTGAATTCGCCGTCTGTGATAAGCGTATATCCCAATTCCTTCTGTTTCTCTACCAGCTGGGCGACACGCTCGTCCCTATTGCCGGACGAAAGGTCTGCCGGACGAAGGAAACTTCCCACAAAGTCCGCTCTCTGCGGAACTTGAATTCCATTAATGGTCTTTCTCATAATATCTATATTGTTTGTTCGTTGTCTGACACAAATATATCCGGTTTTATCCGATTTGCAAAGTATGTCATGCAATTCATCGTTATCCTACAAGGAACCCTTCAGTATTATTCCTTTCTGATGGCGGCAATGGCCATACGAAGAGCCCCGTAGGAGATCTTTGACTCGAAATATTCATAGATCGGTTTCAATGCCTTCTCATCCGGATGTCCTGCGAGGTATGCTTCGATCTTCTCCAAGGTATCCACATCGATAAAATCATGGACATCGATATCTCCGGAAGCCACGTACCGAGCCAGATGTCCCTCTATCGTAACAGGATTCAGCCCTCGCTTTTCAGCAATCTGAGCTGTCGTATATCCTTGTTTATAAAGCCAATAAGAATATTCCACAGTCGTAAGTTTATTGCCGTCATCGTCGTGCAGTTCCTCCTTCTTCACCTTTTTCGGCGCATCAGAAACGACATCCTGGCTATCCGCTTCACTTGCTTCGGAAAAGTTCCCTCCATGTTCGAGGTCATCATCATCGAGATGACTCCGGACAATACCGATAATCTCCTCTCCATAAGCATTGACCTTCGCCGGCCCGACTCCCGGCACCTTAAGGAGTTCTGTCAATGTCGTAGGTCGAAGATGGGCAATCCCCGACAAGGCGGCATTGGAAAAAACCACAAACGCAGGCTTGTCAATTTCGTTTGCCCGCTCGTATCTCCAGGACCTCAGTTCACGTGCAAGGGCCGTATCGGGAATTTTCGCAGGCGCTGCCGGTTTTTCCGCATTGGACTTTTCATTATTTATCCTTTCTGCATTGACCTTTTTGGCATTGACCTTTTCCTCAGAGCCAACAGCTTCAGACTCAGGCTTTTTCTCGTATTCGAAATACTCATAACAAGAGGAGAAGGCAAGCTCCTGGACAGGACAATAGATGTAGTTCATATACGCATCCACAGCCTTGTCCTTCATGAAAACAGACGCCGATACCGGCGAACTCAGGACGAGCCCCTCCAAAGTGCGGCAACGGCTGAGCGCCACGTATGCCTGACCCGGAGAAAAAGCAGCATGCACGTCAATGATAGCCTTGTCGAATGTAAGTCCCTGGCTCTTGTGTACGGTTATAGCCCATGCAGCCTTCAGCGGATATTGCTTAAATCGTCCTATCTGCTTGGATGATATCTCTTTAGTCTCATCATCGAACTGATAGCGGATATTCTGCCACTCCATCGGCTCGACCTCAATCGTCTTCCCCGATTCAGCCAGCCTTACGGCAATGCAGTTCTTGTCAATGCTTCTGACCTCTCCCAGTGTACCATTTATGAAACGACGCTCCGGATCATTCTTGATGAACATCACCTGGGCGCCCTTTTTCAATGTCAGACTATTTGCTGTCGGATAAGACTCCTCAGGGAACGTGCCAGTCACGGCGGCCTCGAATGTAAACGGGTGACTGTCAAGCTTTGCCATTTCAGTAGCATTGATATAATCCACCTGCCGGTTGTGCGTCATCAGCCTGATATAGCCGTCTTCCGGCTTAGGCGAAAAGTCCGGAATATAGCGCGTATTGAGGTCGGATATATCCTGATTTGTCAGCGTGCATTCTCTGGCGTGATTCAGGATATTGATGAAATGCCCGTCAGTCTGGCGATAGACGGTCTTAAGTTCAATACAGCTGTATTTCATGCTTTTAAGTGCAGCACTGCTGAAGAAATACAACGTCTTGTAATACTGTCTCAGAAGCTCATCCTCTCCGCCGTGGGCAATCGGAGGAAGCTGCTGCAAATCCCCGATCATGAGAAGCTGAACCCCGCCGAATGGCTTGCTGTTGCGCCGGATTCGCCTGAGTTCCACATCAATGTGGTCCATCAGATCTGCCCTTACCATTGACACCTCATCGATTATCAGCAGCTGGAGATTGCGGATAAGTTCCAGTTTCGACTTTTGGATCCGGAAATCAGATTTCGGTTCAATGACGTCCTTGACGAATGGTCCGAGGCCGAACTGGAAGAAAGAATGGATGGTCATCGCCCCGGCATTGACAGCAGCTATTCCGGTAGGTGCCAGCATAATGCATTTCTTTTTCGTATGGCGCACGACATCACGGAGGAACGTGGTCTTACCCGTCCCCGCCTTGCCAGTAAGAAACAGACTCATATCCGTCTTCTCTACAATGAATCTGGCAACATTCAATTCAAAATTTCCACTTTCCATCTTTCAATGTCCGACTAGTTATCCGGTTCCAAACAAAGTTAATGGATTTGCTCAAATTCGCAAAGGACTACGCAGCCTAAGCTATGGCTTTCCCGATTTTTGTGCTATCTTTGTCACCGCATGACACGTCACCTCAAATATAAAAGCGCATTGGCGCTTGTGTTGTTTGCATTCTTTTTTGCATCGACCAATCTCTTCCCCCACGTCCATGAGGGACCGGAGGGACGTATCGTACACTCACATCCCTGGAGCAGAAAAGCCCACAATCACAGTGACTCCGAGATTCAGCTCCTGCAGATTATCTCAGCGAACATCTATCTGGATAGCGGTCATGTCGAATTCGTCACTGCGGAAAGTCCGAGTTTCCCGGTCATTCCAGTCCTGACATTGCCGGAAGTCGTCCAGACAGTATTCCACCATGTCCTCGGTCTTATGGCTCCCCCTGTGTCGTTATAGCCAAACTCTTTCCAAACCATTTTGAACCATTAAATGCGTAACCTGTCCAAGGCTATGCATATGTCAATTTCACACAAACGATACAGAATTAATGAAATCTATACATATTTTGGCCACTCTCATAGTGGCCACACTTGCCGTGTGCTTCAGCGGACATACAATTGCCCAGAACAAACAATCCGACGCGAGCATCTCAGGTCATATCATTGACGCGAAGACAGGCGAACACCTCCCCTATGTCACAGTAATGGTCGGAGGCACACAAATCGGCATACAGACCTCATCTTCAGGACATTATGTCCTCAGAAACCTACCACTCGGCAAGCACGACATCATAGCGTCTTTCGTGGGATACAAAGACGCGACAATTTCACTCGACATCGAGGCCGGAAAGTCCTACGAAGTGAATTTCAGCCTCGAAGAGGAATCTCTCTCGCTTGACGGAGTCGTAGTGAGCGCCACCAGGAACCGCACATCGAGGAAGATGGCACCAACCCTTGTCAATGTCATTGACAGCCGCATTTTCGCCACCACTTCCTCTCCTACTCTGGCGGAAGGACTCACGTTCCAGCCGGGAGTCAGAATCGAGAACGACTGCCAGAACTGCGGATTCACGCAGGCAAGAATCAACGGACTCGACGGACATTATTCGCAGATTCTCATTGACTCCAGACCGATTTTTTCCGCCCTTGCGGGCGTGTACGGATTGGAGCAGATACCCGCATCAATGATAGACCGTGTGGAAGTGGTGCGTGGAGGCGGTTCTGCCCTGTTCGGAGCTTCTGCAATCGGAGGAACAATCAATATCATCACAAAAGAAGCCATGAGTTCCAGTGCAGGAATCAGCCACGAACTCACCTCCATCGGCATGAGCGGTGCCTTGGACAACAATACCAGCATGAATGCGTCCATGGTCACAGATAACGGACGAGGCGGACTGTTCGTATTCGGACAACGACGTTCCAGAAACGGCTATGACGCTGACAACGACGGGTTTACAGAAATCCCTACCCTGAATACCATTACTGTCGGCACCAGAGGACATCTCCGGATTAATCCCTTCTCGAAACTTAAATTCGAGTATCATGGCGTCAAGGAATTCAGACGCGGAGGTGACCGTCTGGACAGGCCTGCACATGAGGCACTTATTGCTGAGCAGACCGAACACATAAACAACAGCGGTTCAATCAGTTATGACGGACAGAGCCAGGATGGCAAGCATATCTGGAATACTTATGTTTCCGCACAGCACATCCGCAGAAACAGTTACTACGGAACCGGAATGGACCCGAATGCGTATGGAAAGACGACTGATTTCACGGCAGTCGGCGGAGGTCAGTATTCGTACAAGTTCGACCGGCTGTTCTTCATGCCGGCACAACTCACGGCTGGACTGGAGTACAATTTCGACAATCTGAATGACATCTCACTCGGATATGACCATAAAACTGCCCAGAAGATAAATATCATAGGTTCTTACCTCCAGAACGAATGGAAAAACGAGCACTGGGGTCTTCTCGGAGGTGTCCGTATCGACAAGCATAATCTCATCCGCAAACCGATATTCTCGCCAAGGGTCAATATCCGCTACAGCCCGTTCCGTGACCTGAGTTTCCGTGCAATCTATGCCAAAGGTTTCCGTGCGCCACAGGCTTTCGATGAAGATTTACATGTCGCAGTTGCCGGAGGAGACCGCATAAGAATCAAGCTTGCCGACAATCTTAAGGAAGAAAAGTCCCACTCGTTCAGCACCTCGGCAGACTGGTATCTCTCCCTGGACAACGTCTCCATAAATCTCATGGCGGAGGGTTTCTTCACCATCCTGAAGGACACCTACTCGCTGAAAAAGACAGGCTAAAAGACCGACGACGGAAAGAGCACAATCATGGAGCGGTACAATGGTTCCGGCGCAAAAGTCTATGGATGCACAGTGGAAGGCAAACTGGCAGTTTCCAAGATTTTCAGCCTGCAAGGAGGCCTGACCATACAGCGAAGCCGTTATGATGAGGCTCAGGCATGGAGCGATGACAAGAACGTGGCTCCCGTCAGCAAGATGTTCCGTTCTCCGGACATCTATGGCTACATGGTAACATGCTACTCTCCATTCAAGAATTTCGACATCGACCTTTCCGGAACCTACACAGGGTCAATGCTTACCCAGCATCTTAAGGGAAGCGGAACCGATGTGGATGTAGCTGTCAACACCCCGTCCTTCTGGGATATGAGCTGCAAGATAAGTTATGAATTCAATGTCATGAAATCATGCCGTATCAATCTCCACGCCGGTGTCAAGAACATTTTCAATGCCTATCAGAAAGACTTTGACAAGGGAAAATTGCGTGACTCCGGATACATCTACGGTCCGTCACTTCCACGTTCATTGGTCATCGGAATGGGACTGAGTTTCTAAATCTGCCCACCGGGTAATCAAAAGCCCCGTCAGAAGTAATTTGTGCTTCTGACGGGGCTAATTACGTGTAAGTCTTGTAAAACTATAAATCCTGTACACAGCGGAGTGAATAGCGGCTGTTGTCTCTGGTACTCAGGCCGACACCTATCTGGATGGCATAATCTTTTACGCCATAGCCGCTTGCATTGTCGCCGGAATTGAACAGTGCGTCAGTCCAATAGTAACCGCATTGCCCGACTTCGCGGAACTCTCCGAACCAGCAGCCGCCCGCAGCAGGGAGGAAAATCTGAGGGACGTTCTCAGCATATTTGTTCATTCCGGAATACCAACGCCCGCTGACGCCGTTGTGCGAAGTCCAGGCGGAGCCGTAGTAAAACAATTTCTCCATTTCCTTTGAAGTCGCGGGACGCCATCCGTCAGGACATGCCGTCTCGCGTTCTTTCCAGTTGTAATAACTTCCGAGCGGGCTGGACGGATCACCGCAATTGTTTACAGCCCATTTGATGCCATTGATGACCTCATATTCCTTGACGGTTTTCTGGACCAATGCAAGTGTCTTGGTTTCAGCATATTCATAAGTGAATGTGATCTCAGCTACCCTATCTTCCGCTGTAGCATTTTCCGGAATTTGCAGTCTGATGCCACCTCTCTCTTGTTCAAGGATAATCTCAAACCATTCCTGTTCCGTTTCAGCATTGAATTCCTCCCCGTCGATGGGGTTAAGTATTTCACATGGCACAAATATCTCCTGAGCTTGACAGTCAACGGATTCCGAAAGTCTCGAAAGGACAATCTCCGGGCGCAGATACCCTTGAGTCAATGTATATGTCAATGGTGCCATATCTCCATAGCCGACGGTAATCTCTGCCGTGCGGGATTCTTTTCTGGAATCATTCCGGGAAACGGAAAGAGTAACATAAGACTCTCCCGGTGTTCCAATCTTTATCCAATCAGCGTCAGTCGTGACAGAAACCGACGAGCCATTGTCCAGGATTACCTTATATCCGAGTTGAACATCCTGGGCACTGTAATCGACGGTCCCCGACTCTGACAGCAACCAGATAAAACCAGCCGAGTTTTCCTTACTGCAAGACACTGACATTGACATAATTATCAATGTTGCCACTAATTTAACAATTATCCTTTTCATCATTGATTTAATTTATAGAGGTCAAGTAATTTTTGCTGCGGGACGATGCCACAGGCATCCGTGTAACGCATTGGTAATCAAGTACCATTCTTTTTCAGCGTGGATTACCTGAGATTTTTTAGCCGATAATCCACACCTCATTCCTTAATACATTGTAAACCAATATATTACTAAAACATATGTGGCACCGTCCCGACAAGTCACAACTCCGGAGACGATTTCAAACCAAAACACAAAGTTCATTCATGCTACCTATACCAACTATGAAAGCCAGAACCTATGTCAATGCTACTTGGGCATATTCAATTCTCAGCTGTGAATTAACAATACAGATTTGATTTGGACAAGTCGTAAGTTCTGCATATCTTAGCAAATACTGCAATCGAATTCCTATAGATTGCTTATTTATTAAGAATCGGACCAAACCAACACCAATTGATAATAGTTTTTATCTATGCGCAAGATATTACTTCTATTTTTGGCAGTCATGAGTTTGACATCATGTGCGACAACAGCTCATTTTTATCAGATTGCAACTATAGCCTCCACACAAATTAGGATCTCAGACGAGGAAAAATTCCGTTATAATAATAGTGGCATTGACATTGAGTATAATTTTTGGTCAGAATATGGCAAATTCGGATTCATCGTCACAAACGACACTGATAATGATATTTTCATTGATCTGTCACGCTCATTCTTCATTGTTAATGGGCTGACATTTGATTACTATCAGAACCGTACATACAAATCCGAAATGACTTGCGCACCCAAATCAACGATTGAAACTAAAGAGAAAGAAGGAGTGTGGATCCCATCTCATACATCACGTCATTTCTGTGAATTTTCATTACTTGATGCTCCTTATAGAGAATGCGGACTACCACGATACCCTTCCAGGAAAGACAATGCCAGCGTCGACTTTACAAACAACACTACGCCATACGCATTCGAGAATCGCATAATGGTAGTTAATAAAGGACAAGAGAGATATCTCATCAACTCTTTTTATATTCAGGCCATAACTAACATCGCTGAATCAGAAGCAGTTGGATATGAACCATTGCGCGATTGTTCTGGGAATAAGACGGGAGAAACCATTAAAATATTTAAACAGCAGGCAAACAATCGTTTCTATATCAAATATGACAAAGATGGACATAATCCCAGCATTTCAGACGATAAGATAAATAATTCTTACCAAACGAAAGAGAATATGACATCTCGAAGAAGTTTTAACTTTAGAGACGGCATTTACGGAAAGTAATCCATAAGCGCCATAAGAATATCATTGGTCAAATATCTCCATTATGATTATTATAGCAATTCTCACAATCCTTGTTGTTATACTACGACGTCCTAAAATCAAGGGCAGAATCGGAGAAATCTTTATGGCGCTTTTTCTGAAAAGCCTTCCCAAAGACAGATATAGAGTCATCAATGATTTACTTCTGACGTGGAATGGTCATAGTACACAGATTGACCACGTGATCATCTCGATTTATGGAATATTCGTAATAGAAACAAAATTCTACAAAGGCTGGATATCAGGAGGCGAGAACAGCGAATTCTGGACTCAGAACATTTATGGGCACAGATACAAATTACGCAATCCAATATACCAGAACCAAGGTCACATAAGGGCATTGAAATCTATTCTTAAGGAGCATGAAAACCTGCAGTTTATATCTATTGTTGCTTTCTCTCGACGCGCGAGGCTTCGCGTTAAAACAGAATCTACCGTAATATACTTTCACCAAGTACCGCGAATTATCAGGCGCGCCAAAATCAGAGTTCTCTCTGAAGAGCAAGTGCAATGTATTTATTCATTTCTACTCGCCAATAATACCGAAAAGAGAGAGTCTAGAAAACACCACATATCAAATGTCAAACAGAATGTAATCAGACGCAACATCGCCGTATCAAATGGCTATTGTCCAAGATGCGGAGGGACATTGACACTCCGGAGAGGCAAATATGGCAAGTTCTATGGCTGTTCAAATTATCCACGTTGTAAATATACCACAGATAATCTATAGGATAATATTATGCCCTTCCGCAAAAATGGTTTCAGGAACAATGTAGCTCATCCTCCGCGCGCTCATATTCGTCGAGGGCTGCAGACATCAGTTCACGACCTTTGACGGCGATTTCCTCGCCTTTGGCATAATCAGGTATTGCACCGTAGGTGTCGAAGGTCATCTTAACTACGATGTCCGGTTTATAGAGTTGGATGGCCTGGCGCGCTATGGTGTGGTTCATCAGCGAGAAGGTCCTTGTCAATATCGAATAATAGTTGTCGCTTGTCGGTATATTTTCGTCATTGACCTCATCCTCGAGTTGTCTCGTCTTCTTGCCGATTTCGACTATCCCCTTATAGGCTTTCTGCGCTTCATCGCCTATCATCCGGACTCTATCTAGGAGAGACACGCCCTTTTTCATTGCCAAATCTCCAATCGCATCCAATGCGCCTGACTTCAGTTCAATGTCTTCGGCGCGGACATCCTCAAGTTCTTTGAGATAGCTTGCAATCTTTTCTGAATCAATATGATTCACATCGAATGCCACCAGAATGTCGTGCCCATTGCGCACTGCCAGGCTAAGAGGCATGGTATTGACGACTCCCCCGTCTATCAACGTATGATAGCCGTACTTGACGGGACGGAAAAGTGACGGAATGGAAATCGAGGCCCTTATGGCGTCGAACAATCTTCCCTTGCTGAACACGACTTCCTCGCCAGTATAGAGGTCCGTTGCCACAGCACGGTAAGGTATCCGCAGGTCCTCGATATTGACCTCCGGAACGACTTTCTTTATCTCATCTATCACCTTCTCTCCCTTCATGAGATAGCTTTTGCTGATCGAAACGTCCAGCAGAGAGAGCAATTTGGCATTGTCAAGGTCGAAGAGCCATTCCTTGAACCCGTCCAGCCCGCCTGCCGCGTAAACGCCGCCTACCAGCGAACCTATCGAGCACCCCGTTACTGAAGTAATATTGTATCCCCTGCTTTCCAATTCTTCAATGGCCCCGATATAGGCAAATCCTCTCGGGCCGCCACTTGAAAGCACTAAAGCAACATCCTTGTTCATCTTCACAAAAAGTTAATAATCATTTATACCAATGTACTCTTACACATTATTTCAGGTGTCGGGACGGCGCCACAGGCATCCGCGTAACGCATTGGTAATCAAGTACCATTCTTTTTCAGCGTGGATTATCTGAGATTTTTTAGCCGATAATCCACACCTCATTTTTTAACACACTGTAAGCCAACATATTACCAAAATTAATGTGGCACCGTCCCGACACAGGCCGAACGTTCCATTCCAAGCAGTTTAATCTTCCTGTCGATTCCTCCGGCATAACCTGTCATACTGCCGTCTGCGCCAACGACCCTATGGCAAGGTATGATGAGAGAAATGGGATTATGACCGACTGCACTGCCCACGGCTCGGGCTGACATCCTCCGGTACCCTTTCTGTCCAGCAATATTGGCAGCAATTTCACCATAAGTCATTGTCTTACCGAAAGGAATAGTCAGCAGAATTTCCCAGACAGCCCTCCGGAAAGGCGTCGAATTCAATGTCAATGCCGGTGTAAAACCCGGGTCATGCCCGCTGAAGTAAATGTCAAGCCACTGCCGTGCCTGTACAAAGACAGGAACATCTTTCTCCTCAATCTCATCATCAATGTTACCCGCAAAATACTTCTGCCCATCAAACCACAGTCCAGTCAAGGCGTCTCCATCACCGGCAAGAGTAATCCCGCCTAGACAAGAATTATAGTGCTGAATGTAAATCATGTTCCGGTCCATCAATAATAATGTATGAAGTCAGCCTTAAGTTATATCAAATATTTCAGATCAACAAGTCAATCAGATTATTTGCGATACGATAAGCCAGAGCGACACGGCAATCATTATTCCTGCAACCACTTTCTGGTATAGCTTCTTGTTAACATTCCTGATGAAACGCATGGCGATAAAGTTCCCTAGTATCATCGCCCAACCGATTCCGCAGCCGTTGTCGCTTCCGATGCAATATAACTGACAGGAGCAAGTTCCAGTGTCAGGAAGACATCACTGCTGAGCGGTCCTGAGATGCCCAGAAGGCCATTGACAAGACCTGTCACTCCACCGCTGAAACCAACCGAGCCGGACAATAATCCTGCGGCCAGACCCACCACAATAAGTATCACGTACATCATACTCAAACTGTTGTTTCTGTCTTTATTTCATCATAAAAGTCATACAGGGAGGCTGCTTCATGCAACTTATCCCTCATATAACTTACGGCTTGCCTAGGATAGATGATCTTGACACCCGGGCCGTAACTCATGAACACCGAGTACATTTCAACATTGATCACGACCTCAATCTGAAAGACACAGCTGCCGTCCTCTTCATTCATCTCCAGAAGTTTCTGCGACGGATGGACAGGCTTCGTGCTGATATATCGGCTCTGCTCGCGCGTCGCCCGGAACCTTACCTTCCGCGGGGAATCCTTCATATTCTTGCTCACCCCAATCACATCATCAAAGAAATGCTCAGAATCGAAATCCGGATTCTCCCGGAAAGGGATGTCGGCAGGTTCAATGCTTACTATTCTGTCAAGAGCGAGATTGAACAGGACAAGATCGGACGCACGACTGCCGAAAAGGAACCAGCGGTTACGGAATTCCTTCAGGAGATATGGGCACAATATGTATTCCTGGGGCTCTCGCGCAGAAAAAGACTGATACGATATCCGGAGCGTCTGCTTATGGGCAATGTAGTTGTACAACGGATTAAGCAGTTTCAGCCCTTTCAAGTCCGGAACATTGTCAAAATGCACGATGGGTCTGCGGTTGTTCTTAGTAACGGCCAACTTGTCCTGGAGACGGCTTATGACATCGCTCATTTCTGAGAATTGGTCAAAATCCTGCAACTGGCGAAGCATGTCGACCGCTTCCTGCATAACCTCATAGTCATTCTGGGACAACGGCATGTCCGTTATGCTGTAATCCGGATCTGTATACCGGTAATACTTGTGGTCATAAACCTCAATAGGGGCATTGTAGCCCAATTTATCTGAGCGCATCATCTGGATATCAGCCTGAACCGTACGCACAGAGACACCTTTGCTGATGCCCTCCATATCATAGAGGGCATCGCTGCAGGCATCCACCAGATTCTCAAGCGTCCAGCGTCGGTACCTGTTTCGAAGACAATTGTCAATGGTCTTGTATCGGATCAATGCATTCTTATTTGCCGGCATATCAATGATAGTTTATGTTGCAAATATACGCAAGTTCTACGCAATCAATTTGCGCAGAACTAAAATTACACAATTTTTACAAAAAAATTTTTCACTACGCAGAAAGATTGCGGAGTGCCCATATAACTTTGCACCCGTTGATTCGGACATGTACCGGATCACAGAAAGACTGCGGTAGTTCAGTTGGCAGAACATTAGTTTTTTTTGTGAGGACATTTCCTTTCAAGGACTAATCTCCACATACTCCCTAATCTTGCTCAAAACTAATGACGCAGGTTCGAGCCCTGCCCGCAGTCCTAAAATAATTATCATGGAAAAAACATTGACAAAAGTAGCTCTGCGCTATAGGGCATTGTTCCTCGGCATTGACCGCGAGGACATTGACATAACTTCCGAAGTCACCGTACCGGCGTCGGCATTCGTAGCCCGACTGAACGAGAACGGCTTCTGCGTGAGCGAGGAACTGCTCCACGCCCTCAACGCGGTCTCTGCAGACACACTCGCAGAGCTCACGGATTGTGTCAATGACGTGATGGGCGTCAATCTTAACTGGGATTCTCTTGTCAAGGGGTGGGACGTCCCTACAGGGGAATCATGCGCAGACCATATAATTACTTGGATTGCAAATATTTGCGGCGGTAAAAAGTCCGGATACAATGGCACGACACTTCCTTGCGGGCACTTTATTCCTGACGGCACATTTCCTCTGGAGCGCTACAACGGCTGTCCGTTCTGCGGAAGGCCGTTCAAGACTGCCGACTTTGTTTATAAAGGCCAGGGCAGCAAACTAAAAGAGCTCAGACTGTTTACCGAGGATGACATCCGTAACGTCTTCGTTTCGCTCTTGACTTCTTCGACACCTTTGGATGCGACCCAGAAAGATTCCCTCAAGTTGCTTCTAGACCACTACCCTCTCCCGGCCGACATTGTAATTCCTATGAAGGAAACTTCAATGCTTGTTGTCACGGCTTTGGTCAAGCAGGGAAAAGCAGATGAGGCTTGCGTGCTTCTCAAAACCCCGGTTGACATCCTACGCTATCTCTGGTATGAAAAGACTGGCCACGTTCAGATTATTGAACCTAAGACCCTTATAGTTCATGCCATGAATATGTATTATCATATGTGGGGACCTCTTGACAAAGGCTTGGATGCTGCAAAAGAAATGACGCAGAATCTGAAGCTCAAATATGACCGCAAAGTTTGTTTTCGTGTTGCCAAATGGCTGAATGCCATACCGATGACGGCAGCACAGGCAGCTGAGAACATGAATCCGAAACGCGGCATGTGGGTACGTATGATCCGTGCTCTCCGTTTAGGTGAGTATTCACGCAAGCCGGGCATGGAGCATCTGGCCGAGATTCTTGATGTCTTCTACAAACAGGACTATTCTACCTGGCAAGGCCGTGTGGACAAGGCCAGTTCCGAAAATGATGCAGACAAAACCCTTGCTCTGCTCAAGGAACGGCCTGGGACGTTTGCACGTTGCCTGTTTGCCACAATGCTTCGGTTCGGCAGCGACAAGGCATTGGCAGCTTTCGACGAAATCGCCGACAGGCTTCCTGCGCGGCTGTTGTTGTCATTAGGCAATGCGGCCGAGACCTATTTTGATGAAAAGGAGCCTCGAGTTGCACGCCCGATCACAGGGGTAACACGCAGGATCAATGCGAACAAGCTGCTAGGCCTGTACAATGACGAGGCCAGGAAAGAGATGGTCAAGAGTGTCAATGAAATCTACAAGTCTTCTATGGAACGCCGTTTCGCTTCCATGAAGACTGAAGCCAAGACCATATACATTGATCCGACTCTTTACAATATTCCTGTAAGTGTGGGCGACCGCACATCGACTGTTCAAGACGCATCCAGCGCCTTGATGGGGACCCGTTTTCCTGTAGACGGGGAAACTGTACGTCTGTTCCTCCAGTGGGGAAAAGGATTGCATGCCCAGCCTCTCGACATGGATTTGAGTTGCCGGATAGCATTGCCGGAGGGAAAAACCGATTATTGCTATTTCGGGAATCTTACCTGCCATGGAGCAAAGCACTCCGGAGACATTCGGGAGATTCCGGAAATGGTCGGCACTGCTGAATACATTGACCTTTCTCTTCCTGAACTGGAGGCGGAAGGCGCCAATTATGTGACTTTCACATGCAATGCCTACTCTTACGGTGCACTCTCCCCTAACCTCGTCGTCGGCTGGATGGATTCAGCATGTCCAATGAAAATCTCTAAAATTTCAGGCGTAGCTTACGATCCGTCTTGTGTCCAGCACATGGTGCGGATAAGCGAGGCGAACTTGTCCAAGGGATTGGTATTCGGGGTCTTGGATATCGCAAAGCGTGAGATCATCTGGCTTGAGATGCCTTTCACGTCTCAGATTATCCACGATGCCGACAGCAAATCAATCGAGGCAATCCTGCGCCGCTTGGAAGAAAAGATTTCAATCGGCGCACTCCTCGAATTGAAGGCCAAAGGACAAAACTTAAAATTAGCAGAGTCTGCCTTCGGGGCCGACGAGGCATACACCTACGACTGGGCATTGAATCCGGCAGAAGTAAGCCGCCTGCTGAGTGCTTGATGACGCTTGCGGTACCGCTCGGAGACGCTTACCTCTCGTGGCGGGACGCGGCCACGGTTAAATTTATAACTCATTGATAATCAGGTGTCATTTAACCCCAAGCGTGGAATCGCAGTCGTTTTTTGGCCGCGATTCCACGCTCCGTTTCATAAAACACTGAAAATCGACACATTGCGAAACAAAGCGTGGCCGCGTCCCGCCAACTGAATTTTCACTATATTTGCAGAAGCACAAAACTAAAATTACAATGAGTACACCTCCTATTAAAATCAATGATAGCCTTTTCTGCCTTGCCAATGATTGGGAGAAAGGCGAACATCGTTATTCTCTTGAGTTATCCAAGACAGAGGATCCCAAGAACACAATCCTGGTCGTAGGGGTCAATCCTGGCGGAAAAACTGACCCTGAAGAGAAACATATTGGCCGAACCATCCGCCGTGTGTGCGATTTGGTAATTGGTAAGGGAGAAGACGACACCAAGTATGATAGCGCACTTTTCGTAAACCTCACGCCGAAAATTGCGATAACCCCATCTGGGTTAAAGGATTCCAAGGAACTACAAGACCTCCATGAGGAGAATATCAAGAGAATCAAAGCCCTTATACAAGGACAAGAAGAAGGACGAAAAAGACGCATAAGTAATGTTCTTTTCTGCTTCGGCAATTCGTTCAAATACGGCAAGAACAATGGTTTATTTACCAAAGTTATCGATGCCATAAAAGAGGAATTACCTCTACCAGAATCAAAGTATTGGTGTCTGGGGATAAGCAACAAGGGATATCCCATTCATCCTCTTGCGCATATAAAAGATATGAGACTGAGGGAATGTTCAATCAATCAGGATTTTACGTTTTCCCTAAAAGATTAAAGCATTTTTTCAAGGAGTTAAATCAGAGTCACGACAGTTCTATCACGACCTCCCCATAGGACTGTCTCTGAAGATTATAGAACTGTTCATCGGACTCGATTCCTGTCAGATTGACGTCGTTTATCCAGTTCTGGTATGCCAAAGCTTCCTCCTTGGTTATTCCAAGATCCTCAGCGTAGGCGTCATAGAACTCGAATTTCTCACCGCTTCGTTGGTGGTCATACTTGAGCAAAATTTCCATCAATGTAACTTTTTGTCCATCCTCAACCCTGTTATAAGGGTTGTCAAGGATGGACTTTGCAAAATCATTGTTCATAATTTGCATTTTTAATCATTTCCAATGCCTTCTCGTGCTTGGCGTTTATGCGTTCAAGCTCTTTGATTTTGGCCGCGTCATTTGATGCGACGGCTGTTTCATAAGACACTTTGCCACGCTGCAGATTGTGATGGAGGTCATTGAGTTTGACATTAATAGCCAGACGATTACCTGAGTGTATTATTTTATTGACGTACTCATCATATGAGTCCACATCTTTCCGATGTGTTAAAATATCCACAGCTTCCACCACTTCATCAAGAAAGCCCTCAGTCTGAAGGTCTTCTATGCTCCAGTCACAGTCTTCAATCAAATCGTGCAGGAATCCGACTGTTTTCTCATTGTCATTTGCCCCCATCAGACCGACAGTGAGGGGATGTAGTATGGCAGGATTTCCGTCAATATCCTTTTGACCTCGAAACTCATAGGTGATGATTTCGAGTGCCTCGTCAATCCCGGCCGCAAAGAATTCCCTAAGAAGTTCCTCTGTCCAATGCTTTTCTTCTTTCATTTCCAACAATTTGGACATCGCGTCCATTAAAGTGATGACCTTCAGGCGTCTTTTGACCGTTCTCATCGGGATTTGAAATACCGGGATAGGGTCAAGAGGTGACTCCAGATTCAGTTTTACGAACCAGACGGGAGTCATCGGATCCGACTCCGTAAAATAGACAAACATATCCCCCATCACCACTCCGAGAGGTGTATGACGCCCTTCATCATCCAACGCCTCGTCAGCCAAGGCTCGGACTTGTATCTTTTCATAATTCACATCCGAGTATAAGACATCAAGCATTTCGCTTTGATAACCGTCCTTAGTATATTCTTGAAGGAAATTCTCATCGGCACCATCCATAACATAGTCCTGAAAACTGGCATTTGAATCCGAATCTTCTTGGAATCCAAGTATTTTCATTTCATCGAAAGTATTTTCATTATAAGTTCCCATCAATACAATGTGCTTTGGATGGCGGTCGCTGGACTTCTCGTAGAAATCCGCAAATAAATCGTAAAGCATACGCTTAGTCGTTTTGTTACCTGTGCGGTCACAAAACCCATCTTGCTGCCTCGCGCGCTGGCAGCCCGTAAGGTTTGTTCCCGCTGCCGGTATGTTAATAAAAGGAAATTAATCGAAGAGGAGAACCCTCTTTCATCTTTTGCGAATATAGCAAACTTTTATCAAAGTACAAATTTTTTTTGCAGTCAGTATCCAATAATCTCCATCGAATTCATCAGTCAGCCTCAGTCAAACTGACTGAAAAACGGAGAGACATATGCAACGGTCAGGCTCGGCCGATGCAAGTTCGGTGAAAGAAAGACCAAATGCCACAAGTGCAATGTCCATTGCTACCGTCCAGACATGAGGGAAAAGATACGCGAGGTCATGCGATCCAGCGGACCTCGGATGATATTCCATCACCCACTGGAAGCATTGCGCTATATACTGACAAGATAACAACGTCATATCATCAGCATGATCCGCACTTCAGCCTTAACGAACGAATAGCGCATCACTACCGCATAAACCTGAGCTGAAGTTACAGGCTGCCCATCCTTCCGGACATGAAGTCGTCTCTTATTTATGATTTCCGCAATCTGTTCCGTCCGCAAACCACCGTTCCGTTCAGCAAGCACATACAAAATACCCCTTCGATCTTCATATTGTTAATCCTCTTTAGGCTTTATATCAAACTGACGAGCCATTGTCCATGATTACCTTATATCCGAGTTGAACATCCTGGGCACTGTAATCGACTGTCCCCGACTCTGACAGCAACCAGATAAAACCAGCCGAGTTTTCCTTACTGCAAGACACTGACATTGACATAATTATCAATGTTGCCACTAATTTAACAATTATCCTTTTCATCATTGATTTAATTTATAGAGGTCAAGTAATTTTTGCTGCGGGACGATGCCACAGGCATCCGTGTAACGCATTGGTAATCAAGTACCATTCTTTTTCAGCGTGGATTACCTGCGATTTTTTAGCTGATAATCCACACCTCATTTTTTAGCACACTGTAAACCAACATGTTACCAAAATTGATGTGGCATTGTCCCGACACAGGCCGAGCGTTCCATTCCTAGCAGTTTTACCTTCCTGTCGATTCCGCCGGCATAACCGGTCATACTGCAGTCAGCGCCAACTACCCTATGGCAAGGTATGATGAGAGAAATGGGATTATGACCGACTGCACTGCCCATCAAACCACAGTCCAGTCAAGGCGTCGCCATCACTGGCAAGAGAAATCCCGCCTAGACAAGAATTATAGCGCTGAATGTAAATCATGTTCCGTCCATCAATAATTGTCAGCTATAAATCTAACTCTTTTTTTTGAACTCTGAAGGAGTGCAGCCGAACTCTTCCTTGAATATCTGACGGAAATAGGAGAACGAACTTATTCCGATATTCCATGCTGTCTCAGAGACATTGAACTCCCCGGAGGATAGCATCTCGGCAGCTTTGCGGAGCTTGATTTTACGCACATAATCATTGGCAGAAACTCCTGTAAGACTCTTCAGTTTGCGGTAAAGCGAAGAAACGCTGACGTTCATATAGGATGCCATATTATTGATATCCAGCATCTCTGACGACATATTATCCTCGATATAGGAAGACAGTTTACTCAAGAACTTGTTGTCAAGAGGTGAGAATCCTGAATTCTCTTCGACTTTTGGAGCGGAAAAATTGTTGAGCCGCTTAAGATACTGCCGGGCAATCTGAGCACGGGAAAATAAAAGATTGGCTACACGAGCCTTTATGAGTTCGCTCGTAAAAGGCTTGGTGATATATGAGTCGGCTCCCACTTTATAGCCTTCGCTCTTGTCGGAAAGAGTATCCTTGGCAGTCAGAAGCACCACAGGGATATGGCTTAGATTTATGTTTCCCTTAATCTTGCGGCACATTTCCAGGCCATCCATCTTAGGCATCATGATGTCACTTATGATGATGTCGGGAACCGAGTTCATAGCGACTGACATTCCCTCCTCACCATTTGAGGCTGTGAGCACTTCGTATTCATCTGACAGAATGGATGAAAGGTAATCCCGTATATCCGCATTGTCCTCGACGACGAGAATCCTCTGCATTGATGATGTGGACGCATCAGGACTCACGTGAACGTCAGAGGTATGCTCTTCTGATGACATAGGAAGCAATACTGTAAAACAACTGCCCTTGCCGCGGACACTCTCCACGCTGATTGTTCCTCCATGCTGTTTCACGAATTTCCGGACAATGGCAAGACCGATTCCTGAACCGTTGATATTCTCCCTGCCAGGAACCCGGTAATAGCGGTTGAAGATCTTGTCAATCTGGTCTGAAGCTATTCCCTCTCCGGTGTCCGAAACACTGATTACGGCAAATTCCTTCTCGTTTTCGGTTTTCGTATGAAGGCTCAATGTCACTTGCCCTCGCTTCGTATATTTGAACGCATTGGACAACAGATTATTGAGTACGGATGTTATTATCTCCCTGTCGAAATCCATAAAGACACCATTGTCGATATCCAGAATCATTTCAAGGTTCTTGTTCGTGTTGGACTCCGAGAACACTCTGCCGATATTGTACATATAAGCACCCAAATTGCCCCTCGTCGGGTTAAAACGGATGCTGTCAGTCTCGGCCATCCTGAAATTCAACAATTTATTGATAAGTTCCATCAAATTCCCTGCATTCTTGTAGATAAGCGACAACTTGTGCTTTGCACCAGGGGCAAGACTCTTATCGGACATCATGTCTTCAGCCGGGCCTATAATCAGGGACAGCGGAGTCTTTAGCTCATGTGTAACATTGGTATAGAATCTCAGTTTTTCCTCGTTTACTTCACGAACCTGTTCTATTGCTGCCTTATCCATACGACGGATGATTATTGCACGAGCTATCATGAAACACAATACGCAGAAAATCAACGCATAGAGCATCAGTGCTGCAGTCGAAAACCAAATTGGAGGAGAAATCCTGACATTGACAATTGCCTCTTTCCCGAATCTGTCGCTCCAGGAATATTTGCCGCGTACGCGAAGTGTATATTCACCTGGGGCCAGTTGGAGAAAAGACAATGAATGACCGGACGCACGATGCCAATTCTTGTCCATCTGATCAATCTTGTAAAAGTATTGAAGATTGTCCGCCTTGGAAAAATCATCAGCGCTGAAATTGACAGTAATATTGTTCTGCTGCCACTTCAGGATCACCTGTTTGGAAAAAGGCATCAGAATGGTGTTCTGCTTGACCTCAGAAGGATTACTGCTGTCCTTGACAACTATCGAAGAAAGATGGACATCGGACTCTCCGTCGAAATCGATGGAAGACCTGTCCAGAAATATGATTCCGTCAGATGAGCCGAAAGCCATCAGACCATCCCTGCGGATAGATACTGCCCCAAAGGTGAAACAGCCATGCATAAAACTCAGATCTCCGGAAAAGTCCACAGCCTCTCCGTCTCTCAGAAAGCCTATGGATTTGGCCGTAGAAAACCATATAGTACCTGACTTATCCTCGATTACAGACATTATCGCTTCCGAACTCAAAGAACTGTTGTCGGCATACTGTTTCTCGTATGAGAAAGTATCAGGATCAGGAAAGCAGATAAGTCCATTGTCCGTACCGACCCAGACACGGCCCCGACTATCTTGAAAAATGTCATTGACAGAACTTGATATAAACCCATTTCCTTTATTGAACCGGGCCACAAGATTCAGGTCAGAGTCAAATACATAGAGCCCGGCGCGATAAGAGCCGACCCACAATCTTCCACGATTGTCAATGCAAATTGATTTGAGATAACGGTCATCCAACTTGTCTCCCGTATAAAGCCTCCTATCTGCTTTGAAGGTTTTCTTGTCTATACTCCAAAGCCCAGACACTCCAGATGCAGCCCATATGACATCCTTTGATTCGCAGAAGTCTCTCACCTCTCCTATCGACATGGTTGCCCTTACTTTAAGAGTACTGTCCACGACGACCGCACCATTATTGAACGTACCCACCCAATATAGTCCTGACTTGTCCTTGAAGATCGATATGATGTTCTTGTCAGGAATACCGGCAACTTCCCGTTTCACAAGATTAGACTTCGAATCCAGAAGACAGAGTCCACCCCATCTGTACCTGACATCAAGAGTCCGCCATCAGAAAAATCAAGACCCCTGACCAGTTTTTCCTTGAAATCTTCCGGATGACGCACAGTAAAAATACCCGTATGATTCAATGACTTATAGTACAGTCCCTTTCCGGCCGAGCCAAGGTAAACATTTCCATATCTGTCTTCCGCCATCGAACGTATTCCGATATCACTCATTCTTTCCGGCATAATCACCTGATGGAATCGTTTGTCTCCTCCCGCCAACGCGTCAAGGTCCATGGCCCAGAGTCCTCTGGTGTCTGGGGAAGCCAGTATCCTGTCGTCAGATGTACGCATTATAGAGAAAATTATCCCGTTCGGCAATCCGGAAGATTTCAAATCAAAAACCGTAAAATCCTTGGTGACCGGACGGAATAAAGCCAGACCGCGACCGGTCCCGAGCCATACGTTGTTATCCTTATCAATGACGATACATCCTACCCCATTGTCCGGCAGGCATCCTGGCTTCCCGGTGCGGATATATTGCTCTGCCGTCATAGAAACAGGATTGATTACCATGAAGCCTTCCGCAAAATATCCTGCATATATTTTTCCATCTGGTGCAAGTTCGATACAACACACATTGCCCTCGGCCATCCCCACGACGTTCTTGGGACAAAATGCGGTAAATGTTCCGGTTTCCACATTATACTTTCCTACTCCTTCAGTATAAGTACCGAACCATACATTTCCTGCATCATCCTGACGCAAACACGTAATCTCATCAGAAAGAGGAGAATTAGGATTTGCCTTGTCATGCCGGAAAAACTCAGAGTTTCCTGTGCGCAGGTCATAAAAACCAAGACCATCCCGCTTGGTGGCAAACCAAACTCTATCATAGAACTTGTCGGCAAGTACCGCATTAAGTTCATTCCCCGAGACGGCTCCGGTCCCCCTCATGTATTTGGAAATAACAGTGCCGTCAAAACTAGCCATTCCGTTTTCCGTACCTATCCACAGACGACCATATTTGTCAAAGTCCATCGAAAGAATATAGTCGCTCGGAAGTTCATCCCTGAAAGAAGTCCATGAAGTGGAGAAATAACTGGAAACCTCTCTGGCGTCAATCGGCAGAAAGGCACAAATCAGGAACATGGCGACGGCACCTGACAGAGTTGTAATTCGACGCAACATACTGAGAAACTTTTTCGTTTCAAAGATAGAAAAACTTTGACAATGAGAGACTGGCGATTTTCAGGCATACGGTCGTTATTCGTTCAAAAAGCGTTCTGAATATATCAAAAGCAAAATATCGCCGTTTTTGAACAGAATACGACTATTTTTATACATATAAAACGTTAATATAGCAGTCGAAGGCCGTAAACCAGCGACCCGATAATTTACAAATAACATTAAAACAGCCGCAAAATGAAAAATCAGATCAGATTGTTATTAGTAGCTATGCTGATGACAGGCATCTGCAGAGCACCTGCAAACGCGGAAATTCCAACTTATGCAGAAACACAACAAAACGCGCACACTGTCAAGGGTATAGTCAAGGATGCCCTTGGACCTATGGCCGGAGTCAATGTCCTTATAAAAGGGACAGCCACAGGTATGATTACCAACCAGGACGGATCATATAATCTTTCAAATGTACCTGTCGGAGCAACCTTGGAGTTCTCCTTCATCGGCTATAAGACAGTAGAAGTAACTGTCGGGACAGACGAAACCATCAACGTCACACTTCAGGAAGACCAGAATCTGCTGGACGAACTCGTCGTGGTAGGTTACGGTACCGTAAAGAAGAGCGACGTGACAGGTTCAGTTTCTTCTGTCAGTGCAGAAGCATTGGAAAAAGCATCCACAGGTGATGCGATCCAGGCTCTCCAGGGCCGCGCAGCCGGTGTTCAGATCGTAACGGCAGGCGGTTCCCCTGATGCTGTGGCAGAAATCAAAATCCGTGGAACAGGTTCACCTAACGGATCAAGCCCGCTATACGTAGTAGATGGATTTCCTCTGTCAGACATCAAATACCTTAGCCCTAATGACATCGCGTCCATCGAAATTCTCAAGGACGCATCAGCTTGTGCCATCTATGGCTCACGCGGCGCCAATGGTGTCGTCATGATTACCACAAAGAAGGCAAAGGCAGGAGCATTGAAAATCAATGTTAAAAGTGAGTTCGGAGTTGAAGCGACACCTAAGAGACCTGAGATGTTGAGTTCATCCGAATACGCGGAATTCACGAATTATGTAAGGGGCAATTCAGGACTGCCTGCCAGGTATGACGACCCGTCATCGATTGCAACCAATACGAACTGGTTCAAAGAGGTCATGCGTACCGGCATATATCAGAATCACAGTATAACATTGTCAGGAGGCTCGGACAAATTGTCTACCGTCTTTACCACAAATATGTTCAATCGTCAGGGAACGGTAAAATCCACTTCTTTCGACCGTCTGAACTTCTCTCAGAAGACACAGTACAAGCCTTTCAAGATTCTGACATTGCAGGCTTCCTTCACCGGATCATTCATGAAAACGAATTCACTCGGTGCCAATGGTTCCAACAATAGGACAATTTTCCTTTCTTCTCTCATTGCTCCGCCTGATGTACCCGTATGGAATGACGTAACCGACTATTACAGCGGTATTACTGCATTCCGCCTGGCAAACCCGGCTGGAGTAATCGCAAGAAACAACTCCAAGAGCAATCTCAATTTCTTGATGATGAACCTCAATGCTGACTTGAAGATTACCAAAGACCTCATGTTCACATCCCGCTTCGGATATAATTACAGGACCATACTCAGTTCCAATTTCACACCTATCTACACTGAGACGTCCAATATCGCCAGCGGAAATACTGAAGTGTACCGCAGTACAACATTCAGCAAAGACTGGACATGGGAGAACATGCTGACCTACACCAAGAAAATCGGCGCACACGACATTTCTGTAATGGCGGCCATGTCCGCAAGGGACTATTATAGGGAGTGGTATGCAGGCAACAAGAAAAATCTTCCTAGCGAAGCTGAACAGTTCCGCTACTTCGATGCCGCATCAGATACAAGTCCGTCACTTACCGGAGGTGCTGAAGCACAGGGAATGCTCTCATACTTGGGAAGAATCAACTACAACCTTCTCGACCGATACCTCTTTACCGCATCCTTCCGTGCTGACGGCTCATCCCGATTCGTCGGTTCCAAGAAATGGGGTTATTTCCCTTCAGGAGCTTTCGCTTGGAAGATTTCTGAAGAACCTTTCTTCAAGAACATGGGTGCCAAATGGTTCAACATGGCCAAACTCCGACTCGGCTGGGGCCAGATAGGTAACGAGCGTATCTCTTCATATTATCCGTATCAGACTTCAATCTCCCAGAACCAGTACTATGTGCTCGGTGACAAGGAAAGAATCAACGGTGTATTGCTTAGCACCCTTGGAAACAAAGACATCCAGTGGGAAACATCAGAGCAGTACAATGCCGGACTCGATCTTGGTTTCCTGACCAACAGACTTACAGCATCATTCGATATCTATCTCCGCAAGACCGACAATATCCTTCTCAACGAGACTGTTCCGCGCGTTGCCGGCACAAGATCAATTATCAGGAATGTCGGAGGAATGCAGAACAAAGGACTTGAAATAGCATTGGGATGGAAAGACGATATCGGTGACTTCTCATATAGCATTGATGCCAACGCATCCTTCGTCAAGAACTCCGTAACCAATCTCGGAACTTCAGGTATTCTTCAGTCCAACGGAATCACATACGATTACGCATTGATAGATTTCCAGGGCCAGTTCGACAATATCATACGTTCTACCGTAGGTAACCCGTACGGACGGTTCTACGGTTACAAGATGCTCGGAATCTTCCAGAACCAGCAGGAAATCGACAATTACAAAAGTCCGGACGGAACTGTCATCATGCCGAGTGCAAAACCAGGAGACACCATATTTGCTGACACCAACAACGATGGAAAAATCAGCAGTGACGATATGACGGTCATCGGAGATCCGAACCCGAAGATGGTTTACGGTCTGTCATTCAATGCCAGCTGGAAAGGATTCGACCTTTCCCTTCTCTTCCAGGGAACTTATGGCAACGACATTTTCAATGCATCCAAGTTCTACTTCGAGAAGTTCGACGGAAGACAGAATGTCCTCAAGTCAGCTTACAAATCAGGATGGAGCAAAGAAGGCTCGACCAATTCCCGCCCTATTTCGCTCGCATATGATTCAGACGATGCCAGAAACAGCCAGAACTGGTGGCAATCCACAATGTATGTCGAGAACGGTTCTTACTTCAGACTCAAGAATCTCCAACTCGGATACACATTCAATTTCAAAGCGAAAAGAAATCCGTCATTAAGGTTATATCTGTCAGCCCAGAACCTTCTGACATTGACAAAATATTCAGGCTTCGACCCTGAAATCTCAGACAACGGAGTGGATGCAGGCCAATATCCGCAGCCTCGCACTTTTGTCATCGGTGTCAATATCAACCTTTAATAACTAGAGCTTTATGAGAATACATAAAATAATGATGGCAACATTGAGCCTTGCCCTTTGTTGTTCCTGCAGCGACCTTTTGGAAAAAAAGCCTCTTGTCAATCTCGCAGTAGAGAATTACTATACTACGGAAGGTGAGGCGAAGACAGCCCTCATGGGTATATATCACGTCTTCATGACTGAGAACTTCGGTCTCTACCACTATCTTCATCTCGGAGACAATCTGTCAGACGACTCTCAGCTCGGCAACTCCCGCTCAGATGGTGTAGCATGGGCAGGAAATGCCAAATCATTGATCCAGTTCAATATTTTGCCGACGAATTCATACTCAGGCAACAACACTTGGAACCAGGATTTCCAAGTCGTGACAAATGCAAATTACCTGATCGAAAGTGTAACCAGGAACAACATCCATAACGCCGACAAGTATATTGCTGAAGCAAAGTTCCTCAGAAGTTACGTTTACTTCGACATGGCGCGTCAGTTCGGAGGTCTTCCTCTGGTAGATCATGTACTCACATACGAAGAATATTACAAGCCTCGTGCAACTGAGGATGAGACATGGAAATTCATCGAGCAAGGCTTCATGGATGCAGCTGAAGGACTCCCTGAAACTTGGGATGCGGCCAATATCGGAAGGGCAACCAAAGGAGCCGCTCTTGCAATGCTCGCCAGAACATACGTATATCATGCCAGCCACAGCAAAAAGCAAGAGGATTGGCAGAAGGCCTACGACACCATAAAGGAACTTGAGAAAGGCAACTGGTTCAGTCTGGAACCCCGTTATGAGGATATTTTCGACATGGAGCACCAGAACGGACGTGAGATCATCTTCTCCATACAGTTCAGGACTTCCCATACAGGCTGGGGAGACTCAAATGACGGCAACATGATGAGTTTCTACGGACACGATGCAGGAATCAAAGTCGCCGACTTAAACAAATCCACGACAACTTTGACTCCTGACCAGTATGAGTTCGTATGCAAAAAGCTGCTGGAAGAATTCCCATCCAATGTCAATGAAGACGGTACACCGAAGCCATATCTGAAGAAATGGACAGGATGGTCACTCCACTGCCCTACCCTTGACCTCGTGAACGCCTTCGAGCCTGGTGATCCCCGTCTGAAGGCTACAGTGATTGCCCCTAACGAATTTTACGACGGACACACCCATTTCAATCTCTCAAGCGACAGCGGCTATCAGTCAAAGAAGGAATATGTACCTTTCTCATACCGCACTGAAGAAAGCAACGAGGATGACCTTCCGAGAAACATGATCATTCTCAGATATGCCAACATCTTGCTCTATATGGCCGAGACATGCTGCCAGCTTGACAAGACAGGAGAAGCTCTTGACTATCTCGAAGAAGTCCGCGGCAGAGCAAGACGCAGCGGTGACGACCCATCCGCACTGCCTAAGGTCACGACAACAAACAAAGAAGAACTGCTTGAAGCCATCTACCATGAAAGAAGAGTCGAATTGGCGATGGAATATGACCGCTACTGGGATTTGGCCCGCACCGGAAGAGCCGGAAAAGTAATGAAGGCATACTACCAGAAGTACGGAAATGACAATACACATCAGTACAAAGGCAAGAACTTCATTGAAGGGACTCACGAGCACATGCCTATACCGCAGGCTGCAATCACAGCATCTTACTATCAGGGTGTCCAGACACTCGAGCAGAACAAAGGCTATTAAGTCATATAAACTAATAATTCAGACGCAAAAATGATCAACAACAGAATCTTACTCAGCACGTTCCTGATGCTCTCATCGGCATTTGCCCTCAATGCCCAGAATCAGGTGACAGCGAAGGAGACCAAGGAGACCATACCTACTTACCTGGTAGGGAATCCGGATTTATATCCATATTTTTTCAACGGAAGAACTTACCAGGGAGCCGCAGGTCACATATATCCATATGCTCTGTATGACAATCTCACAGATGAGAGAGTCGACAGGGACTACAAGTACCTCACCCTCGAGAACGAATACACAAAAATCGGTGTACTTCCGGAAATCGGAGGCAGGATTTTCCAGGCTGAAGACAAACAGACAGGCTACAATTTCTTCTACCGCCAGCATGTCATCAAGCCGGCACTCATCGGAATGATCGGCTCATGGATTTCCGGTGGCGTAGAGTGGAACATTCCTCACCACCACCGTGCATCTTCCACCCTCAACGCAGGATATGAAATCACCGAGAATGAGGATGGAAGCAAGACTATCTGGATAGGAGAAACCGAGCTTCGCCAGAGGCTCAAATGGACTATAGGCCTTACAATGTTCCCCGGTAAATCCTATGTCGAGGCGACATTCAAGATGCAGAACCGTACCCCTATCATGCAGAGTTTCCTCTATTGGGCCAATGTTTCCGTGCACTGCGATGAGAACTATCAGGTCCAGTTTCCTCCTCAGACAATCTATGGTACCGCCCACAGCAAGGTGCAGTACACCGACTGGCCATACAACACCATTTGGGGAAACAGTGAACCGACAGACAACAGTTGGTGGAAGAATTTCAAAGACGCGAATTCCACTTTCGCAGTCAATTATACCCAGGACTATCTGGTCGGCTACGATTTCGGAAAGAATGCCGGCACGGCACACTGGGCCAACCACCATCTCGTACCCGGAAAGAAGTTTTTCCTGTGGGGTACCAACAGCGTCTGGAATGAGATGCTGACGGAAAAGGATGGAGCCTACCTCGAACTCATGGTCGGAACATTTTCAGACAACCAGCCAGACTACAGCTGGATAGGACCTAATGAAGTCAGAGTCACAAAACAGTATTGGTATCCTATCAAAGGTATCGGCGGAGCCAAGAACGTCAATTTGGAAGGAGCCGTAAACATAGAGCGCACATCACCTGACAACTTTATGGTGGGATTCAACTCTACGGCACTTTACAAGCAGGCCAAGGTAATCATCAAAGCCGCCGGCGACGTAATTTCTGAAGAAACTGTTGACATTGACCCTGACACTCCTTATATCAAGAACATCAAGGTGTCTTCAACGCTGAAAGACAGCGAGTTTTTCGCCGGTCTCTACGACAGCAACGGTGTCGAACTCGTAAGTTGGTCTCCTTCAGAGAAAGAGGAATACACCAAACCGCATCCTGCAGACCGTCCGAAGCAGCCGTCAGAGTACAATTCTGTCGAAGAACTCCTCCTCGCGGGACAGAGACTGGAGGAATTCCACAATGCACGCCTCGACCCTCTCCCTTACTACGAAGAGGCTCTGCGCCGCGATTCTCTCGATTCACGTGTCAATGTCAATCTCGGAATCTACTATGCCAAGAGAGCAGAATGGACAGTTGCAGAGAAATACCTTTCCCGCGCATATAAGAGACTTACGGGATTGCACTACATGCCGGAAATCGCCAAAACCGGAGTTATCTACCACACGAACCCGAAGGATGGTGAGATGTTCTACTACTCCGGAGTAGTTGCACGCGCACTCGGAAAGATTTCCGAAGCCGAAAGCTACTTCTGGAAGTCAACCTGGTATCCTGGTTTCCAGTCTGCGTCCTATCTTTACCTCGCAGAAATGTATTGGAAACAGGGCAAGGTCAAAGATGCCCAGGAAGCTATCGATGAATCCATTGCATTGAGCGGAAAGAGCACTCAGAGCAAATTCATCAAAGCACATTTCCTGAGCACACAGGGCAAGAAGGCTGAAGCTGTCGCCTTGCTGGACGAGAACATAGCTTCTGACCCTATAGACTTCCTCAGCATCATTGAAAAAGCCCGTATTCAGGACAATAAGGATCTTGCCAAGCACGCCATTACGCACATGGGCATTCCTCTCCAGGAAATTATTGAAGTGACAACCTTCTATAATGCCATAGGTGCATGGGACGATGCTGTAGCAATACTTGACTTCGCGATGGAGAACGGAACTCCATACTCATCAACTCCTATGCAGAAGAATGCTGTCGAGCCTTTCACGGCTTCTCCACTCCTGAACTATATGGCAGGATGGTATAGTTCACAGGCCGGTCACGAAGACAAAGCTCTGGACTATTACCGCAAGGCTGCAGAGATGTCTCCAGACTACTGCTTCACCTTCCGCGTCGAAGAATTGGAAATGCTCAGGGATGTTTTGGAAAAGTGCCCAACTGACTGGAAGGCATACTATTATCTCGGCAATCTCCTGTACTACTATGACCGTAAAGACGAGGCTATCGCAGCATGGAAGTCATCTACCGAGTTTAACAGGAACTTTGGAATGACATTCCGCAACCTCGGACACTCCGCATACAAGTACCTGAAAGACAAAAATCTGGCTGACAAGTATTACAATATGGCCATCAATACGGACAGTTCCAACCCTATCTTCTTCCAGGAAATGGAAGATGTGGAGGCTGCCCTCAACGTACCATCAGAAAAGAGACTTGCCCGTATGGAGAAATACCGCAAGACCGTCGAGAAATCTGATGACGCCACATCACGTTTCGTCTATCTTCTGATCGACAACGGCAAGTACCGCGATGCTCTCGACATCTTGGAGAACAGACACTTCCGCGTATGGGAAGGCGGCTCGACAGTATATACGCAGTTCGTGGATGCCAACCTTCTCTACGGTCTTTCCCAGCTGGCAAAACACCGCAACAGCAAAGCACTTGAGAGTTTCCTGGCAGCCGGCACATTCCCTCGCAATCTGGAGACAAATGAACTCTCCAACGGACCTCTCGTGGCAAAAGTAGCATATCATCAGGGACTTGCATACAAGGCTCTCGGACAGAAAGACAAAGCACGCGAATCTTTCGAGAAATGCATTCTCACAGCCGGTTCCAGAAGAGGTGAATACATCGATGAAAGATATTATTTCGTCGCAATGTCCCAGAAGGAACTCGGTCAGGAGACTGAAGCAAAAGCCACACTGAAGAAGATCCAGGACTACATCGATAGCCAGAACACATCTGCTACCACAGTAGTGGACATTTACTCAAAGTTCGGCGAAGATGGATCAAGCAACGTCATCAAAGCACGCAACCTCTACCTCCAGGGACTCGTCCACCTCGCCTCTGGAGACAGACAAAAGGCACATCAATGCTTCTGTGAGTCACTTGACCTGAACCAGGCCAGCGTCTGGACCAAATACTTCAGGGACAACACCAAGTAATGTCAATGTCAAACAACGCATAAAGTTTACAAGATGAACAAAATAATCACGATGTCATTGGCAGCCATGCTGGCAACCTTGTCAATTTCCGCTCAGGAAAAAACGTATTTCGTATCCCCAGATGGAAACGATGGTTCAGACGGCCTCTCGGTAGAGAGTGCATGGAAAACCATCAACAAGGTCAACACCGTGGTCTTCCAGCCGGGAGACAAGATTCTCTTTGAATCAGGAGCAATCTTCAAGGGGCAACTCAAGCCCCTTGGCTCCGGCTCGGAGGGCAAGCCGATAACCATATCATCATTCGGAGGCGAGAAACGCCCGGTGATTGACTTCGGGGAAGCCGAAGGCGCCGGCATCCTGCTCGAAAACATCTCGTACTGGGAAGTCAAAGGCATGGAAATCACGTCAAAGTCTCCTTTCAAGATAGGGGTCGGACGACAGGGCATATCAGTAACCGCATCCGGCGCTGACCACAATCTCAAACATTTTGTCATACAGGACAACTATATCCACGACATTTGGGGGCAGATGGGCGGACGAGGAGAGAATGTCGGCTACTACAGTTCCGCCATTCTTGTCAGGATTCTGCGTAACCGCGAGTCATTCCGGGACCCGTCATATAAACCGTCAACAATCAACGAAGTGCGCATCGAGGACAACAAGATAGAGCGCGTCGACAAGTGCGGCATCGTATGTTGGGGAGCCCGTGACAATGTCGTAGTCCGCAAAAACTATATGGACAACATAGGAGGCGACGGCATATTCGTCAACGGACCTTATCGCGGCCTCATCGAATACAATGTCATCCGCCGCAGTTGCATGAGGGCCGGGGCACCGGACCTTCCGGGAGATGACAGATGGTGGCCGCATGTCGCGGCCTGCTGGATTCAAGATACAGAAGAGACCATCATGCAGTTCAATGAAGTCTATGACACGGGCCGCAACATCTACAACGGTGACGGATTCGCATACGACTTCGACTTCAACTGCAAGAGATGCATAGCACAGTACAACTACAGCAAAGAGAACAACGGTTTCCTTCTGCTGATGTACAACATCTTCGAGAATGTGGCACGCTACAACATCTCCGAAAACGACAAGACCCACCTCGTACAGATGCAAGGCAGCCTCAAGGATGACAACAACATATTGTACAACAACGTGTTCTATGTCGATCACGGTCTTCTCGATTTGGATTTCTTCAGAGGCAACGAAAAGGAAACCGCAAAGGACATCAATGATCTGGGAGCACATTTCCACAACAATATCTTCTACGCCACCGGACAAGGACAGTTCCGCACCGCGTATTCTACCGGCGAGACATGGAAGAGAGAGTTCGAAGATACCCTCAGACCGGACCTTCCGTCAGGAAGCATGTTCATGAGCAACTGCTACTTCGGCCCATGGAAGAGCGGCATCCCTGATGATCCTAAAGCACTTGTAGCAGATCCTAAGTTCATTGCCCCGGGAACCGGTGGTGACGGATTATGCTCCCTCGCCGGATACAGGCTCCGCCCGGACTCTCCATGTATCGGAGCAGGAACATATATTCCTGACAACGGACGACGCGACTTCTTCGGACAGCCTGTAACTGACGGCAAGACAGACATCGGAGCCTTCGAATATCTGGGAAGCATTCCTGAATCAGACCCGGAAAAAGAAGCCGCACTTGACAAGGCTGCGCGTGAAGCTTCATCTGTAGCATGGGCCAGATGGAGTTTCCCTAAAGTCGTAGCGACCAATGGTCCATCCAGATTTACCATACGTCTCCGGGAGCCGATCACGGACGACATAAAAGGACAAATCAGCTGGACAAATCCAGACAACGGAAAAACATACAAACTTGACATTTCCAAACTGAAAGACCGCAGGACAATTGCAATCCCTGTCAATGCCAATGTCTCCGTCCCTGACGGAACAAAGGTCAAGGTATCGCTCACCAACGGTTCATTCAGTGAAGAATTCGAGATTCCAGTCAAGGAAGTTGAACTAAGGAACAGATGGCAATGAAAAGAATCAGTACAACAATCGCAATATTGGCTATTGCGGCGTTCGGGCTACAAGCGCAAGACAAGACCTACTTCGTGTCACCGGAAGGCAATGACAACGCTGATGGACTTTCCGTAACCAATGCCTGGAAGAGCATTGATAAGGTCAATGCATCTGTATTCCAGGCCGGAGACCGTGTTCTCTTCGAAGGAGGTGCCACGTTCTACGGCAACCTGGTAATCAAAAGTTCAGGTTCACCTGAAAAGCCTATCGTGTTCTCAGGTTACGGGCAGGGACGTCCTGTCATCAATATGGGAAAGGAAGAAGGCACGGCAATCACAATACTCAACTCCGACGGACTCGAAATTGTCGGATTTGAAATCACAAGCGGATTCCCTCCTGAGGTAGGCGTAGGACGCAACGGCATCTTCATCGATGAAAGAGAGCCAGGCAGAGCATTCAGCCATATTGTCATAAAGGACAACTACATCCACGACATCTGGGGCCAGATGGGAGGCACGCGCTTGCGCTGCGCCGCAATCAGCGGTGGAGTGATGCGCCCTTGGAGAGGTTTTACAGTGTCACAGAACGTCTCAACCCTGGAAGACGTCCTCATCGAAGGAAACAGAATTGAAAGGGTGGACAAGGTGGGCATCACAACTACCGGCATTGACAAACTCCGTGTACGCCGCAATTATATGGACAACCTCGGCGGCGACGGCATAATAGTCAGCAGTTCTTTCAGAGCTGTTGTCGAATTCAATGAAATCCACCGCTCTTGTATGCGTTCAGGTTTGCTCGACCTCCCAGGAGACAACGGTTGGGCAGAGAAAGGCGAAGGCTGGTGGCCTCATACGGCAGCATGCTGGATCATAGGCTGTGAAGAAACCATCATGCAATTCAACGAGGTCTATGACACCGGACGTCAGATCAGAAATGGAGACGGTTTCGCATATGACTTCGACTTCTATTGCAAACGCTGCATCGCACAATACAACTACAGCAAGGAAAACCACGGCTTCCTGCTCATGATGTACGACATTTTCGAGAATGTTGCCAGATACAACATCTCAGAGAACGACAAGACACATCTCGTCCAGATGCAGGGCAGCCTGAAGAACGACAACAACGTCCTCTACAACAACGTGTTCTATGTGGATCACGGAGTCTCTGAAGTAGAGTATTTCAGGGGTGACCATCCTGAGAAGGCAAAGGATATAAACGACCTCGGGGCCCACTTCTGCAACAACATCTTCTACGCCACTGGACAAGGACAGTTCCGCACCGCCTGGTCAGTCGGTTACGCTTGGGACAGGTCTTTCGACGACACCCTGAAGCCTGATCTCCCTGCCGGCAGCCTGTTCCTCAACAACTGCTACTTCGGACCATGGAAAAACGGCATACCTGACGACCCGAAAGCCATCGTGGCAGACCCTAAGTTTGTCGACCCCGGCACAGGCGGAACAGGTCTGGGCACACTGAAGGGGTACATGCTTCAGAAGGACTCTCCATGTATCAATGCGGGAACCCATATGACGCATAACGGCGGACGCGACTTCTTCGGTTTTCCTGTCAATGACGGTCATCCTGATGTCGGTGCTTTCGAGTATCTCGGAAGCGGAGTATTCGCTGATGAAGCTGCCATTGCCGCCCAGGACGCAGACGCCAAAGATGCATCTGCCGTGGCATGGGCGAAATGGTGTTTTCCTCTCGAGTTCGGCATCAAGGAAACCGACGTCCTCAACATCAGACTCTACCAGCCGCTCGAAGATGGAGTAACCGGCAAGATTTCCTGGACAAATCCGAAGAACGGAAAGACCACAATCGTGGATCTGGGCAAAGAAAAGAGCCGTTCAGAGTTTGTTCTCAAACTGAATTCGGACCCTCAGACCCTGCTTTCAAGCAAGATCAAGGTCTCCGTCGAAAAAGGCAAGTTCTCTGAAGCGTGGGAAATCGCATTTTCGGAAAACCCGGCCAGACGCCAGTAATCTCACAACATCACAAATGCCGGAGACTGCACTTGCAGGCTTCGGCTTTATTTATGACATTTGGACAAATCAGATCTCGACATGACTACAAAACACTTGATTGTCACGCTTTTATCAGCATTGACCTGCATTTCGGCACAGGCACAGACCTCGTTCGGTGATGCAATGAAATTCGATGACGGCTGGCTGTTCAGCCTCACCGACGCTCCTGACCAGAAAGACAATTCTTTCAATGACAAAGATTGGCGCACACTCGACCTTCCTCACGACTGGTCCATAGAAGGGCGTCTCTCCCCTACACTCGCAAGCTGCACAGGATATCTTCCCGCCGGCATAGGTTGGTACCGCAAGCATTTCACGGTGAACGACGACGCACCGAGACACTACATCTATTTCGAAGGCGTCTATAACCGCAGCGAAGTGTACCTTAACGGAAAGCTTCTCGGCAAACGTCCAAACGGATACGTGTCGTTCATGTACGACTTGACCCCTTACCTCAAGGACGGAGAGAATGTCCTGGCAGTGAGAGTGGACCACAGCCGATATGCGGATTCACGCTGGTACACCGGCTCAGGCATATACCGTGACGTCTGGCTCGTATCCGCACCCGATACACATTTTTCACTCTGGGGAGTCGGTTGGCACGCCAAATCCATCACGGAAAAACAGGCTACAGTATCAGTGGACATGGAGATTCAGAAGCATCTGCCGCTCCAATCAAAACTCGAAGTAAAAGCCAGCCTCTACGATGCCGGCAACAATCTTGTCGCAAGCAGGGCCATCGCTGTCAATGACAGAGAAGCAGGCTTGAGTAAAGTCGCGACAGAGTTGAGAATCAAGAACCCGCATCTTTGGAACCTTGACGAGCCATATCTCTACACCCTTGAGACCGATATTCTTTCTGACGGACAGAAGATTGACGGCAGCAAAACCAGGGTCGGACTCCGCACCCTCACATTCGACGCGGACAAAGGCTTCGCCCTGAACGGGAACTGGATGAAAATCAAAGGAGTCTGTCTCCATCATGATGCCGGAGTTCTCGGTGCTGTTGTACCACAGGAAGTTTGGAGACGGCGTCTGGAGAACCTCAAGGCTATCGGCGCCAATGCAATCCGCATGAGCCACAATCCTCAGGCATCTGTACTTTACGACCTCTGCGACGAGATGGGACTGCTCGTGATGGATGAGGTATCGGACGAATGGGAATTTCCTAAGCGCAAATGGATTGAAGGATGGAATGTAGGAACTCCAAGTTATGACGGGTCCTTCGACTTTTTCGAAGAATGGATCGAGAAGGACATCACCGACATGGTAAGACGCGACCGGAATCACACCAGCATATTCCTCTGGAGTATCGGCAACGAAGTCGATTATCCGAACGACCCATATTCGCACCCTATCCTGAACAGCAGCAGCATAGACCAGCCAATGTTCGGAGGATATAATCCTGATGCACCTGATGCCATGCGCATCGGCAAGATAGCCAAGAGACTCGTCGCATGCGTACGCGACGTCGATACTTCGCGTCCGACAACCGGAGCACTTGCCGGAGTGGTAATGTCCAACGAAACAGAGTATCCTGATGCAGTAGATGTTGTAGGCTATAACTACACAGAGAACCGATATGACATGGACCATGCCACCTATCCGAAGAGAGTCATCTACGGCAGCGAGAATGGACGGAGCAGAAACGCCTGGCTGGCCGTGCGTGACAAAGATTTCATCTTCGGACAGTTCATATGGACCGGAACCGACTACCTCGGAGAGTCAGGACCATGGCCGTCACGAGGACTGGGAACCGGACTGCTCGATTTCGCCAGTTTCCCTAAGCCGAACGGATACTTCCGCGCTTCAATGTGGAGCACCAGTCCGATGACTTACATCGGCACATATCCGGTGCCGGCCCCACGTAATGGAAACGGACGGACATTTCTGTCCCCGGACGCTTTGGACATCTGGAACTACTCACTTGAGCAGAAAATCCGTGTAGTATGCTATACCAACGCAGCCCAGGCAAGACTCCTTCTGAACGGCAAGGAGGTCGGAGAGATGAAACCTTACGATGACGAGAGCGGTATCATCTGGTGGGATATACCTTTCAGACCAGGCACACTCAAGGCTGAAGGATGCGACAAAGACGGTAACGTCATCTCGGAATACTCCATCACCACATCCGGCCGCCCATATGCCCTGCGGGTAATTTCGGACTGCTCAGAATTGTCCAAAGACAAAGCCACCGCACACATCATAGTTACAGTCGTCGATGAGAATGGCGTCATGGTCAAACTGGCAGACAACAACATCACCTGCACTGTGGATGGTCCTGCGCGACTCCTCGGACTCGAAGGCGCGGACAACACGGACATGGGAGATTACCGTGACAACCGGCAGAGAGTCTATAACGGACGCCTGCTGGCCTATATCCAGACTACCGGAGAAGCGGGAGAAATCAATGTCTCGTTCAGTTCTCCACTTCTGAAGGGCGCAGAGATCAAATTCACCGCAGAATAATCATACGCGCCCATCCATAAAAAATTCCCGCCATCGTCTTTCTCATGAAGCACGATGGCGGGAATTCTATTTTAAGCAACAGTCACCTGACTGGTCATCTCAGCAAGAAGCCTTATATCCCCGGCGGAAGCGCCTACCATGACATTGACCTCGCCCTTCTCCGAAGACTCGGCTGCGCTCTATGTGTCAAACGGGATTTGAGGGACGAAGAGCCTGCCAGATTACTCTTGTCCACTGCCGCAGGAATAACGCCAGTCCACGAGCCGCCGAACAAGTTATATGCAGAATCCACAAATTCAAAGCTGACAGTGGTCTTGTCCCCATCCTTGGCCAGTTTCACCCAACCGTCGATAGCTGCCGCATAGCCATGCATGTAGCCATCTGAATCAAGAGTGGAAAGATCCCAATACCATGTGCCAGTTTGTCCGAAAGGTGAAGTCTTGCCTGCTACGAAACCGACAGTCTGATTGTCGACACTCATGTTATACTGTTTCTCAGGAATAGGAATTTCAGTAGTGGAAGTCTTTTCCGTAAGAAGTTCGATGTCAATCGCATCGCCTTTGTCATTTTCCAGTGACAGAATCCAGTTGGCCAGACCGACTCCAAGATAATCTCCATAGTACGCAAGGGAAGCGGTAGTTGTCTCCGCAGGAAGTTTCAGAGTATAGTCTCCGGTAAGAGTCGTATTGGCCTCTTCCTTCGGAGATTCGTCCGTAAATTCAATGTCTCCCGTAAATACCCCCTTCACAGACTTTCCGTTGTCAGTAACGAGCTCAAGTTCGATTCTGTAACCAGTATCACCGAATTCACTGACAAGTGCGGTTCCTGACGCAATGCCGCTCTGGGAAAGTATATTCCCTTCCGCATCGACGGTAGCGGCGATCGAGCCGTAGTACTCACCCAAAAGCGAGAATCCAGGTTCTATAGTCCCAGCCGCATAGGTATCGGCAACAGTATATATGCCAGGCATAAGGTAGATGACCGGACTGTTTTCAAGGGTAAGGGAAAGTCCGACTACTGCACCTCCGGATACTGTAACTCCGTCATTGCCCGCCGTTGGTGAGGTCAGAACTACAGAATACCCGTCCGTGCCGGAGCCGAGTTTATCACCATAATAAACCCCGAAAGCATGAGCAAAAGAAACATTGATGTCTTCCTCCAATGCCGGGATCTGTTCGATTGGCTCAGAGCCTGCATTAGGATCCCCGAAGGCAAGAGGACCTTCATAGATACAGCTGACGGTAGAGCCGTCCTTCAATGTAAACAGGCCCTTGAGTATCTTTCCCTTATCCGAAGTCTTGACTTCCAGATAACCTTCCGTAAAATCGACACTGGTCTGCTTTCCTTCGACATTGACCTGCATTCGGGTATAATAATTATTGAGAGTGCCCGCGGCATTGGTCTCAGCGATAGTGTACTTGCCGTCAGGCAGCACGGCCGTTTCGAATGAATCAGAGCCTTCAGATGCATAAATGTCGAAGAAAATGATATGACCGTCTGCAGGAGCGGCATCATCGCCTTCATTATCTTTAATGAATTCCTTGTCACCAAGACCGACATAGTAATTGAATACTCCTTCTGTCTTGCGGTCTCCATAATAAAGCACCTTGGTGGTACGGTCCATAACCAATTCCAGGTCAGCTTTAGGACCGATTTCAGGATCCGGTGTTTCCGGTGGAGTCGGGTTGTCCTTGTTGTTACAGCCGACAAGGACCAGAGACGCCAGCAAACTGGCGAGCAATCTTGAACATTTCATTCGTCAATGATTATTAAGGTTAAAACTAAGTAACGGCTCATCGAAACGCCCGAGGCCTATATGCAAATATAAGAAAAAGTGAACAAAACATATCTTATTTCCGACCCTCTTGGCAACCGCCGATTTTCAATTCCCGCAGCCAAAGTGTTCTATATCAATGTCATAATGAGCACTGACAGATTCGCCTATCTGTCAAGACCCCATTTCAAAGCCACCTCTTGGCATCTCGTAAATCGTATAAATAATTGGAAATCAACCAATAACACCAAAGCGAAGTTGTCAAGAGGGTCGAATAGTGACAACCATCCGGGTAAACCATAAGGTCAGGACTGCTCCTCGTCGTAGAAGCGATCAAACATTGACCTTAGCCTATTTTCATCAGCGATTATTTTGCGCAATTCTTCGAGCCGGCAGGCATTCGATGACTCCGGAATCCAAAGTTTCAGGTAACCGCCATACCCGTATTTCTTCTGAAGATGTGTCAATGTCCTTTCCCACATCTGTTCGCGGTTCATCTGCGGGTAATGGGCAAAACCATATTGGACAGTGCGCCTGATGACTGTTTCAGGGTCAATGAGCCTGTCCGACTCAGCGATAATCTTGCCGTAGATGCTGCGGGGCGGAGCCTCATTGGAAGCCCTGTGATCCTCTGCAGCCTCTGCAATGACCTCGATTTCCTCGACTGAGAACCAGTTGAGGAGAGTTTTGTCTTCCCTGATGATTCGACCTGATACCAAATGATGTTTCTCTCTTCCCTCACACAAGCCCAAATCATGATAAGCAGCTGCGGCATAAAGGATTTCAGGATTCACATCATAATATCTGGAGAGTTCCAGGCTCTGCCCGATCACACTTCTTACATGGTCCCGCCTATGGGCTCCATCGAAATTGTCATAACGCGGAATGATTTCCGACTCGATATATTCTTTAAGAGTTTGCATACTGTTTGAAATTTACGTCAAGCCGCAAATATATATAAAATGTCAAAATGTCCGCCATAGACAGACTACTAAGTAATCCTTAAAAAATAACTTGGTAATCTTTGCTCGTCTTTTCGGTCTAT
>OHUE01000128.1_pt1 | contig 46846 bp, 32 predicted proteins | sample 1579111 | NCBI WGS metagenome assembly OHUE01 (sample SAMEA3879524, study PRJEB24766) | human gut metagenome | biome: human-associated habitat; feature: feces | place: USA | collected 1985/1987 | reverse complement strand
ATTATGAATACTGTAACATTAGACAATAACACCTATGGACTCGCTGCAAATTATGCGAATCTGCATAATGTCAGTATTTCTGATGCCGTGAAAGCTGGTATCCAAATGCTTGTAGGCAAGACAAACCAACAAAGCATCAAAAACCATGTTCGCCCTATATCTGAACTTCATCCCAGTGTGCAGGCCCTAATTGGCATTGCAAGAAAAGATGGAGCACCAGAGATAAAGGATATCAACGGAGAAACCATTATTGAAGAATATCTGACAGAAAAATACAAATAGCCATGAAGGTCTTTGTAGATGCAAATGTTATACTTGACGTTTTAGATCAAAGAGAACAATTCTTTGAAGCAAGTAGTAATGTGCTTAGTTTGGGCGCTGAGCACAAAATTATTTTATTTACTACTGCCATGACCATGGCTACTTGTATCTATATTTTACGCAAGCCGTTAGGATATCAAGGAGCCATAAGTTGCATCAACAGCCTAAAAGAATACATAAACATTTCCCCACTTACGCAATCAGAATTTGATAAGGCTTTTTCAAAGCCAAGTCAAGATGCAGAAGACATGCTACAATATTATTCAGCAGTTTCTGCAAACTGCGATGTTGTTATAACAAGGAATGGCAAGCATTTCCCTACCAATGGTTTACCAGTTTTGACACCAAAAGAATTTCTTGAAAGATATTTTTAGGTATCTTCATTCTTCAGCTTTTTACGCTACAAAAGCATCATAACAAACATTATTCTATATTTATCTTATGTCAGAACTTCAACAAAAGTGCTGACAAGGATATTTTATTCTATACACTTATCCTTTACAAAACCTCGAACCTTTCACCCTTCCTCTTATCGAAAAACCTACAAAGAGAAAATATGAACAACTTGTGATATTAAATGAATATTGATAGACAGTGATAAATCAGTAACTTTGCAGCCGAAACATTAATAAAGGTATGAAGAAAATATTGTTCACATTTGCCTTGACCTTGTTTGCAGGCTACGCGATGGCTCAAGAAACATTGTCATTGGCCCAATGCCTTCAGATGGGCATTGACCGTAACCTCTCGTTAAAGACCTACGAGGGCAATGTGCTGAAAGGCAAGCACAACATTAGCGAGAACCGCGCCCGCCTGTTGCCTCAGATAAACATTGGTGCAGGCCTTAACGACAACTTTACTCCGCCCGTATCAGTGACCGATGGCTCGGCCTATGGCAAGCCCTACAACGTTACCAAGACGTTGCAGTACAACTCGTCGGCCAGCGTTCAGTTTCAAATGCCGCTTTACAACCAAACAGCGCTCACTGCTGTCGACATTGCCAAGACTCTTGCCCAGCTAAACACCCTTTCGTATGGCAAGGCCAAGGAAGACCTCATCATGCAGATAAGCAAGATGTATTATCTGGCCCAAAACACTGAAGAACAGATAGCCATTATCAAAGACAACATTAAGCGCCTTGAAGAGCTGGGCAACATTACGAAAGCCTTCCACGACAACGACATGGCGCTGGGCGTTGATGTAAAGCGCGTTGACGTAAACCTTGAGAACCTGAGAGTGCAGTATGACAACGCCAAGGCCATGCTGGTGCAACAGTATAACATGCTGAAATACATCATCGACTATCCCGCCGAGAAAGACATCATGGTAGAGAAGCCCAACATGGACGACATAAACCTGGCTGCACTAACGGGTTTGAACGAAAACCAGTATGAGCTGCAGTTGCTGAGAAAGCAGCAAACACTGGCCGAGCAGCAAAAGAAGTTGGCCAAGAGTGGCTACCTGCCCTCGCTGGCCCTTACAGGCAACTGGACCTATACGGCCTTTACCGACAACTTTAAAAACTGGTTCCACTCGGGCGAGTCGAACCACTGGTATAAGTCGAACGGCATAGGCATCTCGCTGCGCATCCCCGTGTTTGATGGTTTCGAGAAGCGTTCGAAGATAAGAAAGGCACAGGTAGATGTTGACAATGCCAAGCTGTCGTATGAAAACGCCCTGAAGGGCATGCAGACCCAATATGCCAACGCCCTGAACGACTTGGCCAACAACCAGCGTAACTTCAGTAAGCAGCGCGACAACTACCTCTTGGCCGAAGACATATATAAGGTTACGAGCGAGCGTTATCGCGAGGGCATAGCCTCGATGACCGAGGTGCTGCAAGACGAGATGAGCATGAGCAGTGCCCAAAACAATTATCTCACCGCTCACTACAACTATCAGGTGTCGAACCTCACACTGCTGAAACTGACAGGCCAGCTTGAGAAGTTGACAAAGTAGTATTTAGCATTTATTTTTGAATTGTAATAAATTGAAATCAACAATGGAAACAAATAATAACAACACCCCCAATAACACCAATAACACCAACAACCCCAATAACCCCAACAACCCCAACAACAGCGACAATACACAGTCGACCCACGAGTTAACCGCCAAGCAGCTCAAGCGCCAGCGCATACGCCAGATGATAGTAAGCCTCATAGGTGTGGCCATTTTGGTGTGGGGCATTGCCAAGATAGTGTGTATGTTTCTCGACTATAAGAGCAACGAGAAGAGCGACGACGCGCAGGTAGAGCAGTATATCTCGCCCGTAAACATGCGCGCCTCAGGTTACATTAAGAAGATATATTTTAAAGAGCACCAAGATGTAAAGAAGGGCGACACCCTGCTGGTGCTTGACGATCGCGAATATCGCATACGCGTGATGGAGGCCGAGGCAGCCCTGAAAGACGCTATGGCAGGAGCCAACGTGGTAGACGCCTCGCTGCAAACCACCCAGACCTCAGCCACCGTGTATGAGGCTTCTATTGCCGAGATAGAGATACGCCTGGCCAAACTGGAGAAAGACCGCCAACGCTACCAAAACCTGGTGCAGCGCCAAGCCGCCACACCCATACAGCTGGAACAGATTGAAACCGAATATAAGGCCACCAAGAAGAAGCTCGACGCTGTGCGCCGCCAGCAAAAGGCAGCCTTCTCGGGCGTAAACGAGGTGCAGACCCGCAAGAAGAACACCGCTGCCGCCATTGAGCGAGCACAGGCCGCCCTTGAGATGGCCAAGCTGAACCTGTCTTACTGCGTGGTAACGGCTCCGTGCGATGGCAAGCTGGGCCGCCGTGCCCTTGAAGAAGGCCAGGCTGTAAATGCAGGCCAAACCATTACCTACATTATGCCCGACACCCAAAAGTGGGTGATAGCCAACTATAAGGAAACACAGGTAGAGAAGCTGTATGTAGGCCAAAAGGTGCTGATGACCGTCGACGCCATCGATGGCCGCGAGTTTGAGGGTCGCATCTCGGCCATCTCAGGTGCCACAGGTTCAAAATATTCGCTCGTTCCCACCGACAATTCGGCTGGCAACTTTGTAAAGATACAGCAACGTGTGCCCGTAAGAATTGAGTTTGAAGGATTATCAAAAGAAGACAATGACAAACTGGCTGCCGGCATGATGGTGGTAGTCAAGGCTCAGCTCAAGAAATGATACAAGCAGAAATTTATACAGCAGTGTCAGAAAAGCTGCCGAAGAATTTTCCGTTCTACAACTGGGTGCCCAAACCTCTTGGCATCATCTTTCTTGTCTTACTTTTCATACCTATCATGACCGTGAGCGGTGCCTACACCGTGAACAGCAGTGAGATGGTGGGAGGACTTGGCATCCAGTCAGAACATATTGCCTTCATCAGCTTTGTCACCTCTATCGGCATGGCGGCGTTCTCGCCGTTCTTCTACTCGCTGGTATGTGTGCGCCGCCAAAAAATGATGAGCCTCGTGGGCTTCTCAATCTTGGCTGTGCAGAGCTATGTGTGTGCCAAGACCGACAGCATGTTTGTGCTGGCACTGAACAGCCTGGTGATGGGATTTGTGCGCCAAACGCTGCTCATGTGCAACCTCTTCACCCTGATTAAGTATGGCTTCGGCATTGAGGCCACGCGCAACGTTACCCCTGGCAACGAGCCTATCGACGAGAAGGGATGGGATGCCCTCGACACTGAGAAGAAAGCCAGCCAGCCCATCATCTATTTCTTCTTTATGTTGCTGGGCCAGATAGGCACATGGCTCACCGCATGGTTTGCTTATAAGTATCAGTGGCAGATGGTTTACTATGCCATGCTGGGCGCCATACTGGTAGCCATACTTATCACCCTGCTGTGCATGCCCTACAACCCCTACCCCACCAAGCGTTCGCCGCTGTCGTTCTCAAAGTTTGGCAATGTGGTGGTGTTCTGCCTCATGTGCTGCTCGTTCAGCTACATTATGGTGTATGGCAAGGTGTACGACTGGTACGACGATGCCTCAATATGTTGGGCCACGGTTATCTGTGTGGTCTCAACCCTGCTCTTTGTCTACCTTGAAAAGACGCGCCGCTCGCCCTATTTCATGCTCAAGGCCTTTAAGTCGCGCAGCATACAGGGTGGCATTTTGCTGTTCATCGCGCTGATGATATGCAACTCGAGCTCTATGCTGGTCAACATATTTGTGGGCGTGGGTATGAAAACCGAAAACATACAGGTGGCCGCGCTGGGCAACTGGGTGCTGCTGGGCTACTTTTTAGGTCTTATCACCATCCTTCTGCTCAACAACAAGGGCGTACACTTCAAGTGGTTCTTCGCTCTGGGCTTCATACTGATAGGTGCCGCATCGCTGTTTATGTATTTTGAGGTGCAAACTGATGGTATGTTTGAACGCATGAAGTGGCCTGTGGTGATACGTGCTTATGGCATGATGCTGCTCTACTCGCTCATTGCCGTATATGCCAACCAGCGTATGCCCTACAAGCTGCTGTCAACCTGGGTGTGCATCATGCTCACCGTGCGTATGGTTATTGCGCCCAGCATAGGCTCGGCCATCTACCAAAACGTGTTTCAGTATAGACAGCAATACTACATCACACGCTATGCCCACGACTACGACCGCACAAACATTGAAACGGCCAGCACCTACGACATGACGGCACGTGGCATGCAGTATCAGGGCAAGAGCGAAACCGAGGCGCAACACATGGCAGCCATGTCTACCAAAGGCAAGGTGCAGGTGCAAGCCACACTGTCGGCCATCAAAGAACTGTCAGGCTGGACCATCTACGCCTGCATTATCTTTGCGGGCATCATGCTGGTGGTGCCTTGGCCCAAGCGCGATATATCGAAAGATACAAAAGAGTGGTATGTTCTTTATTAGTTGACGAGTTGACAAGTTGACGAGTTGACAAGGAGATTAGCTTATTTCACTTACTATCCAATCATAACAAAACGATAATCAGAAACAAGCATAAGAAAACCCAAAACAACCATAAGAGTAATAATTGCAAAGAGGGTATGCTCATTTTTCGCGCATACCCTCTTTTTTTGTCTGCCGCCTTTGCCATCATGATTTTTTTTGCTAACTTCGCCCTAAATACGTTTTTACTACCCACTATATAAACAATGAAGAACAGTAACGATGGCATAGGCCTTCTTGAACAGCAGATGGCAAACGACGAAGAGGTGTGCTGCTCATACGGCAACATTACCGCTTTTCCAGAAACCTTTTTCGACAACTTTCGCGTTGCCGACATCGGCCTTATTGTATGCGTTAAAGGGCATTTCACCCTCAGTTGCGAGGGCACCGAATATGATGTGCACAACGACGAAACGGCTTTTTTCTCGCGCGGCATCTACTTCTCTATCACCAGCCATAGCGCCGACTGCTCGATCATTATCATTCATTACCGCATCGACTCTATCCGAAACATACTGGGCAGCACCGTGGTGGGCATGAAATTTCTTGAGATGAACAACCCCAAGAAATGCTGGGTGATGCACACTGGCCACGAGGCCGAGCTGGCAAAATACTCGGAACTGCTGGCTGCAAAGGGCCATCACAACAACGCCTTTGCCGCCTACGAGCACAAGCTGCTGCTGTTATCGCTCACCTATAGGCTGTGCAGCATCTTCAGTAGCCTGTCGAACAACATCGACAACGCCTCAAACCGAAAGATGGAGATATACATCGAGCTGATACAGCTTATCGATAAGCACTATACCCACGAGCGTGGCGTGCGTTTTTATGCCGACAAGCTGTGCCTCTCGGCCAAATATCTCACCTCGCTGGTGAAGTCGATATCGGGCAACACGGTGCAACAACTGGTGTTTAAGGCCATCGTCAAGAAAGCCATATTCCTGGTAACCTCTACCGATAAAAGCATTAAAGAGATATCCGACTATCTTAACTTTCCCAACGCCTCGGCTTTTGGCACCTTCTTTAAAAAACAGGTGGGCATGTCGCCCATCAACTATCGCGAGAAAGAAACAAAGGGCACCATTTCGTGATAGGGTTTAACTGTTTATACATTATAAACGGTTTTAAACCAAGCAAAAAGTCTTTTTACCACTGGTTTTGCCTCACACTGCAGGCTGAAAGGCATCATATCAGCACAGTACTTGGTATGAAGTATTGCAGTACTTTGCATGAGATTACTCCAGTACTTTGCACGAGATTACTCCAGTACTTTGCATGAGATTACTGCAGTACTTGGCCGAGATTACTCCAGTACTTGGCCGAGATTACTGCAGTACTTGCGGCAAGTACTAACCCAGTATGCTTAAGATAGCCGTTATTACCGCTGCTTGACAAAAAACGTATGAGGGTATAAACAAAAAAAGTGTGCTATCCTTTACAGGAGAGCACACCTTATAATAAGTGTAAACTTAAAAGTGTTCGGTTTAAATGGGCGCTTCTTGTTGTATCATTTATCCACCAGAAGCACCAAATGTAGCGAACACGTAGTTTTTTTACTGTTCGTTCTCAGGACGCAGCTGGCGCACAGTTTCAGCAGCACGCCACATTTCCATATCGTGCATAGCCTTCAGCTCGGCGTTCAGCTTCTCGCGGTAATCGGGTTTCGAGTTGCTGTCGATAGAAATCTGAGCCTCGTTGCCCGTCTTTACTGACAGGTACAACCACTCCATAACGGGCTTGATAGCCTCGCGGAAACGGGGAGCCCAGTCGAGGGCACCACGCTGAGCGGTGGTCGAGCAGTTGGCGTACATCCAGTCCATACCCTTCTCAGCAAACAGCGGCATAAGGCTCTGCGTAAGTTCCTCAACCGTTTCGTTGAAAGCCTCAGAGGGCGAGTGTCCGTGCTCGCGCAGCACTTCATACTGAGCCTCGAGCAGACCCTCGATAGCGCCCATCAATGAGCCACGCTCGCCTGTAAGGTCAGAGGTAGCCTCGCGCTGGAAGGTAGTTTTGAACAGATAGCCAGCGCCAATGCCGATACCAAAGGCAATGGTTTTCTCTTCGGCCTTGCCCGAATGGTCTTGATAAACGGCATACGAGCAGTTCAGGCCACGGCCCTCAAGGAACATGGTGCGCAGCGATGTGCCCGAACCCTTAGGTGCTACCATGATAACGTCGATGTCGGCAGGAGGCACTACACCTGTGCGGTCGTTCCAGTTGATGGCGAAGCCGTGCGAATAATACAGGGTTTTACCTGGTGTAAGATATTGTTTAATTTTGGGCCATACGGCAATCTGACCAGCGTCAGACAGCAACATACAGATAATGGTGCCTTTCTGTGCTGCCTCTTCTACAGAGAACAGTGTTTCGCCGGGCACCCATCCATCGGCCACAGCCTTGTCATAAGTTTTACCGGGACGCTGGCCTACGATGACGTTGAAGCCGTTGTCGCGGAGGTTACCGGCCTGTCCAGGACCCTGGATACCATAACCTAAAATGGCAATTGTTTCGTTTTTCAGAACATCTTTTGCTTTCTCTAATGAAAACTCTTTGCTGGTGACTACGGTTTCAACTACGCCACCGAAATTCATTTCTGCCATATTACTTAAATGTTTTGTGCCCTCCCCTCCCACTTTCAGGTAGGACGATTATTATATAAAAATGTGTTATTTTGTTTCTTTTATTGCTGCAAAGGTAATAAATTAAAATGAAATGCCAAATTTTTCTTTCATTCTTTTACAAATTTAACCTTACTTCGGCACACTTCAATTTTATCTTCGCTGCCTGGCTCTTGCTTCATAATGCGCACGCACCACTCATCGTCGGCCGTCTGTTGTCTGTAAAACAGCAAGTTATCGCCACCGTGCGACTCGGCCACATAGGCTATCTCGAAGCGCTGCACCCTATGTGTGCGGTGCCAATCAACGGACCACAGGTCGAGCACATGTTCAATATATTTCACACTGTTTATGTGGCCATTAATGTCGACATCGCTGTATGTGGTGCTTACGGTGCCCACATATTCGGCATCGCCCGCCATCTTTACGCGCGATATTTTGCCTATGGGGCAGGCTTTTTCTGTTTCAACATACTGGTTTATGAGGCCACCGTGCACGGCCAAGATGTCGGCTGGCTGTCGTGTTTCAGTGTCGATCATAGCCCAGATGCTTCGGCCGTATCCATACACGGTGCCATCGGTGCCCACCACAGCATAGTTTCGATCGGTAAAATAGCGCATCACGCCCTCTACCCACGTTTCAACATTGAAGGGAGTGTAGGCCTTAGGCAACTGTTGCATCTCGATAACCAGCCGCGAGAGCACCCATGTTTTGTGCACAGTGTTAAGATAGGTCATGCCATAACCACGATCGTTTGAGTGGAAATCGGCAGCGTTAAGCATGTGGTTGCCCAGGTGCCCTATGAACAGTCGGTGCAAGAGGTCGCAATGAAAGGGCTCGGCCATAAAGCGGTAAGTGCCCACTTTGGGCAGCAGCTGGGGGTTGTTGCTATCAGTCATTTTTTATGTTTTCTATTTCTTTTCGTATAAATAACAAGGCGTTTTAAGCACATTTCTACTCACCCGCCTCGTGTTCTTGGCTATCAAGAAAGTCGGTTACGGCCTCTTCAAAACTGCGCGTTACGGCAATGCGGCCCGACCGACTGTATTGCAGCAAGCACCCGAAGGCGTTTAACTTATCAAACAGGTCGGTAATGTCTTCGGTAAGACCTGTGAGCAGCACTGTGCTGTAGGTGGGGTTTACCTCCATCATGCGTCCGTTCGACTTGCGTATGGTGCGCGATATCTCAGGATTTTCAAGCAGCACAGGGGTAGATATTTTGTAGAGTCCCACCTCGTGAAAGAACAGTTCGGCATCGGTATAATAATCGGCCTTCACCACATCAATTTTCTTTTCTATCTGCTTGGTAACCTTCTTTATCTGCTCTTCATCGCTCCACACGGTGATGGTGTATTTATGAATATCTTTGATGCTGGACGCCGACACGTTCAAACTCTCAATGTTTATCTGTCGGCGCGTAAACACTGCTGTTATCTGATTTAAGATACCCGCAATGTTTTCTGAGTAAACCAGCAATGTATATAGTTTCTTTTCCTCTGTCATGTTCTGTAATGTAGGTGTGTTAAACATTAATTTCAAGCAACATCTCGTCGACATTCTTGCCAGGAGGCGTCATGGGCAGCACATTGTCTTCTTCTTTCACCGCTACCTCAAGCACAAAGGGGCCATCGGTTGTCAGCATTTGCTGTATGGCATCGGCCAGCTGCGCACGCTCGGTAGCCACGGCATAAGGAATGTTGTATGCCTTACAAATGGTGGCATAATGGGGGTTTAGCATCTTGGTGAACGACTGGCGATGGTTGAAGAACATATCTTGCCACTGGCGCACGTTGCCCAGATAATTGTTGTTCAGCAACACCACTTTTACAGGTGCCTGTTGCTCCATAATGGTGCCCAGCTCTTGTATGCTCATCTGAAAACCACCGTCGCCCGTAAACAAACATACGGTGCGGTCAGGTGCGCCAAAGGTGGCACCCACGGCAGCAGGAAGGCCAAAGCCCATGGTGCCCAGGCCACCACTGGTAACGATGCTGCGCTTTTTGTTGAAGCGCGAATAGCGGCAACCAAACATTTGGTTTTGTCCTACATCGGTCACCACGATGGCGTTGCCCTCGGTAGCATCGGCTACAGCGTTTACCACCTCGCCCATGAGCAGAGGGCCCTCGGTGGGATGTATGGCACGCAGTATCACCTTTTCGTTTTCTTCGGCATCGTAGGGCTTGAAGCTGTCGCGCCATGCCTGGTGCTCGTTTTTCTTCAGCAATCGGGTGATGGCTGGCAACGACATTTTACAGTCGCTCACCACGGCCACATCGGTCTTCACGTTCTTGTCAATTTCGGCCACATCAATATCAAGGTGTATCACCTTGGCCTGTTTAGCATAGTGGTCGAGGCGGCCCGTTACGCGGTCGCTGAAGCGCATGCCTATGGCAATGAGCACGTCGCACTGGTTCTCCATCACGTTGGGGGCCAAATTGCCGTGCATGCCCAGCATGCCCACATTGAGGGGGTGGCTGCTGGGTAAGGCCGAGAGGCCCAGTAGGGTGCGGCCCGCAGGAATGTCGGCACGCTCAAGAAACTCGAGCAACTCGTTCTGTGCGCCACCCAACTCTACACCTTGACCTATGAGGGCCAAGGGGCGCTCGGCATTATTTATCAGCTCGGCAGCCTGCTCAACGGCGTGCTGCGAGATAGCGGGATAAGGTTCGTAACTGCGTATTGACGACACGTGCATGGGCTGCCATTCGGCAGTGTGTATCTGTGCGTTCTTGGGAAAGTCGAGCACCACGGGGCCCGGACGTCCTGAACGTGCAATGTAGAAGGCACGACTGATGGCCCAAGCCACATCTTCGGGTCGACGTATCTGGTAGCTCCATTTGCTGATAGGTTGCGAAAGGCCCACGAGGTCGACCTCTTGAAAGGCATCTGTTCCCAAGGCGCCCACGCCCACCTGTCCGGCAATCACCACGATGGGGGTAGAGTCCATCATGGCATCGGCCACGCCTGTGAGGGTATTGGTTACGCCAGGTCCGCTGGTTACCAGGCAAACGCCCACCTCGCCACTCACGCGGGCATAGCCCTCGGCAGCATGTGCGGCGGCCTGTTCGTGGCGCACCAGTATATGGTTAAAGGCTTTCTTTTCGCCTCGTGTATAATCGTAAAGGGCATCAAAAACGGGCATGATGGCTCCGCCAGGATAGCCAAAGATGGTGGTTACCCCTTCGGCCTTGAGCGATCGCATCAGCGCTTCGGCTCCTGTTATCTGTTCCATAATCAATACTTGTTCTAATTCGTTTCTTTAAATCATTCTTACACCACCTTTATCGGCCGAGCTCACGCTCTGAGCATAGGCTCGCAATGCCTTCGACACCTCGCGTTTGCGGGTAACAGGCTGCTGCGGGCGTGCTGCCAACTCTTCATCAGACAGGCGCACATTGATGCTGCGGTTAGGAATGTCAATCTCTATAATGTCGCCATCTTTTATCTTGCCTATGTTGCCACCAGCGGCGGCTTCGGGCGAGATGTGGCCAATGCTCAAGCCACTGGTACCACCTGAGAAACGACCATCGGTAATGAGGGCGCACTCTTTGCCCAGGTGCATGCTCTTTATATATGATGTGGGGTAAAGCATCTCTTGCATGCCAGGGCCTCCCTTGGGGCCTTCGTGCGTAATAACAACGCAATCGCCACTCACCACCTTGCCCCCTAAGATGCCTTCACAGGCAGCCTCTTGCGAGTCGAACACCTTGGCAGGACCGCTAAACTTCCAGATGGCAGGGTCGACGCCAGCGGTTTTTACCACGCACCCGTCTTGGGCAATGTTGCCAAAGAGCACTGCCAGGCCACCGTCTTTGGTGTAGGCGTGCTGCAGGTCGCGTATGCAACCTTCGGCGCGGTCGGTGTCGAGGGTTTCCCACTGCGCGTCTTGGCTACCCATCACGGTAGAGAACTTGCGGCCTGGGGCGCTGTGATAAATGCGGTCGGCCTCGGGGTCGATGGTTTGGGCCGTGATGTCATATTTCTTCATAGCCTCGGCCAGCGTGAGACCATCAACACGGTGGGCATCGCCATGCAGCAGTTGGCCTTTGTTTAGCTCGTTCAGTATGCCTAAGATGCCACCTGCACGGCCACACTCTTGCACACTATATTTTTGCGTGTTGGGCGCCAACTTACACAAACAGGGCACATGACGGCTCAGACGGTCGATGTCTTCCATCTTGAAGTCGACCCCACCCTCTTGTGCCACAGCCAACAGGTGCAGCACGGTGTTTGTGCTTCCGCCCATGGCAATGTCGAGGGTCATGGCATTGAGGAAGGCATCGCGTGTGGCTATGCTACGGGGCAGCACGCTCTCGTCGCCATCTTCATAATAAGCCAGCGCGTTTTTCACAATCTGTCGAGCAGCCTGACGGAACAACTCGATACGGTTTTTGTGGGTGGCCAGTATGGTGCCATTGCCTGGCAATGAAAGACCGATGGCCTCGGTAAGCGAGTTCATCGAATTGGCGGTAAACATGCCTGAACAGCTGCCACAACCTGGGCAGGCGCAACCTTCAATCTGTGCCATGTCGTCGTCAGAGACTGAGGGGTCGGCACCTTTCACCATGGCGGTAATGAGGTCGGCATTTTCGCCACGCCAGCGGCCAGCCTCCATAGGGCCGCCCGAACAGAACACGGCGGGAATATTTAAACGCATGGCAGCCATCAGCATACCAGGGGTAACCTTGTCGCAATTAGAGATGCAAATCATGGCATCGGCCTTATGCGCATTGACCATATACTCAACCGAGTCGGCAATAATATCGCGCGAAGGCAACGAATAAAGCATGCCATCGTGGCCCATAGCAATGCCATCGTCAATGGCGATGGTGTTAAATTCGGCAGCATAGCAGCCCATGCTTTCTATCTCTTTCTTAACAATCTGTCCGATTTCGTGCAAGTGTGTATGTCCTGGTACAAACTGTGTGAACGAATTGACAACGGCAATAATGGGTTTACCAAACTGTTCGCGTTTCATACCCGTGGCTACCCATAGGGCTCTTGCGCCTGCCATACGACGTCCTTCGGTGCACACAGCACTTCTCAACTGATGTTTCATGTGTCTTTTTCCTCTCTTTTTAGGCAACGTGCTATCAAAATGTAGCCGTTGTCGGTCTTTTGTTATACACAATGTTCTTGATTTGTGGTGCAAAGATAACGAGTTTTTATGTAACAGCCAACGAATAATGATTAGATTTTGCCAAAAACATACAATCTGTAAGAGAAATACGGCCTCTTACTATCAAATTAATACAATAGATGCACAACAAATAATTAATTGTGCATAAAAATGAATAAAAACATATATCTATAAAAAACAAGAGCGGTAGCCTTCACAGGCTACCGCTCTTAATCTCAATAGGCATTAGTTTTTTTTCTGATTAAGGCAAAAAGATTGCTTTCAGGATAACGAATGCAAAGGTAAGTTATTTTTTGTTATTACCAAACCTTTTTATCGTTTATTTTTGCCTTATTTTGTTGTGCTCCCACACAATTGCATTTATGCTTTCAGCGAGCCCACAATTTCTTGTACCGAATGGCATCCGTGGTCGTCAAGCCACTGATTTATACCATCGCGCACCTTTACGGTGATGGCGGGGTCGAGGAAGTTGGCGGTGCCAATCTCAATGGCCGAAGCACCAGCCATGAGGAATTCGATGGCATCGGTGGCCGACGAGATACCGCCCAAGCCGATAACAGGAATGTTAACGGCCTTGGCCACCTGCCATACCATGCGCAGGGCAACGGGCTTCACAGCAGGACCACTAAGTCCGCCCGTAGAGATGCTGAGCAGCGGCTGGCGACGCTCAATATCAATGGCCATACCCATCAAGGTATTGATGAGCGACACGCTGTCGGCACCCTCGGCCTCAACGGCACGGGCTATATCGGCTATGCTGGTAACGTTGGGCGACAGCTTTACAATAAGTGTTTTGTTGTAACGCTTACGCACGGCACGCACCACGCTGGCAGCACCCTCGCAGGTTACACCAAAGGCCATTCCACCATCTTTCACGTTGGGGCATGATATGTTGAGCTCGATGGCGGGTATATTGTCAAGGGCATCAATGCGGGCGGCACACTCGGCATAGTCGTCGGGCGACGATCCGCTCACATTTACAATCATGTTGGTATCAATATCTTTTATCTGCGGATAGATGTGCTCGCAGAAATAATCAACGCCTTTGTTCTGCAGACCTACACAGTTGAGCATGCCTTGTGCGGTTTCGGCCATACGCGGATAGTCGTTACCCTCGCGCGGAACCAGTGTTGTGCCTTTTACAATAATGCCACCTATCTGGTCGAGGGGCACGAAGTCGGCAAACTCGATGCCGTAGCCAAAGGTTCCCGACGCGGTCATCACGGGATTCTTCATCCCCAACTTTCCTAACTTTACACTTAAATCTGCCATGACAATTTGTTTATGTTCAACACAGGTCCTTCTTTACACACACATACGTTGCCCTCGGTGGTTTTCTCAACACAGCACAGGCAAGCACCCACACCGCAAGCCATCTTGTTTTCAAGCGACACCTCGCAGTTGATGCCCTCGGCCTTGGCATAACGGGCTACAGCCATCATCATGGGCTTGGGGCCACAGGTTGATATTTGGTCGAAACGCTCCTGGCTCAACACCGAATGGTTGGTAACGAAACCTTTCTCGCCTGCCGACGCATCTTCGGTGGTAACAAACACACGGCCTACAGCCTTGAAGAGGTCGAGCTCAAGCAGGTCGGTAGCGGTGCGTGCGCCTAACAGGAAGGTGGGCTCGCCACCCATTTCTTTTATTTGCTGACCGAAATAAAGCAGCGGAGCTACGCCCACGCCACCACCTACGAGCAACACTTTCTGAGCCTTATCAGTAGGCATGGTAAAGCCATTGCCTAAGGGCAACACGCAGTTGAGCACATCGCCTGCCTTTAGCTGAGCCAAACGGCGGGTGCCATCGCCAATGGCGGCCACAAGGAGCCACAGCTCGTTGGCAGCACGATCAACAAAATTAATGGAGATGGGGCGACGGAGGAAGGTTGACGGCGACTGGTCAACACGCACCTCAACAAACTGTCCGGGGAGCATCTCGGGCAGAGGCTTATCGTCGGTAAGCTTAATGAGCACATGCTTGTCGCTCAAGGCCGTCACCGACTTTACAGTAAGATCGAGTATGAACTTTTTCATCGATTTGTATGTACGAATGTTTGTTATGGCGACAAAGTTACGCATTTTTACATTAAAAATGAAACACAGTGAGGGGCAATGTGGAAAAAATGAAGTAATTTTGCATCAGACTATTATTTTATCAAGCAAAACATGACAGACCATCACTATACTTTGCCCGCCGAATGGGAACCACAAGCGGGGGTTCAACTGACTTGGCCTCACGAAGACACCGACTGGCAACCCTATCTGAAAGAGATAACGCAAACGTTTGTTGAGATAGCACAGGCGGTGGCACAACACGAGCTACTGCTCATTGCCGCTCGCGACACTGAAGCCGTGCGCCTGCTGCTGGAAGAACGCCTCACGGAGGCAGAGATGTTGAACGTGCACCTGTTTGCTTGCGACAACGACGACACATGGGCACGCGACCACGCCTTCATCACACTTACTGCGAAAGGGGCACCAGCACGCCTCGCCGACTTCTGTTTCAATGGTTGGGGCGAAAAGTTTGCTGCCAGCAAAGACAACGCGCTGAACCGTAAGCTGTATGAGGCTGGAGCGTTTAATGGAACGTATGTTGACGAGAACAACTTTGTGCTGGAAGGCGGATCGATAGAAAGCGATGGCCGAGGCACTATTCTTACCAGTAGCCAATGTTTGCTGGCACCACATCGTAACCAGCCGCTCACACGCCATGAGATTGAAGAACGGCTGAAAGCATCGTTGGGAGCCGACCGTGTGCTGTGGGTAGACCATGGCAACCTGGTGGGCGATGATACGGATGGACACATCGACACCATTGTGCGCATGGCACCCAACGACACCTTATTATACATAGCCCCCACACTGCCCAACGATGAACAGTATGCCGACTTCAAGGCGCTGGAAAAACAGCTGCGCACCTTGCGCACGGCCGAGGGTAAGCCCTACCGTCTGCTGCCATTGCCTATGAACGATGCTATTGTGTATGACGACGAGCGGTTGCCTGCCACCTATGCCAACTTTTTGGTTATCAATGGGGCGGTTATCGTTCCCATCTATGGTCAGGCTGAAAACGACGAGACTGCTAAACGCATCATTGCCGAGGCTTTCCCCGAACACGACATTATAGGCATTGATGCAAACATCATCATTCGCCAACATGGCTCTATTCATTGTCTTACCATGCAATATCCTAAAGGAAGCTTGGCATTTTAATTTATGAATTGGGCTTAGCCCATTATGATTTATGAATTATGAATTGTAGATTGTGAATTATGAAAAATATTAAGATAGGACTGCTGCAACAGCACAACACCGCCAACTGCTCAGACAATATGCGCCGACTGGCAGAAGGCATTGCCCAACTGGCACAACAGGGGGCACAGCTCATTGTTCTGCAAGAGCTGCACAACGCACTATACTTCTGCCAAGTGGAAAGCGTTGACAACTTTGATTTGGCAGAACCCATACCCGGACCTTCAACCGACTTCTACGGTAAACTGGCCAAGCAGTATGGTGTGGTAATAGTAACATCGCTGTTTGAGAAACGTGCTCCTGGGCTGTATCATAACACGGCCGTAGTGATGGAAAAAGATGGAACCATTGCGGGCAAATATCGTAAAATGCACATTCCTGACGACCCCGCCTACTATGAGAAGTTCTACTTCACACCAGGCGATCTGGGCTTCAACCCCATACAAACCAGTGTGGGCCGACTGGGCGTACTGGTTTGCTGGGACCAGTGGTACCCCGAGGCAGCACGACTGATGGCGCTGCAAGGGGCCGACCTGCTCATCTACCCCACCGCCATAGGCTATGAGAGCAGCGACACACCTGAAGAGCAACAGCGCCAGCGCGAGGCATGGACCACCGTGCAACGTGGTCATGCCGTGGCCAATGGTTTGCCTGTAGTAAGTGTAAACCGTGTAGGCCATGAGCCCGACCCCTCGGCACGAACAAACGGCATCGAGTTTTGGGGCAGCAGCATGGTGGTAGGTCCGCAAGGCGAAATGCTGTATCGCGCGCCTGAACACGACGAGACCAGCGCCATCATTGAGGTTGACCTCGACCACAGCGAGCAAGTGCGCCGTTGGTGGCCATTCCTGCGCGACCGCCGTATCGACAAATATACTGACATCACTCGTCGGTTTATCGATTAACACTCGTTGGTTTATCAATTAACACTCGTTGGTTTATCAATTAACACTCGTTGGTTTATCGATTATCACTCGTTGGTTTATCGATTATCACTCGTCGGTTTATCAATTGATACAAAAAGCCCATTAGCATTGTGTTGCTTTGCTTTTGCAACATTATTGCCAATGGGCTTTTTCTATTTTGATATTTTTTATTGCCTTACAACTTTGCTCCGAAGCGCGCATCTACCACGGGGGCTGTAAAGCGATAGCTCTCTTCATACTTGCTCTTCATAAGATTCTTCAGTCCTAAGAAGACAATGCCTTTAGGGAAGATGCGAGTAACATCGGTAACACCACCTGAACAGGCTGGGCTGGAAGGTTGAAAATTGAAGTCCCATGCCTTGTCATAAGGCAATGGTGCACCGTTCTCTACACCATCCATCTCACAGTTGATGTTCATGTTTTCGCTCTGCTTAAAGTTGTTGAAGAGGGGGTTAAACTCTCTGGCCACGGCGCTCTTGATGTCGTTGGTGTTCCAAATATCATACTTATTGGCACCATTTGCCATCTGTTTTACACCCGTATCGGTAGAAGCATAATAATAGTTGGGAGCCACTCGCGAGTTTTTCAAGTCGGCACCATCCTTGTTGGGCTGGCGTAAGCCGTATCGGCAATCATACACGAGGTTGTTAACAAAGGTGGGGGCAATGGCCTTTTCAATCCATACGCTACCACCCTTTTTGTTCTTTGCACGACGCCATCCGCAGTTTACCATCGTATTGTTGTAGGCGTTCAGCTGCGTGAGGGGTATCTGCTCGCTGTTGCCCGCGTTCGACAGTTTGAAGGCATTGGTACAAGCATTGTATATAATGTTATTAGCAATATCCAACTTGCAGCCTGCCTTCACGTTGATGGCCTCGCCACCATCGGCAGCATTGCCACTATCGGCAAAGATATTGTTGATGATGACACCCTGTCCGCCCGTAAAATAGGTTTGGTCGTTATAGTTGTCGTGGAAGAAACAGTTGTTCATCACAAACTTTCCATCAACATTGCAGAAGTGGAAGGCTGGCACACCACCATCAATGGTTGTCTTGAAAAGCATGTTCTGAAACGATGCCGAACTCTCGGTAGGTGTAGCACCTGCATAGGCTACCTCAACATGATTGAGCACAACTTCAGCCGAATTATAACCACAAATGATGCCTCCCCAGTCGGCAGGTTTCTTGGTATCAGAGGTTATCACGACAGGCTTTTCGGCCGTACCCATACAATAAAGATTGCCCAGCACTACTATTTCAACAGGCACCTGCACACTCGACTTACACGTTACGGTAACACCTGGCTCGATATAAAGCGATGCGCCTACGGGCACCTCCATACTTTCTTCTAGTGTGGTGTCATTTTTCCAAACAATAGAACCTACTGGATAGGTGGCTACAGCCGTAGTTACGGTGCCATAATTGCCCTGACCACCCACAATTGATGTATCGTAAGGATTTATATTGTCGTTCTCACAAGAGGTGGAGAGCGAAGCCGCTGCTGCCATCAGCAACAAACAAGCAAACGAGTTTATCTTTTTCATCTGACTATTTTTTAACGTGTTAAGGCATTAGCCTCACTTAACATGATTGCATAATTTATTAAAGCTATACCGATGAATATCAAAGGCTTCTGCTTTATCTATAAAGGTTTCTGTTTTATCTATCTTAAAGTTTATATCTTACTCCCAGGAGGAAGGTGCGCCCATATTTGTAAGTTCCTACAATGGTTTTGTCGGTGGGCTGTCCCTCATACTCAAAGTTGCTTTTGTTCACCGTCTTAAGATATCGCTCACGTTTAGCGTCGAGCAGGTTATTGGCTTTAAAGAATACCGACAGGCCATTTGAGAATTGCTTCTCGGCACTAAGGTCGAGGCCAAACATTGCCTTATCCCACTGGTCGGCATCCTTAAAGGGCGACACAAGAGCAAGTTTGGTTCCTGTGTATGACGCTGCTAACTGTCCATTCCATCCATGCTGCGTATCTTTATATAGCAAAGACAAATTGGCGGTGTGAGGCGCTTGGTTAACAAGCGGACGTGTCTGCGTTACACCCATCTTATACTCGGCACTACCCTCCTGATACTCACGCTTCGAGGTAGTGATGCTTGAGTGGGTATAAGTATAGTTAGCCTTCACGCCAAAGTGGCGAATATATTTAATCACATCAATCTCAAAGCCCATGTTCTTTGCGTTGCCCAAGTTGTCGGGGGTGTAGTAAGCATCTGTTCCTGCACCTATCTTACCATCAGAAGAAACAAACACTTGTTCGATAGGATCTTTCAGATATTTGTAGAACACGCCCGCCAATATCTGCTCAGTTTTTGAAGGGAACCACTCCCAACGCAAGTCGATATTATCAATACGCGCACGTTTCAGGGTAGGGTTACCTTTCTCCTGATACTCTTCGCCCATAATTTGGAAAGGCACAATCTCGTAAAAGCCAGGGCGGTTGATGCTGCGATAATAAGAAAGGCGCACATTCATATTCTTAGTGGGCGTCCATTTTAGCGAGGCCGAGGGCAGATAATCCCAATAGCTCTGTTCACCCACCTGCCCCATATTGCGGAAATGCTGCAACATAGTGTATCTTTGATTAGTGTGCTCGGCACGGAAGCCAACATTCAGTTCGCCAAGCGTGCTCTTCATGGTAAGCATGACATAGGCGGCACCGATGTGTTCCTTCGAATTATAGTTCAATTGCGAAGCCTGTGAATATGGTGTCTTGCAAGTCCAGTTGATGGCACTAAACTGGTCGAAACCATTGCCATCTAACTGCTGTGAAATGTCGGCAGGATTAAACACGTACGAGTAATAACGATTAGAACGTTCCTTACGACGATACTGAGCACCCACCTTCCATAAGGCATCAACCTTGTTGCCGAAATGCGTGTCGTAAGAAAGGTTGATATAGCCCGCCCAATCGGTATCTTTATTGTGTTGATAACGACGTTCCATACTCTTTGGCAAGGTTTTCAATACGGTGTTATCACTCGACCAGATTGAGCCCGACAATACATCAACATCAGTTGCTGCCGAAGCCCATGTAGAAGAAGTAGCTGCCGTAGAAGCCGCTACCGCTTGCATGGTATTGGTCAACGTAAGGTAAGTGCGGTCAGGGTTTTCGGCTTTGGCTTGTGAAAAGATAGCCGACCAATCAATTGTAAAGTCACGCGTCAAACGGTGCGTGCCCTTCATATTAGAGGCAACAATGCTCTGTGTTTGCTCCATCGAACGCGTTTCGTCATCCATGGTATAGGTGTCAGTGCCAATATATTCGGTGCCAATGCTTTGGTTGTATCTCACACTCTTCGAGTTGGTACGCACGAACATATTATACCACTCAATCTTATGTTTATCAAGCGTAAAGTCGATTTTAGCATGAAGTCCTGTGGTGAGGTCGTGGATGCTATAATAACGACGCTTCAGGCTTGAGATATACATAGCCTGTTCGCCCGATGCCATCTTCACAGCATTATAGGTGCGCTCGGTACCACGAAAGGTGTTTTGTACGCTTCCTGCAAAAATCACGCCCAGGCGATCGTTCCAAAAACGATTGCCAATGCTCAAGCCACCTATCACATTAGGTGCAGGCATTGAATGACTTGTTATCTCGGTAGGACCACTTTTAAAGTCAGACATCTGCGCCTTATAATCTTTTCCATACGCCTCGTAAGGTGACTTTGTGGTGATATTGTTTCGATTAGACGTGAGATAATCGCGACCATCCTTCCAAAAATAGTCGGTAGTGCCTATGGCGGCGTTTGCCTGAAGTTGGAAACGCGAAGGCGCATCCTTCATCACCATATCAACCACACCCCCCGCAGCATCGCCCTCCATATCGGCAGTCAGCGACTTCGACACCACGAGGCGATCCATCAAATCGGAGGGAAAAATATTGAGAGGAATGTAGCGGTTCTTATCGTCAGGGCTTGGAATCTTCACCCCGTTCACAAGCGTATAATTATATCGTTTGTCCATGCCACGAAGGATGGCGTATGATGCTTCGCCCGTGGCATCGCGCTCCATGGTTACACCCGATACGCGTTGCAACACGCTGGCCACATTCACATCGGGCGACAGCTGTATGCTCTGTTGGCTCATCACGTTCAGCACCGTGCCTGCCGTTTTCTCCATATCAATGGCGCTACGGTCAGAATGATACTCTTTGTGCCCCTTCACCACAACCTCGCCCAACTGCTGTTGGTCTTCGTCAAGGGCAATGGATACAACTTCTTTGTTAGATACTTCTACCTGCACCTCGCGTGTTTTGTAAGAGATGTATCTCACCACAAGCGTGAAACGGCCCTTATCAGGCAACTCGTGCAAGGTAAATGTACCGTCGAGACCTGTTGTGGTTTTCACTTGCGGCAGTTCTTTCACCTCTACCACCGAGCCAATCAGTGGTTCACCAGTGCGTTGGTCTTTCACAATACCATCAACAGTGTGGGCTGTGACCGAGGTGGCAACAGCCGCCCACAATGCTGCACTTAGAAACAATTTATTCATCTTTTCTTAATATCAGTATCTCTCATCTTTTTTATATCAGCAACTATTATTTTGTCTTTGCAATGGTATGTATCACCTTTCCCTCCTTATCAATAAGAAACATTTTCAGTTCTTTCTTGGTGGCCGAGAAGATAGAAAAGCCATCGGCCGAACTACAAAACACAGTGCCATCAATCGCCTTAACGGGTCGGGCGAGCGAAGCAGAAGAGTTGACCACATAGTCGATATTATCACCCTTCATACGAATGTGCTGAAAGTTGTGAATATGTCCGCAAGCATAAATCGAGACATTATTATATTTATGCAAGATGGGCAGCAGGTTACGTTGCATATCGGTGCGCTCATATTCGGCTTTTGAGGTTTGAGCATAGATAGGATGATGGCCCACCACAATTACCCAATCTTCTTTTGCCGAAGCCAGCGTGCTATCGAGCCAACGAAGTTGTGCCTGCGAGTCTTGCTTACAAGCATCGGGATATTTGCTATTGTTTTCACGATAGCGGTCGATGAGGGGTGTGGTATCGAGGAACACTATACGCACCGTGGTGCCTTTACTATCAAACACCTTCGTATAATAGCGAGCAGGCATCATCCATCGACGGCTCACCTTACCATAGTCGAGCACTGCCTGTGTGTTGCCACGATACTCATGATTACCCAACACAGGAAACCAGTCGAGCATCAGTTCAGGATGCGAATACACCTGCTCATAATTGGTTGTCCACAAGGGGTCGTTTACCGATGCCACACCATTAAAATGATGAATGTCGCCCACAGCCAGCACACACTCCATGCCCGTAGTTTCGGCCATGTGTCCCATCAGTTCAGCAATGGGTTTCTGGTCATAATACCCATTTCGGCCCATGTCGTTGCACATGTAAAGCGTTACATCACCTTTCAGTTTTTTCCATTCAGTTGGGGTTTGTGCTTGCAAAGGCAAGCAGGCAAGCAGCATTACTGCCACAAAGGCGGTAGCCAAACGGCTGCCTACAATTTTGACTTGTTTCATCCTTAAAATATTTACTATAATGATTTGTCTTATGTATTACGCTGCAAAATTATGAGTAGCGTATGTCAAACACATTACAGTTATTTTAAGAGCTTGTGTCAATAATTAATTAGTTCCGACGAAAGCAAATGCGCTTCAAAACAACAGCAACGATAACTGAAACGAAGCTGAAAGCAAAGGCCAAAACAAAGTAAACAGGATAACCATAATAACGCTGTATAGCACCCGAATAGATGCTCGACGCGGCGCATGAGAAAAAGAACAGGGCTATGCCGATAGAATAAAACACATGCTTATACTTACCACAACTGTAGTAAGCTAAGAAACTGACACAGGCGGTAATGGAAAACCCTAAACCCATATTGCCCACAAACATACACACATTTACGGCCAGTAACGATGCCGAGGCCAAGTGGCTAAGCGCCATCCCCATCAAGGCAGGCAACAAATTGGCAAACGACATGGGTATAATGCTTTTGGCTGTGCGGTAACGTTTCAGCAAGCGTATACATAAAAGGCTACCCACCGACATACCAATCACGCCTACGGTGCCCTGGGTGAGTGCATACTCTTGCGGCGAGAGGCCCAAGCCGCCACGATGAGCCGAGTCGATAAGGAACAACGACATCACCATAGCCGTGAAGCCTTGCGGAAGAAGATAAAGAAGGAAAAAAACGGGGCCAATGGTTACCGACTTTTTGCCAAAGAACAATCGCAACGTATGCATCATCTCGCGCCACGTAGCAATGCTGCCCATATCGACGGTGGGAGCATCGTCGGTATCGGTGCGCCAGATGCGTATAAGGTGGTAGAGCCACAGCACAGCATAAACGCCAGCTGCCAGCCGCAACACAAAGGTCCAAGCATACGATACGTTTCGGGTTACCACCTCAAGATTGCCCGCCAACATTGACAATACGCCCAGTCCGAAGAGCACAGCCAACGAATGATAAACCACAAACATAGGGCGCAACATCACGGGATAAGGATTAATGGTGATGTACTTATACTTGCTTTCGGCCACAACATTGTGTATAGTGGTAGCTACTGACAAAGCAAACAGCAACAACATGATGTATTGAAACCAATAATCGGAGCCCAAGGCTTCAGACATCAACAACAATAAAACAGCGATAACCAGTTCAGAGGTCAGTATCCACACCTCTTTGCTCCACCCCACTCGCTTAAACAGCAAATGACAGAAGGGACGCAGCATAAAGGGTAAACACAACCATGAAATATTAAAAGTAACGGTAGTATTGTTCAAGCCCATGCGCTTGAACATCACCAAGAGAAGGAAAATAAAGGCAAACGGCAGTCCGTTGGCTATGCTGATTGTTGCAAGCCAAATACGATCGGCAACCGAGATGTTGCGATACGGTCGTATGATACGTTGTGGTAAAAGCGGACGACTATCAGTTGTCATTTTGTCTTTAGTATTCTTCTTGCAGTTTGTTACTCTTTACCAAATGTTGTGTTGTAAGGAAAAATGATTGACAGGTATCAGTGTGAGGGCGATGCTTTCTGCCAGCCCATACGCTGTAACAGCAGTAGCGCATCACACCGATACCTGATCATCAAAAAAAATTATGAGAGGATATTATTATTCTTTGTTTTCAACCTTCTTGCCAAAGTTGGGGTCTACCTTAACGAAGAAGCAAACAAGAATTGTGGCGGCGCAGCAAATCATGGTCCACACGAAGAAGTGGCGGTAACCAATGGTTTCTTGCAACCAGCCAGCGGCCATACCTGGAAGCATCATGCCCAAAGCCATGAAGCCAGTACAGATAGCGTAGTGTGATGTTTTGTGTTCGCCCTCTGAGAAGTAGATGAGGAACAACATATACGCTGTAAAGCCGAAGCCATAACCAAACTGCTCGATGAAGACGCACAGGTTAACGGTGAACAGCGAGTGATCCTGGAAATAGCTCAGATATACGAAGGTGAGGCAGGTGAGCGACATGCTCCAAGCCATAGGCAGCAGCCACTTCTTCAGGCCACCCTTAGCAGCAACAATACCGCCAATGATGCCACCCAGCGTAAGGCCAATGATGCCCACGGTGCCATAAACCAAACCTACCTGACCAGTGGTAAGACCCAAACCACCCTTGTCAATAGAGTCGAGCAAGAAGGGGTTAATCAGTTTCACCAGCTGAGCCTCAGGCAAACGATACAGCAACATGAAGACGATAGCCACCAAAGCCTGCTTCTTGCAGAAGAACGACTTGAAGGTAGAGAAGAACTCGGCCATGAGGTTAGATGCCGTAACGTTTTCAGGAGCATGGTCGCTCTGCGGACGCGGCAGGATGATACTGTGATAGATAGCACACATCAAGAAGAAGATTGACAGCACAACAAACACTACGAGCCAAGCCATAGGAATGTTGCCCGATGTGCCAGCGAAGGTAGCCTTCGTAGTGGTCTTCAGCTTATTGTCGATGTGGAAGATGAGGTAAGCAGGTTTATCCCAGTTTTCAGCTGTAAACTCGAAGCGGGGCGCAAACTTAGCCTGCTCAAGCGAGATGCTCTGGTCGCCATCTTTAAAGGCAAAGTTGAGCACGATGGTCTCGCCCTCGGCGGGTTTCTGCTGCAGCTTCACGCCAGCAATGGCAATGTTGCTAACCACGTTCGAAGCCGTAGCCTTTTCCTCTTCGCCAAAGGTGTCGTGCACCCATTTTGTGAAGGCCGATCCCCAGCCCTCGTTGCTGGTCTCGGCAGCAGCAGTAGTAGCCACCGCAGCCTTAGCCTCTTCTTTAGCGATGAAGCCATTGGCCATATTCAGCGCCTTAATGCTATCAGTGAGCAGTGCAATTTTGTCTTTTGCACCAGCCCCCTCTTTGGCATCAACCGCTACGCCAGCCTTTACCACAGCATCGGTAAACACAAAGCAGTTTTCGCCATTAGCCGCTGTCTGAGCCGTAGCGTCGGCCGCAAACTGTGGCAAGGTGAGCGTGTTAGTGTATTGTGGCGAAGCCTCAATGGTAACCTCGGCAGGTGTTAAGCCCGTACCCGTTTCAATCAAGCCAGCCACGATAACGAGCAAGCCCTGACCAGCAACGGTAGCTATACGGTAGAAGGTGCTACGGATGCCCACATACAACGACTGTTCGTGCTCGGTAAGCGCGTGCATGTAATAGCCATCGGCAGCAATATCGTGCGTAGCCGATGAGAACGCCACCAGCCAGAAGAAGGCCAGCGTGAGGCGGAAGAAGAATGGTGTGGGGATAGAGAACGCTATACAAGCAAACGCGATGGCAATGATCCACTGCATGGTGGTAGTCCACCAGCGTTTTGTTCGAATAAGGTCGATAAAGGGGCTCCAGAAGGGTTTGATAACCCAAGGCAGATAGAGCCATCCTGTATAAAGAGCGATATCGGTATTAGATATACCGAGACGTTTATACATGATAACCGAGATGGTCATCACAGCAACATAGGGCAGACCCTCTGCAAAATACAGAGTAGAGATCCACGCCCATGGATTTACTTTCTTTAATGCTTTCATTTACGGTTTTTGTTTTGTTCTTAAGGGGTAATCATCGTTCTCTCCCAAGAAGCTGGAAGAAGAATGTAGCTGAAAAAGAGTTTAGGAACAAAGCCAGCAAACGGTTAAGAAGTTCCGTCAAGCCATCTTTGCTCCCAAACTCTTTTTAATATTGCTTATTTATAGATACTCTTGATCTCAGCGTTGCGATAGTAGTGCAACAAAATCTGATTATAGTCGTATCCCTGTGCGCCCATAACGGCAGCACCTATCTGACACAGGCCAACGCCATGTCCCCATCCAGCACCAATAAGGGTGAACTTCTGCGGAACACCGTCCTTCACATCATCTTTGTCAACAACGAAGGCGCTGCTATACAGGTGCGATGTGCTTAGCACACGACGTATCTCAAGCTCCTTGCCAATGGTGAATGAGCGCTTTGAGCCTACAATCTTCAACTTGCACAGGCGTCCGCTCACGCCACGCTCTATGGGAACGAGGTCGATAATGTCGCCAAGATCCATCTTCAGTTTTTCAGTGATGAGGTCGTTCAACTCTTTCTGAGTGTAAACCACACGCCAACGATAGAAGTCGGTGGTTTCTTGGTCAAAGTCGTTCAGCACCTGAGAGAGAATCTCTTTATCGTGCGTATTGCAGAATGCGTCGGGAGCAGTGCGTATCCAGTTGTCGGCATTAGCCTCGATGGTAAGGTCAGGAATAACGTCTTCGTCCTTCACGCCCTTAGCCGTGTCGCGCACAGCCAGCAGGTAAGGCATCTTGATGTTTTCCCAGCAATACTGATACTCTTCACTTACGCCACCACAGCTTTTGCTGAAGCGTGCGTCGCAAATCTCGCCTTCCGACATCAATATCTTACCACGTGTTGCAGCAATAGCCTTGGCCACGTTGGGGCTTGTTTCCTTCGTGATGCCCTGGTAGCGCTGGCAGTGGTCGTCGGCGCAAACGTCAAAGATGGTATGATCTTCGCGGTCGTACCACTTAATCAGTTCGTCGTCTTTCTTGATGAACGAGAAGAAGCTATTGGTGCCTTCCTTCAGTTTCTTGCGCTTATCCATCTGCGCCAGCAGCCAGCTACGTGAAATAACTGAGTGGGCTTTGAGCAGCTCAAGACTTGAAGTGGCGCTCATCTCGCTTGAGATTACGCTTTCAAGATACTTCTCAACGGGAAGGTCGTTGATGGCGCAAATCTTATCAGCATCAACTACGAGTCGTAGTGTGCCCAAGAAGGTTTGTGTTTCTTTACGCTCCCAGTGGAAGTTGACACCAATGGTTACATCGTGCAACGAGAACGAGCTTTCTTCGGTTGACGGATGGAAGGTGAGCTCGCGATACTGTGTGCCGTTCCAAAGGATGCCTCCTTCAGAAAACTCTACCACCTGTTCGCCCACAATCTGCTCACCCTTAGCGGTGTAGGGGCTGTTCAGCGAGAAGGCAATTTTCTCGCCACTAACGATGCCCACCGACACACAAGGCTCCTGACCATCGGTAGGAAGCTTTTCGGTAGCAGTGGCGGCCACGATATCTTTCAATCGTGCCACGATGCCATCCATCACCTCTTGTGTGATGCCACACTCTTTGATGATAGCCTCGGCACGTTCGGGGGTAAGGCTCTCAAAGTCGTTAGGACGCGGTGTGATGAGCATACCCGACATATCAAGCGAGCCAGGGCTTACCAGCACCTTCTCGTTTTCGTCTTCTGTAAAGTAGCAGTCGGGGCGGTGCTTTTCGCGCGGGATCACTACCATGATAAACTCGTTGCCCTGTTTCCAGGCCACCACGTTCATCATAGGCTCGGTCTCGTCGGCACGCAGTGGCATAGCCTTATACAGCTGACGGAAAGCCTTCACGCCGGCCTCGGCGCTTTGGCTGGTTATTGCCATCACGGGGCACAAGAAGCCGCGCACCTCAGCAATAACAGCGTCGCCATTATCGGCCACCACGTTCAGGTTTCGGCTCAAGCGCTGCCATCCTGTTTGCAAGGGCAGAAGGCCACTGGTGCCTGCCTGCAGGTGCATATGGTCGGGAGCCGAAGCGCCACACTTAGGTCCGTTATAGAACACCATGATTTCAGGATAGTCGGTCAGCAGTTTATAAATCTCGCCTACGTTCTCTTTGATGCTTTGTGGCACATGCTCATTCTTAGGAATGGTGAAGTGTGTGGGCAAGATGGGGAACGGGTTAACGAGCAGAGTGAAACCCTCTTTCAAGGCAATCTCTATCTGCTGTTCCGGACGGTTCTTGGCACAAAGGAAGCAAGCACGCTGCTTCAGTGTCTTTTGGTCTATTTTGGCTCCCGTCGATACCAAACGGGCTGGGTTGAATTGTAGCCTAATTGTGTTCTCGCCAACTGAGAGGTCACGAGTCTTCACATTCCGCAAGTCGCGGAAGCGGAGCCGTGTATCATCCCAGGTCTCCAGCTGGCGGTAAAAAAAACGTTGCAGCGAGCTATCGTCGCTGATGTCTTCTTTGCCTTGGTGCATCTGCTGGCGAGCAATCACCTCCATGGTGCGCAGGCGGTCTTTATACAGGTTGTTAGCATTGGTCTTCTCGATGCTGAGCGAAGCGTCGCTGTTACCACCCCAACGGCGGCAGCAGTACAGCTCGTCGTAGATACGACCGATGCGATACTTGCGACTGAACATCAAGCCCAGTGCATAGTCTTCACCATAGCTGGTGTTAGGGAACTGAATTTGGCGTACCAGCGGTGTAAAGAAGGCACGTGGAGCACCCAAGCCGTTGATGCGCAATGCGTTGTTAGGTCCGTTCTGGTCGGTCCACTCCTTGTGGTCAATCAGTCCTGGAGGCAGTGTGTTCAGTTCAAAGTCGCAGATGCGGTAGCTACCAATAATCATGGCAGCCTTCTGCTCATGGAAAGCCTTAACGATGGTTTCGAGCGTCTGGGGAGACGAGTAGATATCGTCGCTATCAAGCTGCACGGCGAAGCGTCCGCAGCGGCTGTCGCTTACGGCAACGTTCCAGCATCCGCCAATGCCCAGGTCGGTACGCTCAGGAATAAGATGTACGAGGTGCGGATTGGTTTTCTCCAGCTCGTTCAATATTTCGGTTGTTCCGTCGGTCGAGTGGTTATCAACAACGATAACGTTGAAGGGGAAGTCGGCCTTCTGTCCGAGTGCCGATTTCACTGCGTCGGCCACGGTCTTCACGCGGTTATACACAGGTATAACGATAGAAGCCTCGTTCTCGAAGTGCTGCTCGTCAAAGTTGGGGTCGGCATATTTTGAGGTGTCTACCAATGCTCCGATAGCCTCAAGGTGGCAGGTAGCAGCCTTTTCCATTTCAACCTGTACCTCGCGGTTGCGGGGGTTCACATAGTCGAACTGCTTAGCGCCGCTAAGACGGGTATCGAGCTCGATGTCGGTGTACAAGAATTCGTCAATGTGGAACAGGTGTCCTTTACGGCTGAGGAAGAGACGCAGGTCGTAGAAGCCCGCAAACTTATAGTCGGCAGGATTGCTTTCCGCCCATTCTTTCAACAAGTCGGTTTTGATCAGTACAAGCTGTCCAAAGTCGAAGTCGTCACGCAAGCTACCCCACTGATAGTCGATAACGGGATGCTTTGTCGTTTCGCCATTAGCTACTGAGAAGTGATCTGAATACACCATAGCGGCATCCGAGTCGGCAGCCACGCGCAGCATACGCTCTAAAGCATAGTAGCCCAGTTCCAGTTTTGTGGGCTTAATGCTCAGCAGCACATATTCGGCCTCGGCGGCCTTTGCAATGGCCTTCAAACTTTGAGTTGAAGCTACATTATCAACAACTATCTGGGAACAGCCTTCAGGTGCCTGCGTTTCAGCGGCAAAGTCGGCTGTCACCAACAAATTCACATGCTGCACGGTTTTGCTTCGTTGCAGCTCTTGCAACAATTCCTCGCTTGTCGAAAGGTTGTCACAGAGTAAGAAACAGTCAATTTTTCCCCTCATTGTTATAAATAAATTGTTTAATAAAATTTAAGTTCCATATAAAGCTACACAACAGTTACTGAGTCTTTCGATAAAGACCCCGAGGTGGTATCTTTCTTGCAAAGATAGAATAAATATTTGACCATACGAAAGAAAACAAGCAATATTTTCTCTTTTCAATGGTGTTAGTATTAAATTTTCAGTCAATTACATACCTTTGTCATGTCTATATGACAAAGTGTGCTCGCCCCGATGCCAAAAGCCGAGGCACAGGTCGAGCACATTTCGTTATTGTTTTTAATCGTTTAAGGCATAGGTAACGGTCGACACCACACGCACCTTTTTAATATATGGCGTGTTAGCATCGCGATCGTCGATAGAAAACTGTCCTTGGTCAGCACGAATAATCTTGCCCAGCTTGCTCTTGCTGCTGTTAGCAAACTGCTGTGCGGTGCTTTCGGCATTGGCGATAGCCTCTTCCATCATTTTAGGCTTCATATCCTTGAACGACACATACTCGTAGCTGACGCGGTTTTCATATTCGCCACTCACGATAGCAATGCCCTGTTTTAGCAGTTCGCCTTGCTGTGCAATCAGCTTGCGCACCAAGTCGACATTGCGCGACGTAACAGTGATAATCGAGGTAATGTTGTAACGATAGTCGCGCTTATTGTCCGAGTATTGGTTGGCGTTCATATCAATCACCACGGGGGCGTTCACACTAATCTCGGCATCTTTTATGCCACCATTGTTTAAGAAACGTCGTATCTGCGCCTGTGTTACCGCAATGCGCTGATACAACTGTGGCAGGTCGTTGCCCAGTTCTTTCGACACGATGGGCCACGTTACCTTATCGGCGGGCACCTCTTTTTCGGCCAGGCCCTTTACCACCACCTTACGGTCTTTATCGGTAAAGTGGTCGATGCCGCTTTTCACACACAATCCAAGAATAACGATGCCCAGGGCGATGAGTGCCGAGGGCAGAATGTTTTGCAATGTTGTTTTCATAACTTAATGCTGTTTGTGTGGTTATTGATTTTTAAACAAGTCTTTTATGCCACCAAGGCTGCCCAGCAAGTTTGTGGCCTCGTAAGGCAGATACACGGTTTTGGTTTGATCGCCATCGGCCAGTTGCTGCATCATCTGTATATACTTTTGCGCCAACAGATAGTTGGCAGGATTGGTGCTCTGCCCCACAGCCTGCGTTATTTTATCTATCGCAATGGCCTCGGCCTCGGCTTTACGAATACGCGCCTGAGCCTCGCCCTCGGCACGCAAAATTTCTTGCTGCTTAGCAGCCTCAGCTCGGTTGATGGTACTGGTTTTCTCGCCTTCCGACTGCAGAATGACGGCTTGCTTTTCTCCCTCAGAGGTAAGAATGGTGGCACGCTTGTTACGCTCGGCCTGCATCTGTTTCTCCATAGCCTGCAGCACGCTTGCGGGCGGGATAATGTCTTGCAGCTCAACGCGGTTCACCTTGATGCCCCACTTATTAGTAGCATCGTCGAGCACGGCGCGCAGCTTGGTGTTAATGGTGTCGCGCGAGGTAAGCGTCTGGTCCAGCTCCATCTCGCCTATGATGTTACGCAGCGTGGTTTGCGTCAGCTTCTCAATAGCGTTGGGCAGATTGTTTATTTCGTAAACGGCCTTAAAGGGGTCAACAATCTGAAAGTAGAGCAGCGCATTAATCTGCATCTGTATATTATCTTTCGTGATAACGTTCTGCTTATCAAAGTCGTACACCTGCTCACGAAGGTCGATGGTGTGGGTATAGACGTAGCGTCCGCGTATGAGGGCCACGATAGGTTTGGGCTGGTCAATAAACGGTATGATAACGTTTATGCCAGGGTTCAGCGTAGCATAATATTTGCCCAAGCGTTCTATTATCTTTGTCTCGCTCTGCGAGATAATGACAATCGATTTCTTCACAAAGATGATGGCCAGCAACACCACGGCCACCAGTGCAATAACAATAATCTGATCCATAGCTAAAGTATTTTTTTAGGGTTAATGTATTGTAATAAATATTCAGTCTACACTCTCAACAGTAACAATCACGCTCTCACGTCCCACAATGCGCACACGCATGCCCACCTCTAAGGGGTCAGAGTCGGTGCTCATGGCTTTCCAATCGTCGCCATCCAGCTTCACACGGCCGTAGCCACTCGCGGGTATCGTTTGGCTCACGGTGCCTATACGCCCAATAATGGCGTCGGTATTGCTGGGCCGTTCATGCCCACCCCTATGCAACAAGGCATTGAGCTTAGGGCGAATGAAGAAGATGGAGGCCGCCGACACTACGGCAAACAACAACACCTGAACCCATAGCGTAGCATCAAATGCCGCTGCCACAGCCGAGGCCAAAGCGCCAATGGCGAAACAGGTAACATAGAAGTCGCCCGACGTTAATTCAAGCGACAGGCATACTATGGCAATGATGGTCCAAAGCAGCCACATGTGTGAAAGGATGAAAGTCATATTCTTTTAGTTGACAAGTTGACGAGTTGACGAGTTGACGAGCTGATAGCTGAAGAGGGACTAGGGACTAGGGACTAGTGCCTCGTGACAAGCAACATATTAACGAGCAAGGGTAAGGCCAGGCCACTGGTCGGTGCGGAAGGGCGAGGCGGGCAACAGTGCTCCGTTACACAGGTTGCAGTCGGGGTTGTCGGCCCAAGCATAGCGCACAGCGAGAGGCATGGGCACAGCGGCTGCCGATACCACCACGCTGCCATCCTCGATACGAGCGTCGGCCCAATGAAACTGTCGGTCGGCACCAGCAATAGCAAAGCCGCGCAGCGCCTCACCTTCCTTAGTTTTTAGGCCGCCATCAGTGTGCGTAAAGCTGATGCGTATCTGCCCCTTCTCAATGGTATAGTTATCATAGATGGGGCCCGAATAGGCTATATCTTCGCCGTAGGCCAGGTGTCGAGCGGCCAAGCCCAGGCGGTTGCCAGCCGTAGCTTTATCAATAGGATGAATATCTTCGGCCATACCAGCATCAATCAGCACAGCAAGGGCGGTGCCGTCAACGTGCAGAGTGTTGAGCTGTGCCTCGCGCAGCTCGGCCCACTCCGACTCGGTAGGCTCATTCTTGCGCTCCATATAGTTGGCCAACTGGGCTATAATGAAAGGAAAATCTTGCTTCCACAACGAGCGCCAGTCGGCTATCATCATAGGCAGCAACTGGCGATAGCGGAAGGCGCGCGGAGCGTTGTTCTCGCCCTGATACCAGATGGCGCCCTTCACAGCATAGGGTGCCAGCGGACGTATCATAGCATTGTATAGCACGGTGGGTATGTATGGATTGTCTACTGGGTTGAAGGGCACCTTGCCAGCATCGGTAAGGCTGGTAGCCAACTGCATCTTCCACTCGCCACCCAGCGGCACCACATCGTTGCCACAAGCTATGCTCATATTGGTTGCGTTGCCGCGCAAGCCACCAGCGCCACCCGTGTCAAGCACCTTAACGGCCAGCACGGCCTTTCCAGCTTTTACCAGCGATGCAGGTATGGTATAGTTTCTATTAACGGGGCACTGCTCGGTGTGGCCCACCTCTACACCATTAAAGTAGGTAACATCCATATCATCAATCATGGCCAACTGCAAGCGCAGGTCTTTGCCTTCCCACGTCGCAGGAATGTCAATGGTTTTTCTATACCATACAAAGCCATCAAAATTGCCATACCCCACCTCGTCTATTTTCTGAGGCTGAGCCAGCGTTTGCCACTGTGCCACATCATATTGCGGCTGTGCCCACAAGGCGGTGCCATCGGCTTGCATGCTGCCTTCTTTCTGGCCCACAGTGTTCATCCACTCGCGCAGCTCGCGCTGATATTTGATTTCGTGCTCGGCGGCCGACAGTTTGTCGTTGGCTATTTCTTCTACCGTGGGGCGGAAGTCGGGCAACGTCTTCAGCGTCTCGCCACTTATCCAGGTTTCTATATCGGTGCCACCCCAGCAAGTCATAATCAATCCCACGGGCACATTGCGCTGCTGGTTCAGGTGCTTGCCAAAGAAATAGCCTGTGGCCGAAAACTGCTTCACGGTTTCGGGCGAGCACATTTCCCACGTATGGGTTTGCTTGGGCAGGCCATCGGCGGGCGTGCTGCTTATGGCATTGTCAATGTGCATGAGGCGTATGTTTTCATACTGCCCCGAGGCGGCTATCTCGTCGGGATAGGTTTTGATGTTCCAGCCTTCCATTGGAAACTGCATATTGCTCTGACCCGTGCACAGCCACACCTCGCCTATCATCACATTGCTCAGCGTTACAGGCTTGCCATCGGTTAGGGTGATGGTATAGGGGCCACCTGCCGTGGGGGTATGCACGTCAACGCGCCATTTGCCATCGGCACCCACCTTGGTGGTATATTTGCGGTTGTCCCACGAGGTGGTTACGGTGAGCTTCTTGCCAGCCTTAGCCTCGCCCCACAGCGGAGCCTGCGTTTGCTGCTGCAGCACCATGTTATCAGTAAACAGTGGATAGAGTTTCACCTTGGCGTTAACAGACATGGCGGCACAAAGTATAGATAGGGTTAAAGTGGTTTTCTTCATGTGTCTCTTTTATATTGTTTCGTAAAATAGATTATATTACAAAGGTAGTGTTTTTTTTGAGACAACACTCACAAAGCTCCATTATTTTTTTTAGTAGGTGTTCAAATGGAAAATAGGAAAATAGGAAAATAGGAAAATAGGAAAAGAGAGAGGAGCGAATTGCCGCATGGCTCGCTGTCGGGGCCATGCGGCAATCTTCGATTTAGATTTACAAGGCGGGCAGCAGGTGTTTCCAGATCAGGTTGATCTCGCTTTGCATATCGCCAATGTTGGCGGTGGTGACGATCACGGCATCTTTCTTGGGCACGAGGATGATGTACTGACCGTTTGCTCCGTCGGCACGCACGCAGTTGTGACGGCAGCGCCACATCTGATAACCGTAGCCTTGCAGCCAGTCGCTATCCTTCACCTTCATTGTCTTTGCCACATCCTCGGGGGTTTTGCCTGCGGGGCGGCACTCGATGTGCTTGGAGGTAGCGTCCTCAATCCAGCTGGCTGGCAGGAGTTGCTGGCCCTTCCACTGTCCCTTCTGCAACAGAAATTGGCCCATCTTGGCCAGATCTTCGGTCTTCAAGAAGAGGCCCCATCCTCCGGTGTTGATGCCCTGCGGACTCTCATCCCAGTGTGCACCTACGATGCCCAACGGGCGGAACAGGCGCGGGTAGAGATAGTCGATCACCTTCTGACCCGTCACCTTCTGTACGATAGCTGAAAGCATATAGGTGCCTAAGCTGTTGTAGCAGAAGTAGGTGCCTGGCTTGTGTTTCAGCGGTGCGCCCAGGAAGGCGGCTGCCCAGTTGCCATCCTTGGTCTCGGGCTTGCGCACCAATCCTGTGGGATCGACATCGTGGCCCGACGACATGGTCAGCAGGTCTTGCACGGTCATTGCCTTCAGATTCTCGTCGGGGTTGGCCGGCGTCTCGTCGGGAAAGAAGCTGATCACCTTGTCGGTTAGTTTCAATTTACCCTCCGTCACAGCGAAGCCAACGGCTGTGGCGGTGAAGGTCTTACTTACTGAGTTGAGCACGTGAGGCACTTTGGCGTCGCCTTTGCTCAGCCATTTCTCTTTCAGCACCTTGCCGTGCTGCACGATCATGACGCTATGCAGGTCTTGGCCCGATTTCTCAACCGCTTTCAGGTAGTTGTCGAAGTTCTTGTCGAGGCGTTTCGAGGCTTCGCCACGGGGCAGAGCCTTCGTCAGGTCGTTGTAGCTGATCAGCTCGATGCCGCTCTGTTTGATCTTTTGTTTCACTTTGTCGCTGGTGAACAGGTCGGTCACGCCTTGGCGATCCATGGCCACGTGCTCGTAGCCTACGTGTCCAACGGTCTGCATCTCCTCATTGTCGAGGGAGGGATGGTCGACGAACATATAGGTTTGCCCGGGCTGCAACGAGTCGAGCATCTTCAGGAAGCTGGCCTCTTTCTCAGCGCCAGTCTTCGACGGTCCATCATAGCCTTTATAGATGAACCCGTATTTGTCCATGGCTGAAACACGGTCGATCATGGGCAGGTGGTACTCCTCGCTGAGGCGTTTCATCAGGTCAGACACTTGTGGGTCGAATCCAGTTGATCCCATGTGGCCAGACACGTGGCTGAGCTGCGGAATGTTTCTCAAGGCCATCTCGATTTGGGCGCGAGCCTCTTGCTCCACCTCTTTGATGTCCCATTTATTCTCCAAGATGGCCTTGCCAGGATAGGCTTTGTTGGGGCGCATCATCGGGAGGAAGTAGCCGTTCTCGTCGCAAAGAGAGGGGCAATGGGTGAGCGGACGCCACTTCACGTTCTCCCATTCGCTGGTGAACGCCAGGTGCAGGCCCACGTCGATGCCGGGATTCTCCTTTAACAGGCGAACCGCCTCGGGAAACCAAGAGCCGACAGCCATCACCTCGATGCTGGTCTCGATGCCTTGTTGATAACCTTTTAGGCAGGCGATGTTGGCTGCACGGAAGGAGCCCATGTCGTCAGCGCGCACAATCAGCCTTGGATGCGCTATCTGTGCGACGAGGGGCAGAGCGGCTAAACAAAAACAGCCGCAGAGTGCTTTTTTGAAATTCATAGTAGTTTAATTTAACCCTAATTTCCGCAACACTTTTGTATAAAACTAATTTGAAGCACTGAGTAGTAATGTATTACCCCGGGCTTTGTCATGTCAGAAGATTCACTTAACTTCGTGTTGCAATAAAAATCAAACCAATCTTCAGTAGACATGGCTAAAGTACAAATAAAATTCGATTCAATCACACCTTTTGGCGGAATATTTTCAATCATGGAGCAAAAAGGGTTGGCGGTTCTTAGGCATCCACGCGCCCTCTACCGATAGCTGAAAACTAACGTTGGGATTGAGGTTATACTTCACGGCAGCACCTATGCGGTCGCCCAGGCTGGCGGCATCGTACACGGTGAGGGGCATGTAGCGATGGTTACCCACCAGACTCTTCTGTCCATAAACATAACCCTCCCACTTATCGTTAAACTTATAGCCCAACACGGCCGACAGACCAGCCTCGCGCCATGAGGCATGCTGCCACGTGACATTGTCGAAGTAGCCACCCACGGCCAACGACAACTTTGAGGTGAGGGGCACGGCATACATGGCCGAAAGGCTCTGGGTGAAGCCTGCACCTCCCTTGGCGTGCTTGCCAAACTGGGTAAACACTGATGCACCCAACGATACGTTTAAGCCGCTATGCAGACTCCAATTATACCAGCCTCCCCAGTAGAGGGGCGACATAACAAAGGGCTGCACCTGACCACGCATATTGATGGCGGGCAGATGTAGGGTGTCGGGGGCAGGAAGAAGGGCTTCGGTGCCCGCTATCGTAGAGGGGGCTTCGGGCATGGGGATCTCGGCCTCGCGTTCGGCGGCCTTTTCGCGAGCCAACTGTCGGGCGGTGCCTAACGTGGCACCACTGTGCATCGTCACCATATCTTTGGGCAAAAGGGCACGATTGTTAATGTTCTTGTCGCCCTCGTTTTGAGCGCTCATGGGCATGTGCCAAGCCATCATTGCCAGCAGCACCACCACTCGGCCTATCGTTGTTATTGTGTGTAGTTTCATACGTTGCTTACATTGTTTCAATTACAAAGATAATGCAAATCGAGAGCAGAATATCAAGCTTGCTTGAATATTATGCCGAGATGCAGCTTATCTTCTACAAAGATAATGCAAGTCCCCTACCCCACAAAACGTTTTAAACATATTTAGGTAAAAAAGTGTTGTCGAGTTTTTTTATTTACAACTTCTTCATCGACAACGAGATGCGGTTGCGCTTACGGTCAACTTCTACCACACGCACCTTTACATGCTGGTGCAACTTCACCACCTGAGTAGGGTCGGCCACATAGCGGTCGGCCAACTGCGACACGTGTACCAGTCCGTCTTGATGCACACCTACGTCGACAAAGGCGCCAAAGTTGGTAATGTTGGTCACAATGCCTGGCAGCACCATGCCCGCAACGAGGTCGTCGACAGAGGTTACGTTCTTATCAAACTCAAACTCCTCTATCTGTTCACGAGGGTCGCGACCCGGCTTCTCCAGTTCGGCCATAATATCGGTCAGGGTGGGCATGCCTACGGTGTCGGTAACATATTTCTTAATGTCTACGGCTTTACGCTTGGCGGCATCGCCTATCAGCTGGGCCACGGTGCAATGGTTATCTTTTGCCATCTGCTCGACAATGTGGTAACTTTCAGGGTGAACAGCACTGTTGTCAAGCGGGTTACGGGCACCAGGTATACGCAAGAAGCCCGCACACTGTTCAAAGGCCGAAGGCCCAAGACGCGCCACCTTCTTCAGCTGTGCACGGCTGGCAAAGGCGCCGTTGGCCTTACGATATTCAACAATGTTTTTGGCCAGCGTGGGGCCTAAGCCGCTCACATAGGTAAGCAGGTGCTGGCTGGCGGTGTTTAGGTTTACGCCTACCAGGTTTACACAGCTCTCTACGGTCTGGTCCAGACTCTTCTTCAGCTTGCTTTGGTCTACGTCGTGCTGATATTGTCCCACGCCAATGCTCTTCGGGTCAATCTTCACCAGCTCGGCCAGCGGGTCCATCAGTCGGCGACCTATCGACACGGCACCACGCACGGTGACATCTTCGTCAGGAAACTCGTCGCGCGCCGTCTTCGATGCCGAATATACCGAAGCGCCATCTTCGCTCACCACAAACTGCTTTACGTCGTGACCAAACTGCAACTGCTTCACAAACTGTGCCGTTTCTCGGCTGGCCGTGCCATTGCCTATAGCTATGGCCTCGATGTTATATTTCTCTACCATCTGCTCTACCTGATGGGCGGCCACCGATGTTTTGTTTACAGGCGGATGCGGGAAAATGGCCTCGTGGTGCAACAGGTTGCCCTGAGCGTCGAGGCACACCACCTTGCAGCCAGTGCGAAAGCCAGGGTCGATGCCCATCACACGTTTCTGGCCCAGCGGAGCCGACAGCAACAGCTGGCGCAGGTTTTCGGCAAACACGCCTATGGCCTCGTCGTCGGCTTTCTCCTTGCTCATATTGGCAAACTCGGTTTCAATCGAGGGCTTCAGCAAGCGCTTGTAGGCATCTTCTACGGCCTCGCCCACCAATGCCTGGCAGGGCCCGAAGCCATGCACGAACTGGCGCTTCAGCTTGTCGAGGCACACCTCGTCGTCGGCCGAGATAGAGATGCGCAAGATGCCCTCGTTCTCGCCACGACGCATGGCCAACAGGCGGTGCGACGAGCAACGACGAAGAGGCTCTGAAAAGTCGAAATAGTCAGAATATTTGGCGGCCTCCTCGCTGTCGGCCTTCGCCTTCACCACCTTCGAGGTGATGATGGCCTCACGACGAAACGACGACCGCACTTGCTGTCGGCTGCGCTCGTCTTCGCTCACCATCTCGGCCACAATATCTTGCGCCCCTTTTATGGCAGCGGCCACATCTTTCACGCCCTCTTTTACAAAGCGCTGGGCGGCAGCCTCAATGTTGCGCTCGCGCTGCATCATCAAGATTAGCGACAATGGCTCAAGGCCCTGTTCGCGCGCCACCTGTGCCTTGGTGCGACGCTTCGGCTTGAAGGGCATGTATATGTCTTCCAGCTCGTTAGCGTCCCAGCAGGCATCGATACGGCGCTGCAGGTCGTCGGTCATCTTACCCTGTTCGGTAATGGTTTTCACCACCGTGTCTTTGCGTTTGCTTATCTCTTTCAGTTTATCATAAGCATCGCTGATGGCCGTAATCTGCACCTCGTCAAGGTTGCCCGTGCGCTCTTTGCGGTAACGGCTGATAAACGGTATGGTGCAGCCCTCGTCAAGCAGCTGCAAGGTATTGGTGACGCTGCACTCGCTGAGCCCCAGCGCCTTACCTATCATCTTAGCATATATATTTATTTCCATTCACCAATTGTTTTGTTTCTACATTATCATCATTTTTTGTGCGAGCAAACTTTACTCAATAAAAAAGCCCACCGTTAAGGACGATGGGCGAACCTAATGTTTTCACAACGGAATAATCCTTATTGTGATTTGCTCAAATTCATGCTGCAAATATAGCGAAAAGCAATCATACAACCAAATATTTTTCGGCTTTTATACAACAGATGTTATTATTTTTGCTAAATTTGTAATCTATTACTCAATATGCCAATATATTACCCAATAACGCATAAATAATGATAATACATGAAAAAGATATTAGGTCTTGACTTAGGCACAACCAGTATAGGATGGGCCTTGGTAAATGAAAAAGAAAACGACAACGAACAGTCGGCAATTATAAAACTGGGTGTAAGGGTTAATCCGCTTTCTGTTGACGAGCAATCGAACTTTGAAAAGGGAAAAGCCATCACAACAAATGCTGACCGAACGCTGAAACGCAGCAGTAGGCGCAACTTGCAACGCTTCAAATTGCGCCGCGAAAACCTATTGACTTTATTAAAAGAACACGGCTTCATTACGAACGAAACCATACTTTGCGAACAAGGTAACCGCACCACTTTTGAAACACGCCGACTAAGAGCACGAGCCGTAACCGAAGAAATAACACTTGAAGAACTGGCACGCGTGCTACTAATGATAAACAAAAAGCGTGGTTATAAAAGTAGCCGTAAGGCCGACTCGGGCGAAGACGGAAAGCTAATTGATGGCATGACCGTGGCACGCCAACTGTACGATGAGCATCTTACACCAGGACAATATGTTTTTAACCTATTGCGCAAGGGCAAAAAATATCTGCCCGACTTTTACCCCTCTGACCTCACTGCCGAACTGAAGGCTGTGTGGCGTACCCAGCAAACCTATTACCCCGAACTGCTGACACAAGAACTGTATGACGCAATAAAGAACAAAAACGAAAAGCAAACATGGGCCATTTGTGCGAAACCCTTTGGCATAAATGGCATGAAACGTAACGGCACGATGGCAGAACAGACTATAGAAAACTATCGCTGGCGCACCGAAGCGCTGGAAAAGAAGATAGGACTGGAGGAGCTGGCCATCGTGTTGCAAAAGATAAACGGACAGATACGTGGCACAAGTGGATACCTCGGAGAAATAAGCGATCGTAGCAAAGAGCTGTATTTCAATCACCAAACGGTGGGACAATATCAGTTGCAACTGCTTGAACAAAATCCGAACACAAGTTTGAAGAACCAAGTGTTTTACCGCCAAGACTATCTTGACGAGTTTGAACGTATATGGGAAACTCAGGCCTCTTATCATCCTGAGCTCACTACAGAATTGAAACATGAGGTGCGCGACATCGTGATATTTTATCAACGCCAACTGAAGTCGCAAAAGGGCCTTGTGGGGTATTGCGAGTTAGAGAACGATACTAAAGAGGTTGTTGTTGACGGAAAGAAGAAAACAGTAACCATAGGTCTGCGTGTGTGCCCAAAATCGTCGCCACTGTTTCAGTGTTTCAAGATATGGCAAACAATAAATAATGTGCAAGTGTCGGGCAACATCATCCCCGAAAAACAGCTCGACCTGTTTGGCACAGTAGCAGCCTATAAGTATGGCAGCCGCTGTCTTACAGAAGAAGAAAAGCAGACTTTATATAAAGAGCTAAGCCTAAAAGAACGAATGAAGGCAACCGAAATATTGAAGTTGCTGTTTAAGAACGCGAAGGGACTAAGCCTCAACTTCCATGAGGTGGACGGCAACCGTACAATGGCGGCATTTGTAAAAGCATGCCAAACCATTATTTCCATGAGCGGACACAACGAATATGACTTTGCAAAACTGCCGCACGAAACTACCGTATCTACCATCACTCAGATATTTGATGTGCTGGAAATAAAGTCTGATTTTCTCAACTTTGACCCATGCCTTGAAGGCAAAACCTTTGAACAACAACCTGCATACCAGCTGTGGCATCTGCTATACTCGTATGCTGGCGACAACTCGGCCACGGGCAACGACAAACTCATTGCTCACATTGCCAAGACGTTTGGCATGAAACATGAATATGCCGCTGTGTTTGCTGCCATTACATTCACACCCGATTATGGCAACCTTAGCGCTAAAGCTATGCGTCGCATCTTGCCTCATATGATGGATGGCAACGAATATAGCATAGCATGCGAATATGCTGGGTATAGACACTCACGTCGCTCACTCACCAAAGAAGAACTTGACAAGAAGCCTCTTGTCGACTCATTGCCTCTGCTACCACGCAACAGTTTGCGTAACCCTGTGGTTGAGAAAATTCTGAACCAGATGATTAATGTGGTAAATGGGGTGTCGGCTCAATATGGCAAACCCGACGAGATACGCATTGAGATGGCACGCGAACTGAAAAAGAGCGCCAAGGAACGCGAACAGATGACAGCCGACATAGCACGAGCTACAGCACAGCAAGAAGAATATAGACGTATCTTACAAGACGAATTCGGGCTACAACATGTAAGCCGAAACGACATCATACGTTACCGTCTGTGGCTCGAGCTGAAAGACAATGGCTATAAAACGCTTTATTCGCAAACATACATTCCACGTGAAAAGCTCTTTTCTAAAGAGTTTGACATTGAACATATCATACCCCAGGCCCGTTTGTTTGACGACTCATTCTCAAACAAAACGCTTGAAGCACGACAAGCCAATCTTGAAAAGAGCAACACTACGGCCTTCGACTATGTGCTTAACAAATATGGTGAAGAGGGTGCCAAAGAGTATGAGAAACGTATCGGCAGTCTTTATTCAGATGGCGTAATCAGTAAAACAAAACGCGACAAACTGCTGATGAAGGAGGCCGACATACCTGAAGGCTTTATCAACCGCGACTTGCGCGACTCGCAATATATCGCTCGTAAGGCTCGCGAAATTCTTGAAAGCATGGTGCGGGTGGTGGTACCTACAACGGGTGCTGTGACCGACCGCTTGCGTGATGACTGGCAACTGGTCGACATCATGAAAGAACTGAATTGGGATAAGTATGACAAATTGGGATTAACTGAAACGTTTAAAGACCACGACGGCCGACAAATAAAGCGTATAAAAGACTGGACAAAACGCAACGACCACCGACATCATGCTATGGATGCACTAACAATAGCATTCACACGGCATAGCTTTATTCAATATTTGAACAACCTGAACGCACGCAGCAATAAGGCTGGCAGCATATACGCCATTGAACAAACTTGCCTATATCGTGATGGATATGGCAAACTGCGCTTTGTTCCACCTATGCCCCTTGATGTATTCAGAGCAGAAGCAAGACGACAACTTCAAAACATACTGGTGTCGACCAAAGCTAAAAACAAGGTCGTCACGCGCAATATAAATACCATTAAGTGTAAAGGCGAAAAGAAAAAAACAGTGCAACTAACACCGCGCTGCCAGCTTCATAACGAAACAGTGTATGGCAGCATGCGCTGTTGTGTGGTGAAGGAAGAGAAAATAGGATCGACATTCACTGAAGAAATAATTGCTACGGTGGCCAGCCCACGCTATCGTGAAGCCCTACTGAAACGGTTGGCCGAATATGGTGGCAATGCGAAAAAAGCATTTACAGGACGTAACAGTATGGAGAAAAATCCTATTTATCTGAATGACGACCACACATTGTGTGTGCCTGCTAAGGTTAAAACTGTGGCGTACGAAACAATCTTTACACAACGCAAACCTATAGATAAGGATCTTAAGGTAGATAAGGTGATTGACGAACACGTACAAAAAATTCTGCAAGCTCGTCTAAATGAATTTGGAGGCGATGCCAAGAAGGCGTTCTCAAACCTTGACGAGAACCCCATCTGGCTAAACCGCGAACGTGGCATACAGATAAAGCGGGGCACCATTCGTGGCGTAAGCAACGCTGTGGCCTTACACGACAAACACGATGTACAAGGAAAAACTATGTGCGATAGCGAAGGACGACGTATGCCTTCCGACTATGTAAGCACAAGCAGCAATCATCATGTGGCCATATTCCGCGATGCCGATGGCAACCTGCAAGAACACGTTGTGTCTTACTTTGAGGCCACAGCAAGGGCTATCCAGCATCTACCCATCGTAGACCGTGACTATAAAAAAGCCGAGGGCTGGCAGTTCTTGTTCACAATGAAGCGTAACGAATATTTCGTGTTCCCGAACGAAAAGACAGGATTTAACCCTAAAGAGATTGATTTGCTTGATCCTAAGAATTATGCAGTGATTAGTGCAAACTTGTTTAGGGTACAGAAGCTGGCGACAAAAGATTACTTCTTTAGGCATCATCTTGAAACAAGTGTAAAAGAAGAAAAGCTCCTGTTTGATATAACATGGAAACGTTGTCGCTCACCCAAAGAACTTCAAGGAACAATCAAAGTTCGCGTCAACAACATCGGACAAATCGTTGCCATTGGCGAATATTAACACCTCATAATACAACACCCTATGATAAAAAAGACATTATATTTTGGCAACCCAGCCTACCTTTCACTGCGTATGGGGCAAATGGTGATAAAGCTACCCGAAGTGGAAAGCAACGAACTATTACCAGAAATAATGAAGAAGCAGGCAGAAATAACGAAGCCGATAGAAGACATTGGTGTGGTGGTGCTCGACAACCGTCGTATCACCATCACCCAAGGTCTGCTTGAAGCACTGCTTGAAAACAACTGTGCAGTCATTACTTGCGACAACCACAGTCTGCCCGTAGGACTTATGCTACCGCTCTACGGCAATTCAACACAAAACGAACGGTTTCGTTATCAACTGGATGCATCGCAACCCCTACGCAAACAACTATGGCAACAAACCATTAAAGCAAAGATTGAAAACCAGGCAGCAGTATTGTCGGCCTGCAGTGGCATGCCCATCAAAAACATGAAACGGTGGGCCGACGATGTGCGTAGTGGCGACCCAGACAATGTTGAAGGGCATGCCGCTGCTTACTATTGGCGCTACTTCTTCAACAACATTACTGGCCTTGAAAATTTCACGCGCAACCGCGAAGGCATGGCACCCAACAACCTCCTTAATTATGGTTATGCCATTTTAAGAGCCGTCGTAGCACGAGCACTGGTAACCAGTGGACTGCTACCCACACTGGGCATTCATCATCATAACCGATATAATGCTTATTGTCTCGCCGACGACATCATGGAACCCTATCGCCCCTATGTTGACGAACTGGTTTTTGCTATTGTAAAAGAACAAGGGGTAGACAACTTACAACTGACAACAACACTTAAAGCGCAACTGCTATCTATACCTACACTTGACGTTGTGATAGGAGGTAAACGCAGTCCGCTGATGGTGGCAGCCACGCAAACCACAGCATCTCTTTACAAATGTTTCTCTGGAGAATTGCGACGCATAGCCTATCCTGTACGTTAAACCAAACATTATAATAAGGTAAGAAACATGAACCGTTTTAGCGAATATCGCGTTATGTGGATACTAGTATTCTTCGATTTGCCCACTGAAACAAAAAAAGACAAAAAAGAATATCTGCTTTTTCGCAAGCACCTACAAAGCGACGGCTTTACAATGTTTCATTTCTCAATATACATACGTCATTGTGCAAGCATGGAAAATGCTGATGCACACATAAAACGTGTAAAATCGTTTCTTCCTGAACATGGCAAAGTAGGAATAATGTGCGTCACTGATAAACAATTTTCAAACATAAGTCTTTTTTATGGAAAGAAACCTCAATCAGTGAATACGCCAGGCGTTCAGCTAGAATTATTCTAACTCACCAAACAAACTAAAAAAGAAGAACTCGGCTTTTATCTCGAGTTCTTCTTTTAAAGCAACATCTTTTTTCATTTCTAATATAACATGTATCTGTCTGATACACAATTAAATGTAAAACTTATGTTGTCATTTCTACCACAAAGGTAATGAATTTTGAGCAAATCACAACGATTTGCAGCAAAAACGTGCTACACTTGGTGTTGTCATTTCTACCACAAAGGTAATGAATTTTGAGCAAATCACAACTATTGACTCATAACGATACTGGTTTTTCTAGTTGTCATTTCTACCACAAAGGTAATGAATTTTGAGCAAATCACAACACGTTTTAGGTTATAGTGAATTTGTAAGCGTATCCGCGATGCAGCCTTTTTTTTAATCATTATGCTTGTTACCTTTGCTGCAACATTATTAAACCCTCAAAAATATGTTAGCAGCAGAACGATACAAAAGTGTGTGGAACATGTTTCTACAAGCACTTAACCATGATCCGACAGTGTGTTTACGAGCATTCCAATGTGAGCAACATGTAAATAAGCGTAGTATGGCAAGATGGATGCGAAACAATGGTCTCAGTGTCAGAAAAGCCAAGACTCTTCTACATGAAAGTAAAAAATCGGCAGACAAACAAATGCCGCCGTCTGATTCTATGTTTCTTCCGATAACCGCTGACTTTACTTTAAGTCACAAGGAAACATCAGATATGTTATACGGAGTTTGTTTCACTTTTCCCGACGGCACCCAAGTGAACATTAAACGTGGCACAGCAGAAGCAGTCATGTCATTTCTCAAACTATACCAGAGGGAGGATCTGCCATGTTTGGACTGAATGACGGTATGCGCTATTATGTCTGCCAGCGCTATGTTAGAATGAACCTTGGGATAAACGGTCTCTATAAGTTAGTGTCGCAGGAGATGGATCTGCCTCCGCTAAGCGGGTCTGTGTTCATCTTCTTCAGCAAGAACCGGCAGCAGGTAAAGCTCCTTCGCTGGGATACGGACGGTTTCACACTGTATCAGAAGCGACTTGAAAGAG
>OHUE01000113.1_pt1 | contig 50530 bp, 26 predicted proteins | sample 1579111 | NCBI WGS metagenome assembly OHUE01 (sample SAMEA3879524, study PRJEB24766) | human gut metagenome | biome: human-associated habitat; feature: feces | place: USA | collected 1985/1987 | reverse complement strand
GTTCGCTTTGGCTACAACACATTCACAGGATGTGTTGTTTAACGCGTCGCGCCCAACCGCCGTCCAAATTTTCCGTTTGTGCACGCAGTGCGCTTCACCAAGCAGATAATTTGGCGAAATTGCGGCGTGATATTTTATCCGTGTTTGAACTGATAGCACAAATTTTCTGCGCGGTTAGTGATTGCGAGAACAAGTACGGTGTTAAGCAATAAATTTGGTTTGTTGCTTTCACCGTAACGTCGTTTGAGCAATGGCTCGCCGCCTTGCGGCTCGCGTTCCGTCTTCTTACAGCAGATTGCGTATAACGGCAATATTTTCTTTAACGTCGTGAACCCTAACAAATAATACGCCTTGCTTTACGGCGAGAATAGTAGAGTCGAGAGTTGCCGAAAGTCTCGTGTCGGGCGTGCCGCCGAACATAGATTTTCGCGACGTTCCGAGCAAGAAGGGATACTCGTCGAACATATTTAAAAGTTTGTCGTAATCTCTCAAAAGTTGTCGGTCCTCATCGTTGTTTTTGTTGAAACCTATGCCGCCGTCAAGCAAGATTCTGCTTTTGTCGAGTCCTTGCGACAAGAGCGAATCGACCGCTCGCATAAGCCCCGTTTCCTTGTCGAAAAAGAGGTCGGATATTTTGGATTTGCGCCTGTCGTGCATAACGCATATCGCAACGTCGTTTTGCGCGACGACTTTGGCAAGATTTTTGTCGGCGAGGCAACTTACGTCGTTTATCATATCCGCGCCCAAATCGATTGCCGCTTGCGCAACGTCGGGATAGAACGTATCAACGCTGACGAGCGCGTCGGGAAACGCTTTTTTTATGCTTTCGACCGCCGGCAATACCCTTGCCATTTCCTCGATTGCACTTACGCTTTGCGCGCCGGGTCTTGTGGACTGTCCGCCTATATCTATGATTTGTGCACCCTGTTGCAAAAACTTTTCGGCGGTTTCAACCGCGTCGTGAGCGTGTCTGCTTCCCGCAAAAAAACTGTCGGGCGTGACGTTGAGAATTGCCATAACGTGCGTGCCGTCCGTGAAAGTTTTGTTGCCGACGTGAAAATCGTACTTGCGTTGTCCTCTCATTTTATCCCCTCGATAAGCATTTTTTCGACGAGTTCGTCTACTTCCCCGCGCTTTGCGAAAGTGATTGTTTTCGCGCCGATTTTCTTTACGCCTCTTGCGCTCATACAAGTGTGGTGCGCCTCGATTACGACGATAACTCCCTTCGGATTGAGTTGCTCGAAAATTGCGTCGGCAATCTGCGCGTTGAGCCTTTCTTGAAGTTGCAACCGCTTTGCGTAAACCTCTACGACGCGCGCGAGTTTTGAAAGTCCGACGACCTTTCCGCTCGGAATATACGCGATATGCACCTTGCCGAAAAACGGCATAAGGTGATGTTCGCAAGTAGAGGAAAAGTCTATATCCTTTTCGATGACGACTTCGCTTCCGCTCTCAACGAAAGTTTTTGAGAGATGAGTTTTTGCATCGTCGTTATAACCTGCGGTTAGTTCTTCGAGCATACGCGCAACTCTGTCGGGAGTTTCCAAAAGTCCCTCGCGCATAGGGTCTTCGCCTATGGCTTCGAGAATGTCGTAGACTGCTTTTTTGATTTTTTCTTGGTCGATATTATTGTTTTTCATAAGCGTATTTATTTCGTTTTTTTATCGTCGTTAAGGTTTTGAAAAAGCGTGAGCGAGCCGCACAGAATCACGACGTCGCAATCGCCTCTCAAAGCGTTTTGCACGGCGGTTTTTATATCGTTTTGCACATCGCAAATTCCCTTGCAAAGCGGCTTTGCTATCGCGAGCAAGTCCTCTTTTTTCATTGCTCTCGGGGACGGCGGCGTAACGCAAGTTATCTTGTCGGCAAGCGGCGCGACGATTTGGCAAATGCCATTGACGTCCTTGTCTTTAAGCACGCCCAAAACGAGATGAACGCGCCTTAATTGAAACAAATCCTTTATTGCTTTTGCAAGCGTAGTTGCGCCTTGCGGATTGTGCGAACCGTCAAAAACAAGCACTTTATCTTGCGGAATCGTTATGTTAAAGTCCTCTTTTGCGTTCTTGACAACTTGCAGTCTTGCTTTCCACACGGTGTTTTTAAGTCCGTTTTCAAGCGCGATTTGACTTATGTAAAAGTGCTTGTTCCTCAGTTGCTCGACGGCGCAAATCGCTATTGCGGCGTTTGTGAGTTGGTGCTTTCCGAGCATAGATATTTCGTACTCTTTGCCGTCGTACGAAAAGCGTTGTCCGCTCAAATCGCCACTTAAAAAAATCGGTTCTTTGCACACGAACACTTTTGCCTTGCGATACTCTTTTTTGCCGTCCTTGAAAACGTAGGGATTTTCGATTTCTTCCATCACTTCGGCGGGCTGATTGCAAGTGACCGCAACGTCTTTGATTATCGCCGCTTTCTCGCTTGCGATTTGCCGGAGCGTATCCCCCAAAATCGCGCAATGGTCAAGACCTATCGGTGTTATCACCGCAAGTTCCTTATCCTCGATTGCATTGGTTGCGTCCCACCTTCCGCCGAGTCCCGTTTCAAGCACGCATACGTCGCATTCTTTGTCGAAAAACGCAAGCATAGCGACAGCGGTTTCTATTTCAAAAGCCGTCGGATTGAACTCGCCTATGCCGAACGCGTTGCGCAAAATACGCTCGTTTTCTATGCACTCTTTTACGACGGTGAGATACTTTGCTACGTCCTCGTCCGAAAGCGGTTTGCCGTTTATCAGCCACCTTTCGTTGTAGCAGAAAACGGACGGCGAATTGTAAGTGCCGACCTTATAGCCCGCCTCTTTCAAAACCGACGTGAGATACGCGCTCACAGAGCCTTTGCCGTTCGTGCCTGCGATATGCACGAATTTCAAGTGTTTGTCGGGCGCGCCGAGAAGGTCGAGAAGTTCACGCATACGCTCGATGCCGTAATCCGAACCCGACCTTTCGATATTCTTTATGTAGTCGATTGCCTCTTGGTAAAACAAAAAGCACCTCCTTTGGAAGCACTCGCAAAAAACCTTTTATGGTAATATGTGAAGTCCGGAGTGAATATTGCACCGCGAGCAACGCCCTTCGTCCGCCGACACCCCACGTTCGTACGGCACTTAACGCGCAATTTCTACTACTTCCATAGATGATAATTGAATTTTAGCACCAAACGAATTTATAAGCAAGGCTTTTGCGCAAAAATGCAATCGGATTAGTCGGCGCAAAATGAACGGTCGAGCAAATATAAGCCGCAATTCGATTGACAATGCAAATATTCAATCGGATTAGTCGGCGCGGAATATAACGCGACATAATTTGACCGACAAGGCATACACGAATAAGCGAGTATAATCCGCTGTCGGCGCAAATTTGAAAGACTTGCGCAAAAAAAATTATTGCCTAACGGCGACTTATGATTTATACTTAACGTATTATTAAAAAAACATTAAAAGAGGTGCGCTTATGTTTGCAACCGCAATGGGTGCGCGAGAGTTCTCTTTGAGAGACCCGATGGTGTTCGTATTGTACGGCGTGGTGCTGGCGTTTATCGTCGCGCTGTCGCTCTACTATATGCTGTCGGCGTTCAAGAGAGCAAAAGAACTCGGCATCGAATCCTCCAAAATCAAGAAAGTCATCACGACTTCGGCGACGTTTTCCATTCTTCCCGGTCTCGGAATCGCGCTTGGCGTCGTGACGCTCATCGGTACGCTCGGCATTGCCTTCCCCGCAATCAGACTTTCCGTCGTCGGTTCGCTTCAATACGAAACGCAGATGGCAAACGGCGTTGCCGAAGGACTTTACGGCTCTATGAGCAATATGATTGCGCACGGAATTTCCGCACAGGACTTTGCGACTATGGCTATGATTATGACCATCGCAATTTGTTCCGGCGGCGTCGAAGTGCTGTTCTTCTACCGCTTGTATCAGCCGAAAATCGGCAAACTTATGGCAAAAACCACGGGCGGAAAGAAAGGCGGCGTGAATATCGGCGACCTTGTTTTCCAAGTGTCTTTTATCGGTATGGTTATCGGCTACCTTGCAATGAGCATCGAAACTCTCGCAAAGAACGTGACCTTCATCGACGGCTACTACAATTTTATCGCGGTTTTGGTTGCGATGGCGTGTATGTACGTTTGCGACGTGCTTATAAACAAGGCGAACTGGAAGTGGCTCGACAGTTTTTCAACGCCGCTTTCTATGCTCATCGCGATGTTCGTCGTGGGCGTTATAAGTTTTTGCGCAAACAAGTACGGCTGGGCTCTCTCGACGGATTTGTCGGGTTCGGCAAGCGAAGCGGCAGAGGCGGCGAAAAATGCCTTTGCAATGATTCTGTAAGGGGGGTGCGATTATGTCTAACAAAGTTAAAGTCACAATGGATTACAACCTCAAATCGCACATCATCGGCAAAATCTGGTTGGCGTTGGCACTGGTTATTTTCTTTGCCGTCCCCACCGCGATTTGCCTATACTACGACGTAAAACCGGATATGACGGTTATGGGTACGTCCGCCGTTCTCATTCCGTTTATCATCAACTTCCTTTCGGGCATTTTCGAGCCGATTATCTACTCGCCTATGCTCGGAATAAACAGCGCGTATCTCGCGTTCATCACGGGCAACCTTTCAAACCTCAAAATTCCCTGCGTGGTCAAAGCGCAAGAGATTTGCGGCACTAAACTCGGCACGGAAGAAAACGAAGTCGTGTCCACCCTCTCGGTTGCGACGAGCACTCTCGTCACGACCGTGATTATCGCGATTTTTGTGCTAATACTCGCTGTCAGCAACGTCGAAACGGCAATCAAAAACACGCCGTGGATTACGCCCGCGTTCACTTGCGTCGTATACGCGCTTTTCGGTTCGCTCGGCGGAAAATACGTCGTCAAAAACATCAAACTTGCGGTGTTCCCGCTCGTCATCATCGTTGCGTTCTCTCTCATTTTGGGATTTGCCGCACCGTCGCTCGGCGTAGGCTCTGCATACTTGTTCGTGGGTATCGCGCTCTGCGCAATCTTCGGCGTGCTTCAAGTGGTGCGTGAAAAGAAGAAAGCAAAACTCAAAGAGGAACAAGAACACTTAGAGCAAATCGCCGTGTCCGACGTCGAACTCGAACAAAACGGCGAAAACGTAACGGCAGACGAAACCGCAGACGAAGCCGCAGACGAAACCGCAGAATCTGAAAAAGCGGAAGTCGCAAGCGAGGAAAACGCCATAGAAGAAGCGGAAAAAGAAGCCGAACAAATTGCCGAAGATACGCAATCGGTTGACTGATAATCAAAAACTTGTATGAAATCCGACGAGCAATCGTCGGATTTTGTTTTGCTTGCGCAGTAGGCGAGTTTGCATTTTATAGTTGTTATTATCATTTATTAGTGATATAATCATTATAATTCTCAAAAAAAGAGGAATCTGATGGACATTATTATCAGCGGTTTGGGCGCAGTCGGAACCACCTTGATGCAAGAACTTGCGGACGAAGGGCACAACGTCGTCGTGGTGGACCTCAACGGCGACAAAGTGGAAAAAGCCGTCAATCAGTTTGACGTCAAGGGCGTTATCGGCAACAGCGCGAGTGCGGACGTGCTCAAAGAAGCAAACGTTGCGTATGCGGAACTTTTCATAGGCGCGACAAACCACGACGAATTGAATATCCTTTGCTGTATCATCGCAAAAAGATTGGGCGCGAAAAAGACTATCGCGCGCGTTTCCAAGCCCGAATATCTCGAATTGTTCGGCAACGAAAACGACCTCGGCATAAGCCTTTTGGTCAATCCGCAATACGAAGCCGCGCTCGAAATAAGCCGTATGCTTCGCTTCCCTTCCGCAATAAAAGTCAACGAATTTTCAAACGGTAAGGTTGAACTCGTGGAATTCCGAGTGAGCGGCGATTCCGACCTCGTGGGGCTCGAACTCAAAAATCTCGGCAGCAAATACAAGGCGAAAGTCCTCATTTGCGCCGCGCAAAGAAACGGCAAAGCCATCATCCCGGGCGGCGATTTCGTAATTCAGGCAGAGGACAGACTTTTTCTCACCGCAACGGCGAAAGACATTTCCCTTTTCTTCAAGCAACTGGGCTGGAACAAGCAATCCAAAGACGTGATTATTGTCGGCGGTTCTACGACGGCGTACTACCTTTGCCAAGAACTCGACAAACTCGGCATACACTCGAAACTCATCGAAAAAAACAAACAAAAAGCCGAATTGTTCTCGCAGGATTTCAAGAAAGTCAACGTCATTTGGGGCGACGGCACGGATCAGGAATTGCTGTTTGAAGAAAACATCTCAACGACCGACGCTTTCGTCGCGCTTGGCAATATAGACGAGCAAAACATCATTATGAGTATGTTTGCCGCCTCGCAAAACGTGCCGAAAGTCATCACCAAAATCGACCAACTCGGCTACTACGATATGCTTCAAAAGAGCGGCATTTACAGCGCGGTTTCCACAAAAAACTCGACTGCCGACCACATCATACGATTCGTGCGTCTTTTGAGCAACAAGTCGGGAAGCACCGTCAAACGTATGTTCCACATCATTGACGACTCGACCGAAATTCTTGAATTCGAGGCGAAGGCAAACTTCAAAATGTTCGACATTCCCCTTCAAAAACTCAATCTCAAAAAGCATTTGCTCGTTGCGGGCATAATCCGCAAAGGCGTGCTTATCACCCCGTCGGGTCAGGACGTTATCAAAGAAGGCGATAGCGTCATAATCGTCACGCTCGAAGAAGGTCTTGACGATTTGAGAGATATTCTCGACAACTGAGGCTTATGAATTTACGTTTGCTTGCATTTGTTCTCGGCGAAATCGCCGTAATAATAGGCGCGTTGATGTCCATTCCGCTCTTTATGGCGATAGGATACGGCGAAGATACGACAATTCTCGGCTTCGGCATCGCAATCGGCGTATGTCTGTTGCTCGGCGTAGTCGGTATTCTCGTAAGACCGCCAAAGGACAAACGCGATATGCGCTCGACGAGCGGCTTTGCTATGTGCGCTCTGTTTTGGATTTTCATCGCGCTCGTGAGTGCGATTCCTTTCCGCGTATCCGGATATATTCCCAACTATATCGACGCGCTTTTTGAAACCGTATCGGGTTACACCACAACAGGCGCAAGCATATTGCAAAACGTCGAAGCGTTGCCGAAATCCTTGCTTTTCTGGCGTTCGCTCACTCAGTTCGTCGGCGGTATGGGCGTGCTCGTTTTCGTGATAGTTTTCATTCCAAAAAACGATAAGATGTCCACTGCTCTGGCAAAAGCGGAAATCCCGGGACCGCAATTCGGCAAAATCGTAAGCAAATTGCGCTTTACGTCCCTAATTTTGTACGCAATTTACATCGTGATGACCTTCATTTTGGTCGGCATACTCTGCGCGCTCAAAATGCCCGTTTTCGACAGTTTCTGCCACGCGTTTTCGACGGCTTCTACGGGCGGATTCAGCGTAAAAGCGGCAAGCATTGCGCACTACAATTCGGTCGGAATCGAAGTGACTCTCACAATCTTTATGCTTCTGTTTTCCGTCAACTTCACCGTCTATTATCTCATTTTGATAGGTCAGTTCGTCAAGGCGATACGAAACGAGGAACTCATTTGGTTCTTTACGATATTCGCGGCGGCAGTTGCGTTGATTGTCGCAAATCTTATGGCTTCGAAAACCTACACGAGTTTCGGCACTGCCCTCAAAGACGCCGCTTTCAACGTATCGTCGCTTATGAGTACATCGGGATTCGGCACGGCGGATTATACCAAGTGGCCCGTGTTCTCGCGTATCGTGCTGTTTGCGGTTATGTGCATAGGCGGCTGCGCAGGCTCGACTGCGGGCGGACTTAAAGTGTCGCGTATCGTTATTCTCAGCAAATCGTCGATTATCAATGTCAAAAAGACGCTCTCACCCCGCTCGGTTTACACGGCAAAAATGGACGGAACGCCCATCGACGAAACAACGAGGCGCAACGTCAAGAGTTTCTTCATAATCTATATGTTCGTTATGTTTGTGTCGGTGCTTCTCATATCCGTCGGCAACAACGATTTCGGCGCGTTCGACGCGTTTGAAACCAACATATCCGCGGTCATTTCCTGCTTCAACAACGTTGGACCGGGAAGCGGCGCGGTAGGTCCGACGGGCAATTACGCAGGCTACACGATATTTGCAAAACTGGTACTTTGCTTCGATATGTTGCTCGGTAGATTGGAAATATTGCCTATTCTACTTCTCTTCAACTTCAAATCTTGGAAAAAGGCATAAAACAGCGAACAGCTTTGTCAACACCCCTCTGCTATCAACTCATTTACGATTTGTAAATTAGGGTTGCCATTCAAGCGATTTTTCCTTGTTCTTCATCTGTTTTATGCCTTTTTCAACAGAAACAAGATTTGAGTAGCAAATTGAAAGTAACTCTTTCTTGTTCTTCATCTGTTTTACGCTTTCTTCAATAAAAACAATATGTTGAGTAGCAAATCTAAAAGGTTTTTTACTCGTTCTTTATCTGTTTTACGGCTTTTTCTAATAAAAATACGCGATATATAAAATTAAAATCCCGTTCTATCCGTTTACTTCTTGTTTTATGCGACATTTTGTGTTAAATTAATTGTATATTACAATTAATAGGTGGCTATTATGAACGAATTTGACGAAAACAACGTACAAGTTCAGAACGACGAGGCGCAAATCGCCGATAACGTCGAAAGCATAGACGGCAAAAAGTTTGTGCATATCGACAAGTCGAAACGCATTTTCGACATCGTGTATCTTGCGCTTTGCTCGGCGTTTATGCTGGTTATGTGGTGCACGGGTTACAACTTCCTGCCCCTCGTCGCCGACATACTCGCAATCGTTGCGGGCGTATTCATTTTTTCGCGTATGCTCACAAAAAGCAACGTCGGACTCTATATGTGGATTTCCTATATGGTTTGCATTTGCGGACTGTTCGTGTTTTTCCTCATATGGGGTGCGGAAAGTTTCGGGAAAAACCTTTGGTACAACTTCGTTATCGTGCTTTTCCCCGTGCTTCTTGCAACTTTCGTATATCTTGCCGACAAGTTTATCGCAAAAAAAGCGGCGTTGAAAGTGACTTGCGCAGTGTGCGCGTTCCTTATGGTCGGCACGGCAATCGTGTACGTTTTCTTTATGAACTTGCGCTGCCGCCCCACCGCCGAGAGTCTGCAAGCGGGACACGACGACTATCTTGCGAGCGTAAAGAACAAGTACAACACGCAAAACAAACCCAATGTCCTCGTCATTCTTATGGACGATATGGCGTACAGCGACATCTCGGCGTACAGTTATCTTGCCTCGAAAGTTAACGGCGCAGGCGGAACAGTGACCGATTCCGTAAACGCCACGATAAACACCCCCAACATCGACTCGATTGCGGACGGCGGAATTATGATGGACAACTTCTATTCGGCGTCCCCCGTATGCTCGCCCTCGCGCTTTTCGATACTCACGGGCAGATATTCCTCGCGCGGATATTTGGACAACGTGGTGTTCCCAAGCGACATTCAATCCAATCCGTGGTCGCCCACGCACTTCCTCAATCCCTATCAGTTCCTCAACAACGTCGACGGAATTTTGGGCGACGAAATCACGTTTGCGGAAGTGTTGCAAGCGGCAGGCTACAACACGGGTTGCATAGGCAAGTGGAATCTCGGCGACTACGGCGAGTATCTCCCCACAAACCAAGGCTTCGATTACTTCTACGGCAGTTATTACGTCAACGATATGACCCCGTACAACTGGGTCGAGGACTACGTGGACGCGGACGGCAACTTCCATTCAAAGGAAGTGCGCACGCACAAGGAAAACCTTGATCAATCCGAATCGACGAGATTGCTCACCGCGCAAATGCTCAACTTCATATCCTCGTCGGTTGAAAACGACGAGAAATTCCTCGCCTACTACACTACGCCGTGGCCGCACTTCCCCATCTACTCGGACAACACCGGAAGCGGCAAAGGCAACACGAGCGACGACACCTACGTCCAGTGCATAGAGGAATTCGACAAGTATCTCGGCGACATTCTCAACTATCTCAAAGACACGCCGGACCCGAGCGGAAGCGGCTCGCTTTACGACAACACCCTCGTCGTATTCACGTCGGACAACGGCCCCGGACGTGAGGGCGTCACCGGCGATATGAGAGGCAGAAAGAACACCACCTTCGAGGGCGGTATGAAAGTGCCTATCCTCGTCAGTTACCCCAACGGCGGCGTAGGTAGCGGCGATGCAATCGCAACCGAAACCTACAACTACTATCAATGGGAAAACAATTCAGAGCGCACCTCGCAAGATAACGTTGCAAGCAAGGTTAAATCCGGCGTGCCAACGAGCGCAACGACAAAGCATATCGACGCAAGCAGTATGAACTTTGACTTGTTCAACACCATTTTGAGTTACTGCGGCATAACGAACGCTGATGGAAGCGTGTATCTTCCCTCCGACAGAATCATCGACGGCGTTGACCTTACGTCGCTTTGGAACTGCACCGTACCCACGTCCACGCGCGTACATGACAAACTTTTCTATCTGAAAAAGGGCAAATGTCAAGCAGTGCAAATGGCGGTGGAACTTGACGGGACTACCTACGACTTCAAGTACTACGACAGCGTGCGCACCGAAAACTCGGCGTTCATCGACCAAGTGTACAAGAACTATCTGTTCAATCTCGACACCGACCCCGCCGAAGGATACAGTCTGTCGAAGACATATCCCGAAATTGCCTCAACGTTGCTTTCCGAGCTCAAAGCCTTCCGCAAGGAAATGAAAACCAACAGACGAGGAATAATCAAATAAATTATCGATTAATAAAAAGCACCGCTTATTGCGGTGCTTTTTATTATCTTCACTTATTATCTTCACTTATCTTCGTTGTCTTTGTCATTTTGAATTTCAGATATTTTGTTCATATAGTACGGTCTGTTCCAAGCATACTTGCGTGCATAATGCTCGACAATTGTTCGAACGACGCAAGTGTTTATTATATTTGCCGCGAAAGTTCCAAGCATCATATAAACATCGACCTTGTAGACTTTGACAACGCAATGAACGATTATTTGACATATAACGGATACGAAAAGTATCACATACGTTATTATACAGCATATAAATGCCGGCAAATAAGTCCCTTCATTCGGCTCTTCCAGCGAAGGTCCGAAAGCAGATTCGTTCCTTCTATCCGACGGAAACCAAAGCGGAATTTTTTTAGTACGAATTTTCTTTTTCATACTATAATTCAACGCTCTGTCCATTTCCGCTGTCCAAGTAAACGTCAAAAAAGCAATGGAGCAGGTTAAGAAGCAACCAATTACGCAAATTAGCATTGACAGCACCTCCGTTTATAGGCGGTCACTTGTGATACACGAGTTTCTCTATTTTGCTTTCCCACTTCGAGATTTTTGCTTCGTCGTAGGTTTTAGGGATTCTCTTTGCGATTTTTGCCGCTTTCTTCGAGCGCATAAGCATATTGTTCATTGCAAGAAGAAGCGGAAGTCTCGTCCACCCTCTCGAAACTTTGACGACGAGGTCTTTTGGCGAAAGCACGATAAGTTTGCCCGTTGCGCCTGCCGCCATATTGCTGTCGTCGACAACGCCTTTTTCAAACAACCAGTCGAGGTCGGCGGGTTTTGCACCCAAAAGCCAGCGTTTGAGAATGTCGATGCCGACGTGATTCGCGCCGAGAAGCTTAAAGTACTCAACTTCGTATTTCCACAAATCCTCTTTCTTGACCGAGTCGGATTTTATGATTACGTCTGCGAGTATGCAAGCCGCTTTCATCGAATTTTCTATGCCGCTTCCAATCATAGGAATGGTCATAAACGCCGCGTCGCCGATTGAGGCATAGCCGTCGGCAACCATTCTCGTGAGCGGATATCTGATTGGGATAATGCAAGTGCGACCGCCACGCACGACTTCGTCGCTTATTATGGGATTTGACGCTTTGAGAGCCTTGTACGCTCTGTCAAACGTTTCCTTTGACAACTCGCCCGCTCTGCCGATAAGAACGTTTACAGTGCCTGCAGGGTCGATTATACTCCAACTTATTCCTTCTTCACCGAGATGTTTAAGATACGCTTTGTTGGTGTTTTCGGGGTCTTTTACGCCGTCCGCTTTCTTGTGGAACGCGCGATACGCAACGAAAATCTCGTTTTTTTGCGGATTTACCGTGACGTGCGCGGCTTTGGGAAGTTGACCTCTGAACGGCGACATCGCGCCCGAATTGTCAACGACGAGGTCGGCGTACACCTTTTCGCCACCGACCGTAACGCCCTTAACCTTGCCGTTCTCTACGATGAGGCTTTCAACGGGCGAAGAAAACCGAAAGTCCACGACGTCCTTTGCTCTGTCGACGTATTGTTGAGCGAGGATGCGCCTTTCTGTCGACCAGTCGAGTTCCTTTTCGGGAATGTGCAAACTCACCTCTATGCGCTCTGCCGGCGGAACGAACGTCCAGTTGCGCTTGGGAAAATAAGTTCCCTCTTTCGGCAACGGAAGATTGAACATATCGAATGCGTCGCGGTTTACGTCGTCGTGCCAGTCGTAGGACAAGTTGTCGTAGGAATCCTTTTCGTATACGCTCACGTCGAAGCCTGCTCTTGCAAGCCTTTCGCTTGCCACGAGTGACGCCATACCTGCGCCGATAAATACGATTTTCATAATCTCCCTCTTTATATTTTTACCGTGATTTACTCAAAAAAAGCGTCAGCGATTCGTTTCGCCGAGATTGTTGAGCATAAGTTGCAAAAGTGCTTGCAACACTTGCTTTTCGTTGTCCTCGAAGTGTCTGAACGCCACTTGATAGAAATTGTGATTCGCTTCCGCAATAAGCTCGGCAACCTTTTCTCCCTCGGTCGTGAGCGAGAGTTTCTGCTCGCGCTTGTCCACTTCCGAAATGGACGCACAAATAAGCCCCTTGTCGCGCAGTTCTTTCACGCTACGCGAAACGAGAGCCTTAGATACACAGGCGTTTTGGGCAATATCGCTCGCCATACCCACCACACCGATACTCGAAAGCACCACGATTTCGTTTGGAGTAAGGTCGTAGTCTTTCAATTCTTTGAGTTGATAATCAGTGTACTCTCTGAGCAATTTTCTGAACGTTGCAAAAAAATAAGCCGTATTTTTCAAATCCATACCGATATTATAACATCGATTGCGCCGCATTTCAACAAAAATTAAAAAGTTAACTAAATCAACGATTTTGCGATATGTTTTCTTTTCCTAACTTTTTGCTGCTCAGTACGTTTTGTTTTTTTGCGATGCGTTACTTTTTCCTTTACGATTTTACGTTTTGTTTTTTTATAGTTCGTTTCTTTGTGCGGTTTACGTTTGCGCATACGAAAAGCCGCACGCGGTTTGCGTGCGGCTCTTTGTCGATTGACGACTTATTTTTTATTCATTGTCTTTTTTGTCGGGACAATCCTCTTGCTTGTCGCATTCCTCGCAGTTGTCGTCGCAAGTTTTTTCTTGCTCGATTGCAACCGTTTGATTGTCTTCGTTGGGGAAAATCATTTGAGGCGCGCCTTCGTTTTTATCGTCTTGCGCCGCTTCGTCTGCAATTTCTTGGACAAGATTTTCCTCGCCGTTTTCTTTGTTAGCGTGCTTTCTCGCTTCGATTTCAGCCTTTGCCGCTTGTTGTTCTTTTTCGTTGAACTTGTAGAAGAAAAGCGGAATGACCGTCAAGAAGAAACTGATTGCCGCAATACCGACGAGCATAAACCACATGGTGTCTTTGCCTTCGGGGGTGACGGAACTTGCGTCGTTTGCCGCAACGCCTGCCATATAGTAAGCCAAAACGCCAACGAATGCGCCGACTGCCATACCGATTTTGTTGATGAGCGTTTGCATTGCAAAGCAGATACCTTCCGCTCTTTCACCTGTTTTGAGTTCGAGATATTCGACGGTGTCGCCGATCATTGCGTAAGTGATGATGTTGCCAAAGCCCGAAGGAATACCTGCGATAACGAGTGCGATGAGCAACACGACCGTCGTTGCCGTGCTTGTGTATGCGCCGCGGTCGCAAGCGATACCGACGATAAACGCGATGAGCATTGCAACGCCGCCGACGATATGCGACCAGATATAAGTGTTCTTTTTCCCGAATTTCTTTGTACACCAAGGAACGAGCAAGGACGCGATAAGTCCGCCAGGAACGATTGCCATAGTGAACAAGGAATACATAGATTCTTTATCCATTATGTATTTTGCAAAATACAAACCGCCCGTGTAGGTGAAAAGCATTCTCGCCGCGCCGCCGATACCGGATAGCACGATGAGCATCAAAGGCTTGTTCTTGAACAAAAGTTTGAGGTTGTGTCCGAGTGACGGGGGATTTTCTTCCGTTACGTTTCTTTCCTTAGTGTTCTTGAAGCCGAGATAGAAAAGCGGAAGCGCGATAGCGCAGCAGATTATTGCGATGACAAAGTAGATCCATTTGAGCATATCGCCCTTTGCGGCAGGATCGAGACCTTTGGTCATATTGTCGGTTATGATCGGGGTGATAACGGTGACGATACCTGCGCCCGCCGTGCAGAACAAACGCGCGATGGTGAGCAAGTTGCCTCTGCGATAAGTGTCGTTGCTCATTGCGGTGGAAAGCCCCCAATACGGAACGTCAGCAACCGTGTAAACCATACCCCAAATGACGTACATTACGGAAATCGCCGCAAAACCGCCGTCGTTTTTCGGATACCACGGCAAGAAGCATATCGCCGTCATAATCGCAATCGGGAACGCCATCCACTTCATATACGGACGGCATTTGCCCCACTTCGTACGCGTCCTGTCAACGATTGAACCCATAATCGGGTCGTTGAGTGCGTCGAAGATACGCGCGCCGAGCATAAGGAATGCAACCGCCAACGCGTTGAAGCCGATTGCGTCCGTCATAAAGACGGTCAGATAAGAACCGATAATCGTGCAAATAAGGTTTTGACCGAAACCGCAAAGAGAATAACTGAAACCTTCTTTGGGTTGCATTTCGCCGTCGCCGGGCGTCGAGCCGAACAACTTGTGTGCCAAAGCATTGAGTTTAACCTTTGCGCCGACTTTTTCTGTCGTTTGAGAAGAATCACTCATAATTTCACCACATAGCATATATTTTGTTTATAATAAACAATACTACCGTACTATTATAACAGCAAATGTACAAACAATCAATACAAAAAAACGCATTGCCGCATTTTAATAAAAAAGACTCGTTCGGTTACACTTTTTTGCACAAAACGAGCCTTTTTTACTTATTTTTGTTAAACTGCCTTATCATTCGTCGCCGCCGAGAATCGTAAGCGTACCCCACACCGCCGAAATATGGTAGTTGTCCGTGACGTCGTTGCCGTCTTGGTCGACTATTGTGGCAAACATAGCAATGTTGTAATACTCGCCGACATCCGCACTACCCTCTAAGAACATCAACTTTAACACATCGCCGTCAACGAGCGTCTGACCTTTCGACACGTAATATGTCCGATTCTCGAGGACTTTGCCGTCGTGAACTTTGGTTGCGCTACCCGTTACGATTTCCAACTTGCGACGTTCAATCGTCACGCCGAAGCCGCTTGCGTCGACATAGTAATCGCTCGTGACGTCGTTGCCGCTATTGTCGTAAACCGTGTATGAAACGACTTCTATGTCTTCCGCATTGTAAACGCCTGCATTGACCATCGATTCGAGTTCGAACTCGATTTCGTATCCGTCGGGCAGGTTGTCATACTCATAGTCGCCGTCCTCGTACACGACGGGTTGTCCGTCGTACGGCTTCGATATGGCATACAGATATATGCTCGAATGATACTTCGATATTACGATTTCGCCTTCGTGCAGATTGACGGTAATGCCGCATCCTTTGGTGACGTCGTTGCCGTTGGGATCGAGCAGTACGAATTTGGTGATTCTGCTCACGCCGACGCCGAAATCCGTTTGACTGCCCTCGATTTCAACTCGGTATGTATAACCTTTGTTCGTAAGTTTGACGAGAGCGTCGTTTCTCTTTATCTTGTTCTTAGCGACAAGCGGTGTGCCGTCGTATGCCTTGCCTATTTTTGCAGGCGTTATATCGAGCGTGATTTCTTTCTCGCCCATATCACCGCCTCCGCCGAGATCGCCGCTACCGCCGAAGCCCGAACCCGAGCCGTTGCCGCCGCTACCGCCTGCGCCGCCGCCCGTAACTTCGAGTTGCACCCAGCCTATTGCGTCCATATACACCTCAACCCAAGCGTGACCGTTTTGATTGGAGACGTCAACCCACTCGTCTTGTTTGGTTTGTCCGACATACCCTATCGTGTATCTTGCGGGGATACCGAGCGTTCTGAACAACAATGTTGCCGCCGACGCATAGTGACGGCATACGCCCTCTTTGTAACTCGACAGGAAGGCAACGACTATATCGTCTTCATTGTCCAACGCTCTATCGTATTTGAGATTGTACTTCGCGGCTTTCTGAATATAGTTTGCCACCGCCTCGTAAACGTCGACGGACGATTTGTCGAAGCCTTGCTCGGTTGCGAGTTGTTCGAGATACGCCCTCGTCGAATCGGGTACGGACAGATAATGCGAATACACAAATTCTCTGTAAGCCGCCTCTTGCTCGGTGTAAGCGCACGCGTCTTTCAATCTTGCGATTTGGCTTGCGTATGCGCTGAAATATTTGAGCGAATACGGCATAGACGAGTCGCCGTCGTAGAACACGTCGCTCTGTTGAATCTCGTACGAGCCTGCGGTCATAGACATATAGTACGGCAAGAAGTATTGCGTAACATTGGATTGGATTTCTATTCCGTATTCGGTGACGCCTGCTTTTTTGAGTGCGCTCGACGTAAGATAGTCGAATCCGAAATTGTCGACGAGAGTTTTGCCGTATTCGTATGCGTTGTTCCACTTTTTGCCGTCGAAATCGCCGAATGACATAAGTTTGAGATATATGTCGCCCGCAACTTCCGATTTTATCTTCAACACGACCGCTATCTCGCCGTCACCGCCGCCGACCGCATAATCGCTGCCCGACAGCGAACCCGACGTATCCAAATCGCCTGCCGCCGTTCCGCCGTCGCTCTTGTCAACGGTCAATTCGCCCGTTTCGAGGACGATATTGTAGTTGTATGTCACCTCGACGCCGCAATTATCCACGATTACAACGGATTCCGGCACAATGTATGCTTCGGATTTTCCCGGTCTTGTCTGCTCGCCGACAATCTCGATTTGAGAAATGCTGTGTCCGGGTGCAAGTCCGCTGTCGCTGCCCTCGTCCAAAATTCGATATCCGTCTTGCGCAGGTGAAAGCGGCGTGCCGTCATACGATTTGCTTGCGTCTTCGACGGCTATCGTAATACTGCGTTGGCGAACAATCAACTTCGCTGTGTCCGAATAAACTTCATAGTTGCTCGTGACGTTCTCTCCGTTTCTGTCGGCTATGACGAGCATATCTCTTTCAAGCCAAGTGTCGGACTGACCCGCGTCGGTTTGCGAGCCGCAGAAACAAATGTTGCTTATACTTTGTTCGGGCGCAATTCCGCCATACGGATTGTCCATATCCGAAACGGTATACGTCGTGTTTACAAGCGGCGTGCCGTCATACACTTTTTCCGCGCCGTTCGGATTGATTTGAACGGGACGTCTGTATACTTCGAGCGTGCCGTATTGATAGACTATATTGTAATTGTGTCTTACGTTATTTCCGTTTTCGTCCAGTATTTCTACGAGGCTGTCGTCAATGATGTTGTCAGACCAACCTGCGTCCGTTTGCGCCCCTACGACAAAACCGTTGTCTAGCAAATTCTGTCCGTCCGCAAAGCCCGAAGCGTTGCCGTCGAAGATGAGTTGATAATTCGGGTTGGTTATCGGCGTTCCGTCATAATATTTCGAGTTGTCGCCCGTAATGATTCTGACATCTCTTGCAACAACTTCGATTGTACCGTAACTGCATTCAAACGTATAGTTTTCGGTGACGTCAACATTGTCTTTGTCGTAAATGTACACCGAATCGATAACATTCAATAACGAACCGACATCCGTCAAACTTGTTGTGATAACAACGTCGATACGGTGTCCTTCGAGCAAACCTCTATGATTTTCCAAGTCAAACTTTTCATAATCGAACACCGCATATACGAACGGATTGCCGTCATAAACGTGTTGCGCGCTGTCGGTTGTTATCCGTATCGGTCTTTGATCGACAGTGAGCCAACCCTCGCTTCTTATGACAGTGTAATTGTCCGTGACGGGGTTGCCGTTTTCATCGAAAATAGCAACGATGCCGATTGCATTCGGTATAGAGTCTGCATTTATAAGTTCTGTGTTGATATCGATGTTTATGCTGTGTCCCGAAACGAGACCTCTGTCATTTGTTTCGTTGCACTTTTCATAGTTCGACAAGTGATTGGAAAGCGGCGTGCCGTCATAAACCTTTCTTGCGTCCAACGACCATACGTTTATCGGACGAGGCGTGACGGTAAGAGATCCCTCGACTATCGTAATTTCATAGTTTTTCGTCACGTTGTTGCCGTCTGTATCTTCGATTCTTATCGAATCTATCGGCAAAGTATTATTCGAACCACCGACGATAGTTTGCGTTCCCGTTATCGACAACGCGACGAGTCTTTGATTCGGGGCAAAGCCCGCGCCGTCCTCGCCGTCGTCGGTGATTTCGTAGTTAGCATTTGTAAGCGGCGTGCCGTCGTACACTTTTTGATCGCTACTCGTCGTAATCGTGATTCTTCTCGGCAAAATCGTAAGTTCGCCTATCTTGCTTTCGACATTGTAATTATCCGTAACGTCGACGTTGTTCCCGTCATAAATATGCAGTTCATAAATATCGTTGTATACGCTTCCGACATCGAGCAACCAAGCGGTTATGCTTATATTGAGTTTGTGTCCGTTAAGCAAGCCTCTGTGATTGTCGCCGTCGAAACGCTCGTATTCATATTTGGAATTTGAAAGTTTCGTTCCGTCGTAATACTTCGTTTCGCTCGCGGTTTCGACTGAAATCGGGCGTTTTCCCACGGTAAGTTTGCCGTGCACTATTTCGAGTTCATAGTTCGGCGTTACGTTCTTGCTGCCGTCGGATATGAACACTTTGGAAATTTTATTGTTTTCTTCGCCCGCATTCACAATCGAACTTTCGATAAGCACCGAAATATTGTGCCAAGGCAAAAGTCCCGTTCCGTTTGTCTCGTCGTACGGTTCGAGTGTATAGCCGTCTGCATTAAGCGCTTTGCCATCGTAAACTTTGGTTGCGCTTGCCGTTGTGATCTTCAACTTGCGCCGATTGATTTTAACGTCTTCACCTACTATTTCGATATAGTACGAATTCGTAAGGTCATTATTGTCGCCGTCTAAGACTTTGAAACTCTCGACGCTTATATCTTTTGCCTTGTATACGCCTGCGTCGATTAAAGTTTGAAGCGTAAACGTCAACGTGAAGCCTTCGGGCAAATCGACAATATCATAGTCGTCTTCCGCAAACTCGACGGCAACGCCGTCGTAAATCTTTTCGACGCCGTGCAGATTTATCGTTATTTTGTTCGCATATACGACGATTTCGCCTTTCTCATACGAAACCGCAAACTTATCTGTCAAATCGTTGCCGTTCGGGTCGAACAGTACAAACTTCCTGATAATGCTTTCGCCGACTCCGATATCCGTTCGACTGCCCTCGACGGTAACTCGATAAGAACAACCGAGTCCGACGAGTGTTTCGAGAAGCTCGTTGTATTTGAGTTCGTTTTTGGCATAAAGCGGCGTGCCGTCGAAAACCTTGCTTACAGTTGCAGGCGTAAGTGTGAGGACCCTTTCTTCCTCGCCGAAATCGCCTATGTCGAAGCCGCCGCCCGAGCCGCCGCTTCCACCAGAGCCACCCGAGCCACCCGAGCCACCGCTACCGCCGTTTCCGCCTGCGCCGCCACCCGTGACTTCGAGTTGAACCCAACCGACGTTTTCCAAATAGACTTCAACCCAAGCGTGTCCGTTTTGGTTGGTTATATCCACCCATTCGCCTTGTTTGGTTTGTCCGACGTAGCCTATGGTGTATCTTGCGGGGATGCCGAGCGTTCTCAAAAGCAACGTCGCCGCCGCCGCATAGTGACGGCATACGCCTTGCTTGTAGTCGCGCAAGAAGGATACGGCTATATCCTCCTCTCCGTCCAACGCCTCGGGATAATCCATTTTGTATTCCGCTGCTTTTTGGATATACCTTGCCACTTTTTGCAGGATATCGGGCGAATTTTTGCTGAAACCGTTTTCCGTGATTATGCTTTGCATAAACTCTCTCGTGGTTTCGGGCACGGACAGATAATGCGAATACACGAATTCTCTGTAAGCCGCTTCTTTCTCGGCGTATGCGAACGCGTTTCTGAGCTTATCTATGTTATTTTCGATATCGCTTGCGCTCGCGTTGAAGTATTTGAGAGAATACACATTTGACGTATCTCCCGTATACTTGACGTCGCTCGATTGAATGTCGTACAAGCCTGCGCTCATCGACATATAATAAGGCAAGAAGTATTGCGATACTTTTGAATCTATTCCTATGTCGTATTCATCGAATCCGCCGTTTTTGAGCGTACTGCCCGTCAGATAATCGAAAGAATACTGTCCTTCGAGGAAGTCGTTATACTCGTTTGCGCTTTCCCAACCTTTGCCGTTGTAGTTGCCGAACGACTTAAATTTCAAATAAATGCTGCCGCTTGCCGCAGACTTTACGTGAAGCACGACAACCGTTTCTGCTTCGCCGCCGCCGACTGTGTGAGCACCGCCGGGAAGTCCGCCCGACTCGTCGAGATCGCCCGCTTTTGTGCCGCCGTCTTTTGTGACAACGGTGAGTTCGCCGTCTTTTGTGACAATATCGTACAAGTCGGTGACATCGTTGCCTTCTTCGTCCACAATCTTTACAGAACCTTTCTTGATTGAAACCGTAGACGAGCCGACTTCCGTTTGCGAGCCTTCGAATTCGATCTCTGACACATTGTGACCGGGCATAAGTCCGCCGCCGGTCATTCCTCCGTCCGACGTTGTGAAGTCCTTGTTTTCAAGAGCCGAGCCGTCATAGCGTTTCTCACCGCCGACGGGTTTTATTTCGAGCGGACGTTGTCTGACTTCGAGTTTGCCGAGAACAACGTTTATGACATAGTTGTCCGTCACGTCTTTGCCGAATCCGTCCTCAATGCGTATTTTGTCTTGATATATAAAGTTGTCCGATCCGCCTATTGCCGTTTGCGTGCCGTATATTTCGATTCCGACAATTTTGTGTCCGATTGTAAGCGCGTCGGCGTCGTAAGTATACTCGTTTTTGACAAGAGGATTGCCGTCGTAATACTTCCATGCGCTTAATGTGGTTATCGTCAGTTGTTGAGCCTCTACGGTGAGCGTGCCGTTAAACGTTGTTATGTCGTAATTCTCCGTCACGTCTTTGCCGCTTTCTCTGTCCGTTATCGTGACGGACGATATGACGTTTTCCACCGTTCCGACTTTGGTAATTTCACCGTTTATAATCGCGGCGATTTTGTGCCCTTGCAACAAGCCCCTGTTGTTTGCTTTGTCATATTCTTCATACGTAAATCCGCTGTCCGAAAGCGGCGTACCGTCAAAGGGCTTACTTGCGCTGTTCGCTCTAACCCAAATAGGACGTTTCGTGATTTGAAGCAAGCCAAGCTCGCTATAATCGAACTCGTAATTTCCCGTCACGTCTTCGCCGTCGACCGTGCGTTTGATAATCGGTTTTTCGTAAAACGTATTGCGCACCGAGCCTACGTTTGTAATAGTACCGTTCGTGTGCAATTCGTTTATGTTGTGAGCAGAGAGCAAACCTCTGTCCTTGCTTTCGGACTCGACTTCGAGGGTGCCGTTTTTCAACTCCGTGCCGTCGTACACCTTGCTCGAAGACCCCGTTGTGATTTTGATGGGTCGAGGCGCGACTACAAGGTTTTCTTTGACGTAGGTTATCTCATAGTTTTTCGTCACGTCTTGACCGCCAACCGTGCGAGTTATGATTGCGTTTTCGCTCTCGAAGGTGTTTGGCGTTTCGCCTTTGTTGGTTATCGTACCGTTTGTTCGCAATTCGCTTATACTGTGTTTTGCAAGCAAACCGCAGTCTTTGCCCTCTTGCTGAACTTCGTATAGTTCATTGACAAGCGGTGTATCGTCGTAAACCTTTTCCGCCCCTTTCGCGGTTATCGTTATCGGGCGCGGCGTGACGGTGAGAGTGCCTTCGACGTATGAAACAGAATAGTTTCTCGTCACATCCTCTCCGCCTTCTTTACGAATTATAATAGCGGTTTCTTCTTTGAATTTGTTTGCGGATTGTCCGGCGTCCGTTTGCGAGCCTTCGACAATAAGTTCGCTGATGTCGTGAGTGGGCAAAAGTCCCCGATCGGGGGTTTCCGCCGTCTTCGATTCAACGGAATAATCTGGCGATACGAGAGGCGTATCGTCATAAACCTTTTCGGCGTTGCTTGCCGCGATAACGATGGGTCGCGGGTCGACATACAACTCGCCGTCGACGTATTCGGGCTGATAGTTTGACGTCACGACGTCATTGTTTACGTCTTTGACGACAAACGTGTCTTGATTAACTTTATTTATCGTACTAATACATGCGTCCGTGACGGAACACGGAATTACGCTTGCGCTTGCGGTTTGACCGTCCACAAGCCCTCTGTCGCCGTTCTGTGCTTCAAAGATTACGTTCTCGCAATAAAGCGGCGTATCGTCATAAACCTTGCGCGCGCTGCCCGCCGTGACTGTTATATGGCGAACAAGGACGGTAAGCGTGCCGTCGTCCGTTTCGATATCGTAGTTTTCCACAACGTTTTCGTTGCCCGAAATTATTTCTACGGTATTCAAATCGATACTTACGGTGTCCGAGCCGACGTTTATTCTGCCGCCCATCTGTCCGACTTTCAAAATCTGACCTTCCACGAGCGGTTGATAAATGCCATCTACCAAAACTTCCGTTTCGTCGGAATAGAACGGTTGAGCGTTGTAAACTCTTTGTTTGTCTACGACTTTGACGTGCAACGGACGTTTCGTTATGCCGAGAGTTCCGTCAATGCAAGTGATTTTATAGTTTTCTTTCAGCGGTTTTCCGTCTGCCCTCGTCGAATTGCCTTTTTCGTCGCTTATGACGACGCTGTCCTCGTCGACGATATTCGAAACCGGCGATTCCTTCACGTTCGTGATTGTTCCCTCAACCGTCGCCGAAATCGAATGGATTTGCAAAAGTCCTTCTTGCGGATTGTCGTTATATTGCGTATACGTATACGAATTTCTGACGAGCGGCGTGCCGTCGTACATTTTGCTCTCCGAATCCGCAGTTATGGTAATCGGTCGTTTCGATACGGTTAGAATGCCGTATTTGTATGTTATTTTGTAATTCTCCGTAACGTCGATTTTATCGCTTTCGCCCTTTTCGATTACGACTTCGATTACGTTCGGTATTTCGCCTACGTCGGTGAGCGTGGCAAATTTTGTCAATCTTGCGCTGTGCCACGTCACGAGTCCGACTTCGTTTTTGCCGTCAAAAGGCGTATAATCAAAGTCTTGCTCGCTGAATTCAAGTCCGTCGTAAACCTTTTGCGCCGAGTGACTCGTAATCGTTATCGGGCGAACGTCGATTGTGAGCGTGCCGTCAACGTATTCCAAATCATAGCAATATGTGACGTTTTTGCCGCTCTTATCGACAATACTTACGCTTTCTTTGTCAACGCTATTCACGCCGCTCGGCGACTCGCGAACTTCGGTTATTGAATTGTCAACGACGTGCGCCGTTGCGGTTTGCGCTACGCCGTCAACCTCGACAAGCCCTCTGTCGCCGTTTTGTGTTTCGAAAATGACGTTATCGAGCGCAAGCGGCGTATCGTCATAGACCTTGCGCGCGCTGCCCGCCGTGACCTTAATTTTGCGAGGAATTATCGAAATTTCGCCGTAGAGGTAACTTATAATATAATTTTCCGTGACGGCTTTGCTTATATCGGGATTTCCGTCCGACGGAATGTCTTTGTCATAGAAAATCTGAACGTCGAGCACGTTTTGATAGCCGTCTACGGTATCGCCGTTTCTGTTGACGTATTCCGCAGTCGTATATCTTACTACAACGCCGCTTTGTTTGGGCGCAATCTTGATTTCGCTTATAACGTCGAATCTCGTACAATTATGTTCGATGCCGTCGTATACGAAACTCGCCGCTCCGGTCTGAATGCCTATGGGACGAGGCGTTATATCCAGTCTGCCTTGATTGAAACTTATATCGTAATTCTCTTTAAGCGGTTTTCCGTCCGACCTCGTCGAATTGCCTTTTTCGTCGCTTATGACAACGCTGCCCTCGTCGACGATATTCGAAACCGGCGATTCCTTCACATTCGTGATTGTTCCTTTAACCGTCGCCGAAATCGAATGGATTTGCAAAAGTCCTTCTTGCGGATTGTCGTTATATTGCGTATACGTATACGAATTTCTGACGAGCGGCGTGCCGTCGTACATTTTGCTCTCCGAATCCGCAGTTATGGCAATCGGTCGTCTCGATACGGTCAACGTGCCGTATTTATACTCTATTCGATAGTTTTCGCCCACGTCGATTTTGTAGTTTTCGCCTTTTTCGATTACGACTTCGATTTCGTTCTGTATCTCGGCTGCGTCGGTGAGCGTGGCAAATTTCGTCACTCTTGCGCTGTGCCACGTCACGAGTCCGACTTCGTTTCCGCCGTCAAAAGGCGTATAATCAAAGTCTTGCTCGCTGAATTCAAGTCCGTCATAGACCTTTTTCGCCGAGTGACTCGTAATCGTTATCGGACGTTTCGACACGGTTAGAACGCCGTTTTCATATGTTATGTCATAATTGTACGTCACGTCTTCGTCATCTGCGAATATCGCAATTTCCAACTCGTTGTATACGGTTTCGTCCTCTTTTGTGACATTATGCACAATCGTGTGATTTATCGTCTTTGCGGTTTGTCCCGAAACGACGGCGTAGAACTCAATGCCGTCTATCACTTCGAATTGCTCGCTGTAACGATCTTCGTCGTTGTACACGAAAGTTGCCGTCGAAGTTTTTATCTTCACGGGGCGTTTTGTGACTGTGAGGGTGCCGTAAGCGTATTTTACGTCATAGTTTCTCGTCACCGACTTGCCGCTTTCATCCGCTATTTCAATCTCGAAAACATTCTCTACGGACGGTTTTTCAACGTCTTGCGATACGTTTCGCACAACGGTCGCGCCGACAGGACTCGCCGTTTGTTTTGCGACAAGCGAACCTTCTATAATTCTAAATCCCGTGTTGAAATGCTCTTGGGCGTCATAAACGTAAGACTCGGTTTCCGTTTGCACGGTTATCGGACGAGGATTTATCGTAAGCGTGCCGCTTGAAAGCGTTATATCGTAATTCCTCGTCACGTCGACATCGTCGGCGTAAATTTTGGCTGTCTCTTTGTTTATATTGATAGTTTGCGTGCCGACTTCGTATATGTCGCCCATTTCGTCAACGACCACCCTGTGTCCGTCCACAAGAGGATAGAATCCTTCGGTTTCGAGAACTTCGGTATATCTTGTCGAAAGAGGAGATGCGTCGTAAATCTTATCTTCGTCTGTCGGTTTGATATTTACGGGGCGTTGTTTTACGGTAAGCGTACCGTCGATTATTTCAACGATAGAATAGTTGTCTTTGACGGATTCGTCGTTTTTGTCTACGATGTCAATCGTCGTTTTGTCTATAACGTTCTTTTCACTGCCGACGTTGGTTATGCTTCCATTTACGGTTGCGCGCACGATATGCGAATCGCAAATACCCTTTTCGTTTTCTTCGTCAAACTCGTTTGCAAACAATCCGTCGTTTGTGAAAGCGGTTGCGTCGTATATCTTTTCGTCGCTGTTTGCGCTGAGCGTTATCGGGCGCGGCGTAACGGTCAGTTTGCCTTTTTCATCGCAATTTATTTCATAGTTTGCGGATACGTCTTCACCGTTTTCGTCCACAACGATAAACGCGAGGTTATTGACGATTTCGCCGTCCTTGACGTTTTTAATCTTGGTGTTTTCAACGACTTTGATTTCGTGCTTTCCGACGACGTTCAATTTGCTCGTCACCGAGAAATCTTCGCATATCCTCTCTTGCGCGTTGTATACGAACGCTTTCGTTCCGCTCAGCACGGTTATCGGACGTTCTTTAACAGTAAGCGTGCCGCTTGAAAGCGTTATATCGTAATTGTCCGTCACGACGTTGCCTTTTTCGTCGGTTATAACTACCGAATTTTCGTCTATCACATTGTCGGAATCGCCGACGAAAATCTGCGAGCCTATCGTTTTGAGCGCAATCTTGCCCGAAACGAGTCCCTCGCCGCTCGATTCGTTAAACAGCGTATATTCGAACGCACTGCTCGTCAATTCTTCGCCGTCGAAAACTTTTTCCGCTTTCGTTGCGGTTATCTTAATCGGACGTTTTTTTATCGACAGATACGAATCGTGGTCGTCGTCGAAAACGTAGTTTATAAGGTAGTCGTCGGTAACGTCAAGAGCGTTGTTATCGTCGTCTTTTCTGGTCTTTGAATAAATTTTTATGACAAGTTCGTTTTTGACTTTTTCGTCAGTTGCGCCGACAATCGAACAATACTTGACGACTTCCGCTCTGTCGCCGTTTGCCAAGCCGCCGCCGTCAACATCCGCTATGTCGAAATCTTTGCAATACAGTGCCTTGCCGTCGTAAACTTTGCTTGCGCCGCTCGGGAAAACAATCAACGGACGTTGTGTGACTATAAGATTGCCGACCGCAGTTTCCACGTCGATTTCGTATCTGCCCGTTACGTCTTCGCCTTTTGGGTTGAGAATGACAAACTTTTCGGGCGTGTTTTTCACATTTCCGACGTCAATCAGTTTTCGAGAAGAAACGATGCCGTTGATTTTGTCGGCGTATGCGAGAGTGCCTTTTTCATCGTTAAGTTGATAATTCGAATATGAAAACTCTTGCGCGTTGTACACAAACGATTTGTCTTCGACAAAAATCTGTATTCTGCGTTTGAGGAATTGAATTTTCTTTTCCACGACGTTGACGTTGTACGACGACGTGACGTCTTTTCCGTCCGCGTTTTTGACTACCACCGCTTCTTTTACGGCTTTTACGGTGGTCGATTCGCTTGTGAAATCGTCAAACTCGAACTCGGCGCATTCAATATAATCGCCTTTTGCCAAATCTGCCGTCGGAGTCGGATTCTCGCCGTACGTCACCGCGTCTTCTTTTGCGGTTACGTCAATGTTTTTAGGCTCGATAACGAACTCTTTTTCCTCGCCGTATCTGGTGCTTCCGAAAAGTCCTTTGGACACCGCTCGAACGAAATACGTTCCCGCTTCTTTGGGCACGACGCTCGTCCATTCGTCGCTACCATCCGCTCTATACTCGTATTTTACCGAGTTGAAAACGGCTTTTGCTTTGTATGTAAAATCTTGTCCGTATTCGAAATTCGTCGGACAATCGCCCGCAATAACCGTGCCCTTTATCGAGCAAAGACATACGGTTGCGGCAAAGGCAAACACACTCAAACAAACGATAAGGATAAGATGGCGAATGATAAATTTCCTCGCCTTAATCATCCTATCGACCCTTTGTTCGTAGTTATTATACCTCATATATTTGCCTCACTTTCTCGTGACTCTGAGTTGTCCGAGAACGTACGTTACGGAATAATTCGACGTGACGTCGTTGCCGTCTTTGTCACTGATTGTCACGCTTTCTATCATATTTGCGCATTTGCCGGGATTTGTTTGCGACCCGACGATGTTCACCTCGATTGTATGCCCGTTTGCGAGTCCTATTCCGTTTTCATCGTCGGCTTCGGACAATTCATACTCGTTGCAAACAAGTGCCTTTCCGTCGTACTTCTTTTTAGCCGAACCCGACGTAACCGTAAGTTGTCTTGCTTTGACTTCGAGAACGCCGTATGCTTTTGTGATTTTGTACACTTGCGTAACGTCGTCGCCGCTTGCGTCGAATATCTTTACGTCCGCTTTATTGACGTTCAACCCCACCTTTCTTTGCACGCCCGAAGCCGCATATTGAGCGGTATGTCCCATTTCGAGACCTTCTATCGAACATTCGCCGCAAGTGAGGTCTTCACCGTCGTAGAACTTCGAAGCACTGCCCGTCGTCACCGTCGCTTCAAACAAATAGAGTTGAAGTCTTCCTTCGTTATACCTTATATCGAAATTGCTTGTGACATCGTTGCCGTCTTTATCGAATACGGTGAATTTTTCGATTTTGCTTTTTCCGATACCCGGTGCGGACAATTTGCCCGAACACACGACTTGGTATGTGTAATCGCTCGCAAACTTGTCAAAGCCTTTGACTTTCGTTATCTCGGACGCGTCGAGGTCGATTGCTTCAACGCCGTATTCTTTTATCAGGTCGATAGGCGCAACGGACATCGAATTCGAGCCGCCGCCTGCGCCCGAGCCGCTACCCGTACCGCTACCCGTACCGCTACCCGAGCCGCTTCCCGAGCCGCCTGCGCCGCCAGTAACTTCGACGCAAACCCAACCCACGCCTTTGACATACACCTCAACCCAAGCGTGCGCTAACATAGAACTAACTTCCACCCATTTGCCCGCCTCTGCGTCGCAAGAATAACCTATCGTATACCTTGCAGGAAAACCGAGCGCGCGGAAAAGCAATGTCGCCGCCGTCGCATAATGTCTGCAAACGCCCTCTTTGTAGTCGCGCAAAAACGAAACGGCAACGTCTTGTTCCTTATCGAGCGCCTTGTCGTATTTGAGGTTGTATGCCGCCGCCGATTGAATATATTTTGCGACTTTTGAGATAACTTCGGAGTCGTTTGCATCGAATCCGTTGTCGGCAATAATCCGCTCCAAATATGCGCGAGTGGTATCGGGTACGTTTTGATATGCGGCGAGTGCAAATTCGCAATACGACTTTTCTTCGCTCGTATATGTCGACCTTGCGGAAAGTTTCGCTTTGTCGCTGACATAATCGAAAACGTAATGGAGCACGCTGTACGTTTGCGACGTATCGCCCGAAAACACGGATTCTTTGAGTTGCACCTCGTATCCGCTTTCTTCCATCGCAAGATAGTATGGCAAAAGGTAGTCTTGCGTGTAATTTTCTATTTCCAACTTTGCGACAGATACTCCGCTCTCTTTGAGCAAAGAGCCGACGAGATACGCATATCCGTAATCGCCGTTGAGGGACAATCCGTACTCGGTTGCCTGTTGCCAGACGTTTGAAACAAAATCGCCGTAACTCATAAAGCGCAAATAAACTTTTCCGCTTATGTCGGACTTGATTTTCAAACTCGTGTATTCTTTGCCTTCATCTTCTCCTTCACCCGTTGCCAAACTTCCGCCCGTGCTGCCGCTCGCGTCGAGGGAAGGCGATTGCGGACGTTCGCCGGTAATGCGCAACGTGCCGTCTTTTGTCGTGATATCGTAATTGTACGTTTTGTCGTTGCCGAAAGCGTCTTTTATGCTCACGGAAGTGATAACGTTGTCGGACGTGCCTACGCCGTCTTGACTCCCTTCAATCGTAACCGTAATGGTTTCGCCTTCCGCAATTCCGCCTTCGGGGTCTACCGTAAACTTATCGCAAGTGAGCGGCTCGCCGTCGTCGGCTTTGGTTTTCGAACCTGCACGGACCTGAATCTTTGCCTTGATAACGGAAAGTTTGCCCCAAACGGTAGATATATCGTAGTTGCCCGTTATATCATCGCCTTTTGCGTTTCTTATGACTATCCCCACCGCAACGTTGTCTATGCTGCCGACGTCGGTTTGCGAATTTGCAAATTCGATTGAATCTATGTCGATATAATCTTCGCCTTTCAATCCGCCTCTGCCTTTTATCGCTTCCGCCTGTGCGTCCTTACAAGTCAGCGGTGTACCGTCATATGTCTTGCTTGCGCTCCCCGTCTTGACAAGAAGCGGCGTCTTGGTGACTTCGAGCGTGCCGAACAAATAGTTTACTGTATAACTGCTCGTCACGTTTGTGCCGTTCTCGTCGTATATTAACGCGGCGAAACTATTATCGCTCGTTCCGACGTTCAACTGACTGCCTAACATTCTGAAGGTTATTGTATGTCCTTCCAAAAGACCGCCGCCGACAATCTTGCAAGTGTCGGCTTTGCCTGTAAGCGGCGTTGCGTCGTATTCTTTCGTTTCGTTCTCGCTCGACACCGTGACTTCGAGCGGACTTATCGTAAGCGTGCCGAAGTCGGAATTTATTATGTATTGTTCGGTTATATCTTTTCCGCTTTTATCGACAATGAGAAATTCTGCTTCGTTTTCGTACTCGCCTGCTTGCACTGCATTGATTGCAAACGTGAGCGACAGTGTATGTCCGTCTTTCAAATTCCCTTTTGAAATCGCAAATTCTTCGCAAACGAGCGGCTTGCCGTCGAAAATCTTAGTTTTCGAGCCTGTCTTTACCGTTATTTCGGCTATTGCGACTTTCAGTTTTCCATATCCGACGACAAGGTCGTACTTGTTCGCCAAATCGACGCTTCCCGTATACACCGATACGTCCGCCACGTTGTCAACGATTCCTACGCTTGTAATAGACGTTTTCGACGCGACTTTGAGTTTGTGACCGTCAAGCAAACTTCCCTCGACTATTTCGTATGAATCCGAAAACAGCGGTTTGCCGTCGTACACTTTTTGCGCGTCGGCTGTCTTTACAACCAATTTGCGCTTTCCGATTGCAAGTTTGCCTGCCTTGACCTTCAAGTCGTAATTGTCGGTGACGTCCTCGTCGTTTGCCATAATCTTGGCTTCTATCGTGTTTTCGCACTCGCCTATATCGTCGATAGTGCCGGTTATCTTAGCGACAATTTTCTGCTTCGGCGCAAGCGAACCTTCTGTGACTACATAGTCGTTTGCAGTCAGTTTTTGTCCGTCGTATTCTTTATCCGCACTAACACTCTCGATGCTCAAAACACGCTTCGTAACTTTGAGTTCGCCTACATCGAATGAAATATTGTAGTTTGTAGTGACGTCATTGCCGTCTTTGTCGAAAATCGCAACACTAATCGTGTTTCCGCTTGCTCCGACTTCCTTTTGTTTGCCCGTGACGGTGACTTGCGCGGTATGTCCTTTTTTGAGTCCGCCTTTGGATATAGTCCATTGGTCGAGCGTCTTTTCCGTGCCGTCATATTCGTATGTCGCGCCTTCCGTGCGGAAAGTGACCGACGTCGTAAACAAATCGACGACTCCGCCTGCGACAAGTCCGACAACAACCGCGAGTATCGCCACAAGACAGATAATCAGCGAGCCTATGAGATATTTAAGTTTCACACTACCCATTTCTCTCGCTCCTTATCCGTTTCTCGCAATTCTGCGCACGTGTTCCTTGCATATGGGCATCTTCCCGCCGAACAAGTCGTCGAGATATGCGCACAACTTCTCGGATTCGCTTCCCACATACATCAGGTTCTGCGTTTCCAACTTCCTTATTACCTTCTTGGACAGTATATCGTCCAATGCGTCTATTTCCTTTCCTCCGCAACTCACATATATCGGTATATAATTCAATATCTGCCTCATTATTCGGTTGCCGAACGTTATATGAAAATGGCTTATCAAATACTTGTCCAACTCTTCGAGTCGTCTCATATTCCTTTCCGTTATCTTGTACTCTCTCTTCGCTTCGTCTATCAGTTCTTCAAACTTCTCCGCCCTTATATGCACGCTCTTCGTCTTGCGCGCGTAAAACGCTTCGGTCTTGCTGTCCAAATTTAGCACCATCGCTCTGTCGTACACCTTGTCCGAGATTGCAAACGTCGAGTCGTCGTTGTTCGCCGTTCCCACAAACCACATGTTCGGCGGTAGTTTTATCCTTCCGTCTTTAAGTTGCGGCGGATCGTCGGGCATCTTGTCCGAAACAACGTCCAAATATCTTTCGTCCGGATTTACAAGTTCCAACAAGGACAAGAATTCCGCAAAGTAGTACTCGACTCTCGCTATGTTCATTTCGTCCAGCACGGTGACGTACATATCCTTTGAATAGTTCGCCTCGTACATCTTTTCAAGAAGCGTGGTTTCGTTAAACTTCTTTGTGAACTCGTTGTAATATCCCACAAGGTCCGTGCGCTCTTTCCACATAGGTTGCACCGCTATTATAGTGGACGGATTCTCTACAAACGCTCCGAACGCGTGGGCAAGACTCGTTTTTCCCGTGCCCGACATACCTTGCAATATCAGTATGTGAGATACGCCCATACCCGCAACGAATCTTCTTATATCTTCTATATCGTAGTACAGTCTCAATTTGCTTGCGGCAAAAGCACGGAACATATCGCAAAACTCTTTGAGAGTGATTTTGTCGTCATAACTATCTCTAATAAAGGATTCTTTGCGTTTTTCTATGTCTGTGAGCATACAGAATCTGTTTGTTCCGTTCGATTGCTTCTTGTCTTGTTTGGGTTGCACGGCGGGAACGCTCTGTACGGTTTGCGTCGGAAGAGACGCCGCAGCATATTCGGGCGGCATTTCTATTTCGATTTCTTCCGACTTGCCTTTCTTTTTGTCAACGATAATCAAAATCAGAAGAAGCGCGATAAGTACGGGAAGCAAAAGTGCGCACGCAACCACGATATACAGCGTTTCGGACCGTATATACGCAAGTTCGTTGTTGTCGGAAGCAAATCGAGCGTACAACGAGAATGCGAGCAACCCCGCAAACACAAACGTCAGCACGCACAATATTATTCTTGCGGCAACCGCATTTTTTCTGCTTTTCTTCTTCATATCGCTTGTTTACTTATTTGGTTTCTTTATTACTGTTTTCGTCTTTTATTTCTTCGACTTGCGCTACACGTTCGTCGTTTGTCATTACGCTTTCGCTTTTCTCGGTTTTTTCGGATTCGTCGGACCGTGTTTGCGGCGCAAGTTTGTCGTTTTCGACGTCTTGCGCAGGCGTTTTATCATCTCTGCGAGATTCTTTTTCCGCTTTCAGCCTTTCCTTTTCGCTCTTTACCGTGAGAGCGTAAAGACCTTTTTCTTCTTTGATTCTTTTCTTGACCTTTTTCCACTCGCGAGAATAAATCTTTTTCATAACTTTGATTTGTTCTTCGAGTTCGTTATACTTTTCTTTGTCCGAGAAGTCCTCATCCTTGCCGATAAGCCCGTTTTTCGCTCTCAACGCCGTAATCTTGCCGTCGAGCAACACGATATGCTCTTTCAAATCTTCTATCGACTCGTTGAGTTCGTCGATTCTCTCGTTCTTTTGAGCAATCTTATCGTTCAATTCACCGATCTCGACAGCGTGGCGTTTGCCGATGTCTTCTTTTTCCTTTTCAAATGCGATTTGATTCTGCCTTATCTGTTCCAAAAGCGCATTTTCTCTCTGTTTGCAAAGCGCAAGTTCTTCCGCGTGCTTTTTGAGCATCTGCGCCTTTTGCGCTTCGAAAGATGAAAGCATATCCTCTTTCTCTTTGCGGAATCGTTCTTCCATCGCCCTAACCATTTGCTCGTGCTGATTGTTGAGGTTTTCGATTTCCTCTCGATGCTTCCGCACCAGTTCTTCTATTTCGAGTTTAAGGCTCTCGACTTCGCTCGTGAGTTTTTGAATTTCGAGCGTTTGTCTTGCGATTTTATCTTTTTGTTTTTCTATCTTTTGTTTGCACCAAACAAGTTCCTCGTTTTCTTTTTCGAGTTGTTTGTTCCTGTCCTCGATCAAAACCGCATATTCTTCGAGCGAGCCGCCGTTTTCTTTTACCTTTCTGCGCAGTTTTTCGAGTTTTGCAAAATATTCTTTGTTTATACGTTCCTTTTCGTCCGCTTCGAAATTTTCCTTGATTTGTTTTTTAAGTCCCAAACCGTACTGATACGAGATAAAGGACGAGAGCAACGCAGTTTGGGCAAAGTCGTCCGACGCGTCTTCCGAAAACGGATTCATTACGGTTTTTATTTCCTCAACCGTATAGCCGAGATCTTTATATGTAATGATGTAGCTATACAATGCAAATGCGGCTTTGAAGTTTCTGTCCATCTTCAAAACGTTGGTTTTGGTGATAGGCGGTTTGAGCATTGCCACTTTTGCCACTTCCTGCATAAGCGGCGTTGCAAGTTGAACGGACACTTTTTTGAGAAGAACGTTGATTTTGTCGATTGCGTCTTTGCACTCGCTGTTTGCAAGCAAAAACTTGTCGTCGTTTCTTTGTTCGACAAGATTTGTCTTGTATTCGAGTTTATGCCCGGGTTTATCCGCAACCTTGTTCATCGTCATTGTTGCAAAATAACTGCTGCAATACTTGACGATTGCTTCGTATCTTATCGTCACAAAGTCGTTTATGTAGCAAAGCAACATATAAAGGAATCGATTTTCATATACGGCATAATCGTTGTATCTTTCCACCGTATAGAGTTTTTCGGGCATCAGATCCTCATCTTCTTCGGGAAGTTTTGTGATGAGATTGCTGTGGCGAGCCAAATGCGACACCGAATCCTTTGAAACGTGCTTGATTTTTTCTATCGGCACGATTTCGCCGTTGGACAAAATGAACTGTCTTTCCTCTGCGATTGCCTTTGCGATTGCGTCAAGACCTATGTCGATTTGATTTATCCATTCTTCGTCGATCGTACAGCGATAGCGTACGACTTCGAGTTTGTCTTGCTTGGGATTGGACTGTTTTACGGCGTCGAGAAAAACGGCGTGGTCGCTGTTTTCCGCAATCGCCTTCTTGTACGCGTTCAATCCTCTGAAATAAGCAATCAAATTTTTCATTGTTTCACAACTACGCTATATCAGCCGTTTCTCGCAATTCTGCGCACGTGTTCCTTGCATATGGGCATCTTCCCGCCGAACAAGTCGTCGAGATATGCGCACAACTTCTCGGATTCGCTTCCCACATACATCAGGTTCTGCGTTTCCAACTTCCTTATTACCTTCTTGGACAGTATATCGTCCAATGCGTCTATTTCCTTTCCTCCGCAACTCACATATATCGGTATATAATTCAATATCTGCCTCATTATTCGGTTGCCGAACGTTATATGAAAATGGCTTATCAAATACTTGTCCAACTCTTCGAGTCGTCTCATATTCCTTTCCGTTATCTTGTACTCTCTCTTCGCTTCGTCTATCAGTTCTTCAAACTTCTCCGCCCTTATATGCACGCTCTTCGTCTTGCGCGCGTAAAACGCTTCGGTCTTGCTGTCCAAATTTAGCACCATCGCTCTGTCGTACACCTTGTCCGAGATTGCAAACGTCGAGTCGTCGTTGTTCGCCGTTCCCACAAACCACATGTTCGGCGGTAGTTTTATCCTTCCGTCTTTAAGTTGCGGCGGATCGTCGGGCATCTTGTCCGAAACAACGTCCAAATATCTTTCGTCCGGATTTACAAGTTCCAACAAGGACAAGAATTCCGCAAAGTAGTACTCGACTCTCGCTATGTTCATTTCGTCCAGCACGGTGACGTACATATCCTTTGAATAGTTCGCCTCGTACATCTTTTCAAGAAGCGTGGTTTCGTTAAACTTCTTTGTGAACTCGTTGTAATATCCCACAAGGTCCGTGCGCTCTTTCCACATAGGTTGCACCGCTATTATAGTGGACGGATTCTCTACAAACGCTCCGAACGCGTGGGCAAGACTCGTTTTTCCCGTGCCCGACATACCTTGCAATATCAGTATGTGAGATACGCCCATACCCGCAACGAATCTTCTTATATCTTCTATATCGTAGTACAGTCTCAATTTGCTTGCGGCAAAAGCACGGAACATATCGCAAAACTCTTTGAGAGTGATTTTGTCGTCATAACTATCTCTAATAAAGGATTCTTTGCGTTTTTCTATGTCCGTGAGCATACAGAATCTGTTTGTTCCGTCCGATTGCTTCTTGTCTTGTTTGGGTTGCACGGCGGGAACGCTCTGTACGGCTTGCGTCGGAAGAGACGTATTTTGCTCGTTTTTTTTCGAATTTGCGTCATTTTGCGTATACGAGAATTTCGCTTGAATCTTTTTCGATTTGTTGTCCTTGAATACAAGCGAAATCATCAATGCAATGAGAAGCACAGCAAGCACAGCCGCATAAACGATTATTGCGGTCTTGGACATCAGCACGTCCATCAAGTTCAGTTTTGAAAGGTCGGCGAGCAAAAGATTATTCATCGTCTTTACCTCCTTTTGCCGCGGCGTCTTTAACTTCTCTCTCGGTTTTGCCCATAACGCCGTCGCCGAAATTTCTGTCGATAGACGATGCAAGCGACCAGTCGTCCGATTTGACGTTTGCGCAAGCGTTTATCATTCTTCCGGACAAAATCGCCAGCACCGTTTCATCGAGTGCGCAATCGTATGCCGCTTCCGCCTTATCTTCGGACAAATCGCTCATTGCAAGGAATGCGCTCGAATAACGCTCTATTCTCTGCCAGTCTTTATTGTCGATCTCAAACGGTGAACGTTCGTTGATTTCGTTTTCTTCTTTGTCGAGTTTTTTCCATCTGTCCTCACTCATTGCAAAAGACTTTGTCACCATATCCGAAACGTATGCGAGTTGACGGTAATCGGGAATCCTCACCGCCGTTTTTGTCGCCGATTCCTTTGTAAACTCGATTTCGGGGCAAACTACAGCGCACGCTTTGCACAGCGTATCGGGAATGGTTTTGTCGCCTTTTCTTACGAAAATGCGCAGATTTTCGCTCACAACGCAACCCGACGCGACTTCGCGTTTTGAGGTGTGCGTTACGGCTTCGCAAACGTCGTTGAAATACGACGAATTCGTCAAATCGGCATTTAAGAGCATATAAAACACGGTTTTACCCTTGTTTTTCGCACTCATACACGCAGAAGCGAATCCGCTGCTTGCCTGTGCGCCGTCCTTTTCGTTTTTGAGCATTTTGCTCTTTACGAAGGTCGGAGTCACGACGTCGATATACGGCTTTGCGCCGAAATATCCGCTTGCAAGCGCGACGTAACCTTGATATACTTTTTCATCCGCTTTTACGACGATAATTCTCGACGAAGAAATGGCGCAAAGCGTTTCCTTCACGGTATTATCCGAAAGCAAAAAGCCTCTTTCTTTGCAGTACTTTTTGAAGTCGGCAAACATCTCTAAAAAACCATAGTTTTTGTCGTAATCGAACCATTCGTCGTCCGTCTTGCGCTTCTTGTCCGCAACCGCATTTTTCTTTTCGGTGTTCACGCTCGGCGCAAAGTCGCCGAATTCTTCTTTGAACAACTCGTTCTCGGTGGACACGGACGGCGCGGGATCGATCGTCTTTTTGAGTTTTCTTCTCGCCGATGACGCAATAAGTCCGACAATACCTGTCAGAACGACGATATTTGCAAGTGCGACGATAACCCAGAATACCGTTACGTCAAAAGAGTCTTTTTCAAAATACAGCAAAGCGTCTGCGGCAATACCTATGAGCATAACGAGAACGGAAGTCACTATGCCCGCCGCATTTTTCTTCTTGCGCGATACGCCGTCAAAACTGTATTCTTTTCTGTTCTCTTCCGTTGAAACGGGAATGTAGTCGGACAAACTGTCTTTGGGTTTGCGTTGCGCGTCGCCCTTGACGTTCATATTTGACTGCAATCTGACATCTTTCGCGTTCGAGCAAATATACACGACGAATTTGCCGCCCTCTTTGACGAAACTGCGTTTCGTTTCGTCGTAAGTCGCGAGCGGATCGAGTTTAAGTCTTACAGTCTTTTTCTCGCTCGGATTGAGCGAAACTCTCGCAAAACCTATGAGTTCCTTTTTGGCATACGGCAAAGTCTTGTCTTGTCTGCCAATGTAAATCTGTACTATTTCGTCGCCCGAAATGTTGCCTGTATTTTGCACTTCGAACGCTATCTCGCCGTCCACGGCAACAAGCGACGAATATGCGAATTGCGTGTAAGTAAGTCCGTATCCGAACGGATATTTGACATCTTCTCCCGTCGTATCGTAATATCTGTATCCGACAAACGAGCCGATTCTTCTATACGCTTTCGAGCGGCGACGCTCTGCAAAATATTCGTCCGCTCTGTCGTGGAGCGTAAACGGAAGTTTGCCCGATGGCACCGCTTTGCCGAACGCCAAATCACATACGCTTTCAAACAGATATTCACCGTTTTGAGGAGCGAAAAGCACTGCTGAAAACGCCTTGTCGAAACTCATATCCACAGGAGAATCCGCAAACACGATTGCAACCGCATTTGCCGAATAATCGGCGATTTCTCTTGCAAATTTTTGACGATCGGACGGTAAAGAGAATGTGGAATGATTGTGTTCGTCCTTTTCGAATACGCAAACGATCACGTCTGCGCTTGCACAAAGCATTCTTGCCCTGTCGTCGAAGTCGTTGTCTTCGCCGCAAGCAGGCGCATACCCAACAAACGTGTAGCCTCTTGCCGCGCAATAATCCTCAAACGCTCCGTAGAAAGATTGATTGCCTATCTGTTTTTCAGCGTCTATGCCCAAAAGCGCAACCTTTTTGCTTTGAGCAATAGGAAGTATAAAATTGTCGTTTTTGAGCAATACCGTCGATTCGAGGCACGCGCGTTTTGCGATGTTTTTTGTATTGTAAGTCGGCTTTTGCTCGGACTGACCGCCGACAAATTTGTCTTGGTTGCAATAATCTACAAGTTTCAGCGCATTTTGCAACGCAACATCGAAAGCGTCCTCGCGCAAAGCACGTTTTTGAGCAACTGCCGCCGCAAGATCTTCATTGGTTTTACGGCCTGAAATCACTTGTTGCGACAAATCGTCGTACTCGTCAAGCACTTTCCTCAATTCGTCGTCGCGACCTCCGAACACGACTTCGCCCTTCAACGCGGCTTCGAGAGTTTGTTTTGCGTCCAAACCTTTTCTCACCACTATGCCGTTTTTCCTCACGCTGTCGATTGCCGAGCGCATAAGTCCTGAATTGTCTGAAGCACCTTCGCAAAGAATTACGCTTTCGTTTCCGCCTCTGAGCGAGGTCAAAAGCGGTTCGACAAAGAACTTGTATGACGTTCCCGTGTCGGTTTTGTCGTCAAGATACGTTTTTTGCATAGAATCGATGCCGGAAGCGCAAACCGAAATCGCACCGTTTACGTTTTTAGTTCCCGACGCGAAAGCACTGCCCATTCTACCGGCAAGATACGAATCTTCAGACAATCCTTCGCGATACGGATTGCAAAGCGAGAGATTTTTGTCCAAAACAAGTGCGTTTTTGCCCTCTGCTTTTGCTTGTTCCGCAATGCCGCCCGCAACGAAGCACGCCAGTTCTCTGTCCCACGAGCGAGTCACCGCTCTGAGCGACGGAAAGCGACCGATTTCTTCATTTGCGCCGTCGAACGAAACGAACGTAACGGGGTCAACGCCGTCAAGCGACACGGAAGCGTTTGAAAGCATCGCTATCTTTTGTTCTCTTGTGAGATTTTCGATTGTCTTTTTGTAATCTAACATTGTCAACTCCGTTTAATTTCTTATATTGAATATATCTTTATCCATAGTATTTGCGCCATATCGCTGCCACTCTCGGAACTGGAATCTTTTGAATAAAAGAATGATAGGGTTTTACCATAACCGAGAACGGTATTTTCAACATTACCGTTGTATTCCCCCGAATTGTAAGCAACTTGTATATTGTCAATTTCAATTCTTAGCCAGTCATAATTAATTTCTGACGACACATAGTATCCTATTTCAATCGTATAACGACCTTTTGCGACAAGGCTAATCGACGATTGAGAAGAATTTATGCCTTGATTTGTAGATACAAGTATACCTTCGTCAGTCCAAATGAAAGTGTACTCTGCACCCGATGTCACTTCAAAATAGTCCGAAATATTATCTTTGGTGATAGTGACAGGCGTTATACCGCACACCGTACACGTTCCGTTTTCAATATTGTGAGGCAAAAGCGGTATTGCTTCTTCAATCGTGTATCCGCAATGCAAACATTCTCTTTTAATTTTTCCTTCATCCAAGCAAGTTGCTTCTTTGACAACCGTTTCTTTATATTCATGCGAGCGCATCGGAATCTGTTCATCCGTTTTTTCGCCGCAATGCAAACATTCTCTTTCTTGAATTCCCTCTTCCGAGCAAGTCGGTTCTTTAATTACTCGATAGGAAAAATCGGGCGATGTAATTATCGAACCATCCTTCTCTGCCCAGCATCCGTAGTCGTGTACGCAATCGGCTTTGAAACACAGATTGTTCCACCAGCATGAAGAATATCCGAAGTTTTCCGACCACTCATCCGCCGTGCCTTGATAGTACACGTTTGGCGAATTGTTGATATACCTGTTTCCCTCATGCCTAAACTTCAATGTTTTCGGCAAGACAATGTTGTAATTGTAGCCCAGAGAATCAAGCGCGTCCGGACAAAGCACATACGGATAAGTTTTATTATTATATATAAAACTATCATATAAATAAAAATATTGGATAGGCTCGTCCGAGATATATGCGAAGTCGTAAAGGTATGCCTGACCGTCGCAGATAGCATATTTGAAGCCTTGCGAATCGGTGACTCTTTGCACGACAGACGGTTCGGAAAGGGAATCGTACACTTTTACGGCGTTATATCCAACATATCCCGTTTGCGAACAGTCGTTCAAATCGAGTCCGGCAAGGTTGTAAACTTCAAGCAAATTTTTGCATCCGATAAACGCATTTTCACCGATTGTCGCGCCCATGGGTATCGTTATGCTTTGAAGATTTGAGCAATATGCAAACGCCGACTCGCCTATTTCCACGTTGTCGTGCAAGGAAACGGTGCCGAGCAAACGACACGAATGAAACGCTTGCATCCCTATTTTCGTTATGTTCGGAATGGACACGCCGTACAAACTGCTACAATTTAAGAAACAATTATCAGGAATACTTTGAATCATAGCCATTGACATATCCACGGTTTGCAAGACAACGTTGCTTTCGAAACAGTTGTTGCTCAAAGCGGTCACTTGAGGTCCGATGGCAAGCGCAGAAACGCTCGTGCCGTTAATAAATCCTTTCGCGAGCGAATAAGCGCTCACCGTAATGCCGTTGTAGTGCAAATCGCCGAGAGCAAGGCTCGTTTCGCATCCTGTATACATTGTTGCTATATACTCGCCGTTGACGCCGATAAGTTCGACAAGTTCATCTGTCAACATAGTTTGGATGGGTTCTTCGTCTTGCGACGTATGTATAACTTGCGCGTAATACGCGACCATTCCGTTTTCCGTTGACCCCGTTTCAAGCGTAAGCGGCGACAAATTGTAGATTTCATAAAGTTTGAAGCACGATAAAAACGCATCATCGCCGATATGCGAAAGCGAGGACGGCAAAGTCAAAGTGCGCAGCGACGAACAATCGTAAAATGCATAGATTTCAATGTTTGTAAGACTGTTTGGCAAACTTAACTTTTTCAAAGAGTTACAAGTTGAGAATGCAAATCCTTCTATGCTCGTTGCGTTTTCGACGTTTATTTCTTCGATATATCTGCATCCGTAAAACGCATATGTCGGAATTTCGCTTGCCGAAACGGTCACCTTTTTGAGAGATTGCGGAACAAAATCTGAAGCATTTTCGTTGTATCCGCCGAAAAGATAATTGAAGTATGCACCGCCGTATGCATTATTATTATAAATTTTCGGCAACGTCATTTCTTCTATGTTGGAACAACCGTCAAAGGCGGACTGCCCCACGGTTTCAACCGACGACGGCAACTCGATTTTTTTCAACTGTTGGCAACCCGAAAAAGCATAGTCCCCCAAACTTGTTACGGAAGACGGAAGGTCTATGCTCGAAAGAGCGTAACAATCTTTGAACGCATATGCCTGTATCGTAGTCAAATTTTCTGACAAAACAAGGTTTTCAAGTGAAGAACAATCATAAAATGCATTGCTGCCGATAATCTCGGCATTTGGAATCTCGATTGTTTTTAATTGTTTACAATACATAAACGCATTGTCGGGTATTGACGTTGCGGTGATCTTCACTCTTGAAAGCGAATTAGGAATACAGTGGATATTATCCGAAGCACCGTAACCGCTGAATATGTACGAAAAATAGAAATCAGTAGAACCATTTGCGCCGTAAACTTCGGGTAGTGACATATATGTAAGACTTTCACATTCCGAAAACGCACCCCTGCCCACCGTATTTACGGTTGACGGCAATTCCACCGATGTCAACGACCTGCAACCTTGATAGGCATAATCGCCTATTTGTTGCAATCCGTCGGGGAACGTAACATTCGAAAGACTTTCACACTGTAAAAACGCATAACTGCCTATCGTTTTAATTTGGTTGCCACCGTCTATTACGGAAAGGTTGGTGCAATATTGGAATGCGTAATCACCTATACTTTTCAATGCCGACGATAACGTTACCGACATAAGACTTGAACAAAAGCTGAAAGTATAATTCGGTACGCTTTCGAGTTTGTCGGAAAGATTTACGCTTGAAAGTGCGCCACAACCGTAAAAAGCTTCTTCACCCAAACTCTCGATTGCAAGAGAATCGAGGTTTTCAAGCGAATGACATTGATAGAACGCCTTTTCCCCTATTGCGTTTGCGTTGTTTGCAATCACGTCTTTCAATCTGGTGGCATAGAAAAATGCGTAATCGGGTATATTCTCACTCTTTATGGTGACTTTTTCAAGCGGAATTTCAAGCATAGAACCGCGATCCGACGCTCCGAACAAATATGATATGCCCGTTCCGAAAATCTTCGGAATTGTCAATTCGGTAAGGCTATTACACTGAGAGAATGCGTCCGATTCAATCGATACCACACTGTCGGGAATCACAATCGAATTGAGATTCGCGCAGTAGTAAAATGCACTGTTACCGATTTCCTTCAAGTTCGAAGGCAACGTCACTTTCGCAAGATTGTAGCAACAACTGAAAGTGCTGTCTTCGATTCTTGTAATCGAATTAGGAATATTTACGCTTGTCAGTTGATTGCAATCGCTAAATGCGCGCTCTCCGATTTCCGCCACGCTCTGCGGCAGGGTGATTTCTTCGAGATTGGAGCACAGTTCAAACGCAGACGAGCCTATTGACAACAGCCCTGTCGCAAGTTGCACGGATTGTAAATTCCAACAGGCGAAAAACGCCATATTGTCGATATAAACCGCATTCGGCAAAGACACCTTTTTTACGTTCGGAATTTCATAAAACATACTAGGCGATACGATTTCGCCGTTGTATGTCACTTTTTCAAGCGAAGCGGGAACATCGTAATTGTAATCGCCGAACCATTGATAAAAATTGCCGATGTCGGTTGTGTATTCGAACTCGTTTATCATAGAGCAATTTTCAAACACGCTCGAACCGATTGCTTTGACGTTTTTCGGAATGACGACTTTTTGAAGGGAATAGCAATTTGCAAACGCTTGACTTCCGATTTCTTTCAAGGAATCGGGGAGCGATACGGTCGTCAATGCGCCGCAGTTTGCAAACGCCATGTCACCTATTTCGGTAACGTTTTGCGGAACTGCAAACTCTTTGAGTTTTATGCAATCGGCAAAAGTGCTGACGGATATTCTCGTTATCTCGGACGCGTCCTCGATTTCAACTTTTTCGAGATTTTGACACATCGAAAACGCATACGAACCTATTGCGAGAGGCTTTCTTATCTTCACGCTGTTGAGCATATAGCAATTTGCAAAAGCACTATCCGATATTGCCGCTTCGGCTTCGATGACAAGCGTGCGCATATGCGGATTGTGCGCAAACACGTTATTGTCGATTCCGACTATGCGATGTCCCTCTATTTCTTGCGGAATAACTATATTTTTGGCAAGACCTCTATATCCGGTCACCACAATATCGCCGTCCTTGTCGTCGGCATTCAAAAACCTATATTCGACGTTGTCGATAGAAAACGTGTCGTGAGTGTCCGTATAGCCGCTCAACGCAAACGTCGTGACAAGCATTGCGATAAGCACGAAGCACGCCACCACGAATGCGAGCAATTTCGCAGGCTTTCTGATAAGAGAACTCTGCTCTCTGTTTTTCTTTGAAACGCTTGCGACGTCCGCCTTTTGAGAGAACGAAGGATCGTAAAAAGATTTGACTTTGTTGCCGACAAGTTTGAGCAGTTGTCCTTCGCACGCAACGGATTCTATTTCCGCTTCGCAAGTGACCGCTCTATCGTCGATTTGAACGGCTTGCGGCAAAACCGTTCTTTCTCCGCCCTTGCACGAAAAGACAAAGCTCAATTTCTCTTCGGACACGATTTTGTCGGTTTTGTCAAAAGTTCTGATTGAAATTTTCACGCCGTCAATCGACTTTTCGAGCGGATTGAAAATGCGAATAAACAAGCACTTTTTGCCGTCCTTTTCGGCAATAATAAACTGCTCGGCATACGGGAAGTCTGCCCTTGCGCCGCTTAATATGCCTTTTCTAAGCACATTGTAGCCCCTCATTTGCGACCTCCTTGCGACTTTTTGCGTTTGCGTGATTTATTGCCGTAAAACGACTTAATCAACACTGCGCAAATGAGCGAAACAACGAGACTTTCGACAGCCGCAATCGTGAATCCTTCCCACGAAAGAGCGAACGCCTCGCCGAATAATCCTCCAAGCAATTTCCCTAAACAATAATTGAAACACACGCACTCGCCGAATGCGAGCAACACAAATAAAATCAAATACCAAACTACGTTGGATTTTTTAAGCGAAACGTCGTCGTCTGCTTGAATTGCAATGCCGTTTGCGCTCTTTACGACTATTTCGACGGCGGCAGTACCGCTCGGCAACTTTGTATGCGCACCGTACTCGCCGGCAAACGATTCTTCGACGTTTAATCTTTCGAGCAAATTGCCTTTATGATCGAAACAAAGCACGTCGTAGCAAATGCGATACACGCTCGCGTCGGGTTTTACAATCAGTTTTGCGCCGTCATCGTCGCAAATGACAGCATATTTTTTTATATATTTTTTCGCATCGGGGGTAGGTTCAAAAATAAACGACCGGTCACCGTTCATATCGAATTTTTTAGTTCCCAAATCACGTGGCGAATCGGATTTGCGCTCGTAACGCAAAAAACGCTTCGGCAGCATCCAAACCGTCAAAAGCACAAAAATCAACGTTGCGAGTGCAAGAAGGATTCCCCATTCCAAAGTTTTTTCCCCCTCAAAAAATAAAGAACGAATTCTCTTTCAGTTATTTATTATATAAATAATACCACATTGTGTCGTATAAATCAACAGAATATTGCTTGTTAATATCTTTTTTAACTTTTTTACACGAATTACTTCTTTCTTTACACGATTTTTTCGATTGATTTTTTTACTTATTCAAAACTTTTTCCGCAAAGGAAAAGCAACCGTCAAATGCGGTCGCTTTTTGAAATTAATGCGTTTATATGTGCAAAACGATGCGTTAAACTCGTTATTTGTTCATAACTTCAAGACATTGGGCAAAGAATTTCGTTGCCGTTTCCATTGCGTCGATACTCACGCGCTCGTTGATTGCGTGAATGCGTTTTTGGTCGTCCAAAGTCATCAAAAACGGCGTGAAACGATAGATATTGTCGCATACGTCGCCGTAATAACGGCTGTCGCTGTTTGCGATAAACATATACGGCGCGGTAACCATCGTCGGGAAAATTTGCTTGATTGCAACGTTCAAATCGTGCCACGGTTTTACGTCGATGGGCGAAACCGCAGTCGCTTCCGTACCCTTGCCGTGTCTTTCGACTTTGACGTTTTTGCCGAGGAGTTTTTGTGTATATTCAAGCACTTCGTCGCTCGTCACGCCCGTGATGATTCTCGTGTTGATATTTGCCGTAACCTTGGGCGGAATGACGTTTTCGGCGTCGCTTCCGTGCAACATCGTTTGAGCGAACGTCGTCGAAATGAGCGAGTTCGTGAGCGGTATTTTTTTGAACACGAATTTGAGCAACGGGCTCAAAATATCCCTGTTGACGAGTATGAATCTGAACGGGAATTTGACGTGCGGCGCAATGAGTTTGAACGTCTGTTTCGTCGCAGGCGTCCATTTGCTCGGCATCGGATGCTTGTCGAGTTTGACAAGTGCCTTGCCCATAATTGCCGCCGCCGACGGTTTCGATGGATTTGAAGCGTGACCGCCCGCCTTTTCGACGGTCAAAGTCATATTCATATTGCCTTTTTCGCAAGTTGCGATAAGACCGAACAACTTGTCCTCGCCTATCATCTTGCCGTCGATAATCGTGCCGCCCTCGTCAACGATGTATTCGAGGCGGATATTTTGTTTTTTGAACCAGTCGCAAATATGCGCCGCGCCTTCTTCCGTCCACGCTTCTTCATCGTGACCGAAGCAGAAATACACGTCGCGCTCGGGTTGCCAACCTTCCGACAAAAGTTTCTCTGCGGCTTCCAAAAGGGAAATCATCGTTCCCTTCATATCCTGCGTTCCGCGCCCCCAAATGAATCCGTCGTCTATTGTTCCGCCGAACGGCTCGTAATCCCAGCCCTCTTTGGGTGCGGGTACGACGTCTTGGTGTGCCAAAAACGCGCCGGGAAGCAAAGTCGAATCCTTGCCCGTAAACTTGAACACGAGACTGTACTTGTTTATGACGGTCTTTTGCGCCGCCTTATGTACGAGAGGATAAGTCTTTTCGAGCCACGCGTGGTAATCCAAAAACGGCTTGTCTATCCCCTCGAATTCGCCGACCATAGAAACGGTGGGAATCTGGACGGCTTCGGAAAGGTGTCTTGCAATAAGGTTCTTGTCGAAATCTCTCGCCTTATACTCGCCCGCGTCGATTTCTTTGGGCTTGCACAAGAGCGTGCGGATTATCATCGTTGTCAAAAGCATAACGATTACCCTCTTAATCTTGATACGGAAATTATAGTATTGTTTTTTAACATTTGCAAGTTATATCTGTCTTTTTGCCAATATAATGCGGTATCTTTTAATCGGCAAAAGCAAAACATATCCGCTTTTGCAAGCGTTTTTCGGGCATCACGCATTATTTAGCATTCTCACACGTATTAATTGACATACCCTCACGAATTAATTCGCATACTCTCGCGAATTATTTGGCATACACGGATAATACTATAATAAATAGGCAGAAACGTCTATAAAAAGAGGTGGACAATGAAGAAAGGAAACAATTTGCAATTCAAAAATCTGAACGTCGTATACGGCGTGGCGTTGATTGCGACGGGCGTGCTGTTTTGCGTGTTGCGTTCGTCTTTCGTAAGCGCGATGCTGACGGTTGCGGGCGTGCTTGCGGCAATGGCAGGCGTGCTGAATCTCGTGTGCAAAAAATGGGTTGTCGGCGGAATTGAAATCGCACTCGGCGTGGTTGTCGTAACTTGCGGCTGGACGGTCGTCGACGTTGCGCTTTTGGTGCTCGGAATCGTGCTGTGCGTTTATGCGATATACTCGCTCGTTACGCAAATATCGATGTTTAAGCGTGCAAATACGAAAGATAAAGTGTTTATTTTGCTGAATCCTATCGTAATGCTTATCGTGGGCATATTGTTTATCGTGGCAAAATGGTATATGATTGACGCGGTGTTTATCGTGCTCGGCGTGGTGGCGATTTTGGAAGGAATCGCGCTTATGTTCAAGACTGATTCGTCCGAAAAATCCGACGAAAAAGCGGCATAAAAAGCCGTAAAACAACGTCAAATTTTTGCATAAAACGAAACGCCCTTGCGTTGAAAAACGCACGAAAACGGCGTTGAAAAACTGCAAAAAAAAACGTTAAATAATCGCAAAAAACCGTTAAAAAAACGTTTGTTTTTCGCATAAAAAACGTAGAAAAAACATCAAAAAAAACGCCGTTTTTTACGGCGTTTTTTTATTGAAAAAGAGTGATTTTTCGTTTCACTTCAACAAGTTTTCGGCGTTGTCGAAGTTGCGTTGCACGGCTTGGAAAACGTTTGCAAGCCGTCTGCCGTCAACGAAGCAGTGGTTGACCGTGACGTTCAAGACCATAACGTATTTGCCGTTTTCTATTCGATATTTATCCCACGCGATTCTCGGACAAGATGACGATTCGATATTGTTGTCGGGAAGCGGATGAGTGAAAGATTCTATGCTCAACCACGGCAAACAAGTGATGTAATAATCGTCGTAGTCGCTTGAATCGTTGTACTCGTCGTCGAACTCGGTTTGCGACTTTTTCTCGTCGATGATTTTGCGAGTTTGCTCGTAAAAGCCCTTGTAGTCCTCTATCATTTTGAAGCCCGCATTGGCGAATTTACCCGAGTCCGTCATAACGGTGAAAGTCGGGTTGATGACGTCGTAAAGACGGATTTCGCCTCTCACCTCGCGCATACGCATTTCGGGTACGGAATTGAGCGCCTTTGTCACGAGATATAGCGTGTTGGCAAAAAAACTCGTGCCGTTTGCTTTGGACGCCTTCACCACTTCGCTGACGTTGACTTTGACGTTCATTCCGTAACAAGGATTTGCAAAAGTGCGAAACCACTTGTATTGCGACGGGTTTTCAAGTTCTTCGACTTTGAGTACTTTGTACATACGTTCCTTTTATTGTCCGTTTTCAGTCTTGCTCGTCAAATCTCAAATATGCTTCTTTCAGAATCTTGGCGCAATTTTCCACTCCGATTGCGGAAGTGTTGAGCGTGATATGATAATTGTTTGCTTCGCCCCACTCGCTGTCGGTATAATAGCGATAGTGTCTTGCTCTCATACGGTCGTTTTCTCTGATGAGTCTTTCGGCTTTCTTCACGTCGTCGGTGCGGCGGAACACTTTTATGACCCTTTCCACCCTCGACGGCATATCGGCGTGAATAAACACGTTGAGACATTTATACTTGTCTTTAAGCACATAGTCCGCGCAACGTCCGACGATAACGCACGGTCCGTTTTTTGCGATTTTTTCAATCGCGTCCGCCTCGCAAGCGTAAATCTTGGATTCGATATTTTCAAAGTTATTTACAAGGTTTCCGCCCCACATACTCGCCGTGAAAGCAATCGATGATATGCCTTTCATTTTCTGCTCGTTTTCCTTGATAAATCCTTGTGCGAAACCCGAATCTTCGGAAGCCATAGCGATGATTTCTTTGTCATAAAACGGAATATTGAGTTCTTCTGCAAGCAATTTGCCGACAAATCTTCCGCCGCTGCCGTATTGCCTCGATATTGTTATAATCGTGTTCATAAAACTCTCCTTCCGAGCGGAAAACCGCCCGCTTATCTACATATTTATTATCAATCATTTGCGCAAATTCGTCAATACGCAATTTGCGAAAAAAGTATGCGTTTTATAGTATAATATCATTGCGATTGCGTTCGATTCTTTTCGACATTTTTTTGAGGCATAGCGCATTTAGCACGCAAGGCGCAGGCGATTGACTTTTCACTGCTTTGAATCTATAATTGTCACATCAAGATTTAGAGGTGCTTTATGCCTTATACTGTCTATCTCAAAAAGGGCGAAGAAAAGCGTGTGCTTCAAGGTCACAGTTGGGTGTACGCAAACGAAGTAGCGCGCATCGAAGGCAAGGATAAAAACGGTTCTTTGGCAACCGTTTGCTCCTACGACGGCAAATTTGTCGGCAAGGGTTATATAAATCACCTTTCCAAAATCCTTGTGAGAATCTTTATACGCGACGAAAATCAAGTCGATGACGAAAACTTGTATGCCGAACGTATAAAAACCGCAAATAATTGCCGCACCGCCCTCGGCTACGACGATTGCTATCGCGTCGTTTTTGCAGAAGCGGACAACTTGCCCGCACTCATCGTAGACAAGTATTCGGACTACCTCGTATGCCAGTTCCTTTCCCTCGGCATAGACAAGCAAAAGGACAAAATCGTGGATTGCCTCGTGGGTATTTTCAATCCCAAAGGCATATACGAGCGCAGTGACGTTGCCGTTCGCTTAAAAGAGGGGCTCGACGAGCGCACGGGCGTGATTTACGGCGAAGTTCCCGACAAAATCGTCGTCACCGAGAACGGCTTGAAAATGTCCGTGGACGTGAAAAACGGACAAAAAACGGGATATTTCCTCGACCAGAAAGAAAACCGACTTGCCGCGCGCAGATACGCAAAGGGCAAAGTTTTGGATTGCTTCTGCAACAGCGGCGGATTTTCCGTCAACTGTGCACTGACTGCCGACGAAGTTATATCTTGCGACATCTCGAAAACCGCGCTCGACAACGTCAACGAGAACGCGCGCCTCAACGGAATAACCAACATCACCACCAAGTGCGGCGACGTGTTCGAGGTGCTTCGAGCATACAAAAACGACGGCGAAAAATTCGATTTGGTCATTCTCGACCCGCCCGCATTCTGCAAGAGCGCAAGCGAGGTTAAGGACGCGTACAGAGGTTACAAAGACATCAATATTTTGGGTATGAAACTCGTAAAAAGCGGCGGCTATCTCATATCTTCGTCTTGCTCGCACTATATGACGTTCCCTTTGTTTGAAAAAATGCTCGTCGAAAGCGCGAAAGAAAGCGGAAAAATCGTGCGTACCGTCGAGATAAAATCGCAAGCCCCCGACCACCCGTCCCTACTCTGCGCCGAAGAAACGCAATATCTCAAATTCTTCGTCTTGCAAGTTATGTAAAGTTTTATTGCATTTTCAAGATATAAAACATAAAAAAATAAACGCGCCGATTTTGCGCGTTTATTTTTTTTGCAATTACAATATCTATTAAAATTTCCCCCTTCCTCACGTGTTTGGACTTCGGCGTTTGCAAGGCAAT